>JYMV01009422.1_pt1 | contig 10818 bp, 7 predicted proteins | sample 338911 | NCBI WGS metagenome assembly JYMV01 (sample SAMN03354496, study PRJNA234377) | hydrothermal vent metagenome | biome: Deep sea; feature: Hydrothermal plumes at the Eastern Lau Spreading Center, Western Pacific Ocean; material: Seawater | place: Tonga | collected 2009 | depth 2000 m m
AGCGGTGCACCTGATACCGTTGGAGTGGACATTGAATTTGAGATCATCATTGATTCTGATGCCCTTGGAATTAATAATCAGACCCTGGTGAAGGTTGCCACAACACAGCCGGTTTCTTTATCAGCACCGATCCACCTTACCAACATGGACCTTAACCTGGCCAGTGACCAGATCTTTGACGATGCCGGAAACCCGGTAGCTCTGCATCTGGATATTGTTGAAAAGATTGAGATGGATCAGGCGGAACAGATGTTCAGTGCCATTGTCCAAACCGGCCGCCTGCCGGACGGCATTTATACCTTCCGGGTCATGGCCACGGCCGAAGATGGACAACGAATTATTAAAGAAGATATTTTAAGTATTTCTAATCCTGCAACACTGCAACTAATCTCTCCGGGTGGTGTCCTGGCGGACACAACACTCAACGAGGTGTATACATCCTTCATTGTCTTTCAATGGGAATCAGACCCTTGCAATTACGTTGATCCCATCACTGGCGAAAGCGGCTGTGAATTATTTATCCGGGTAGCAGAGTTCAACCCTCAGGAACATTCATCCATAGACCAGGCTATTGAATCCGTGACCCGCCTGCCTTTGGAACAAGGCTTGGGTTATGAGCCTGTCGGGTTTGGTGTTTCCACTTACCAATATCCGGCCACAGGTGCAGGAGACCTTGAACCGGGAAAAGTGTATGTATGGCAGATCAAAAAAGTGCTCATCACAACTATTGGGAATGAAGAAATTTTAAGCGAAATCCTGGCTTTCAAGATCAAGGATTTCACTGAGACAGAAACAACCAGCGGGGAGGGTGCAGATACCAGCCCGGCCGGTATGGCCCTGCGGTCTTTGATTGGAGAAGATCAAGCAGATGAAATCTTTGGACCAGGAGGTGCGGCAGAAGGTGCCCTAGCTACCGGAAATATCACCTTGAACGGCGAGAGCGTGGATGTATCCTTCATCCAGTCACTTATTGCCACGGGCATAGCCGAAACGGATGCAGACGGAAATGAAACATTCCGTCCCATCGAGTTGCTTTCTGTGGAGGTGGAAGAATGAAACGGATCGGTATTAGCTCCCTGTTGTTATGTACATCTTTGCTTTTTGCATCCAAGGTTGCTATAACAATAAAGGTACGCGGCGATGTGAAACTTATCCCTGCTAATACGAAAACAGAAAAGCTTCTCAAGCCCGGTACTCCGCTCAATGACCAGGATAAAATACTCACCAGCGAAAAAGCGTTTGCAGCAATTATGTATCTGGATGATAAAACTGTTGTCAAGGTAATGGGGAATTCTGAAATGGTGATTGTCGGTACCCGGGGGAAAATCGGGATCAATAAATCAATTGATATCAAATATGGTAAGATCTCCGCAAATATTTCTTCCCAGGGAGGAAAGGAATTCCGCATTGCAACTCCTACCTCAGTGGCATCTGTGAAAGGAACCGAACTGTCTATCGTATCAGATCCGGTCCAAGGCGATTCCTTTATTCTGCTGGAAGGCCTGATAGAAGTAACAAACACAATTACAGGCGAAACCATGGAGGTTAACGAGGGGGAAACTGCTGTTTCCACCCCTGACGGATCGCTGGATGTACGGGAAACCACTGAAGAGGACCTAGATGAATTCGTAGAGGCTGAAGCAGCCGCGGAGGGCGAGATCCAGGAACTGCGGTTCGAAGTGGAAGACGCCAATGGCAATATCAAAGAAATTATCATTCAATACCAGTAAGGGCTTTCAGGCATGAAAAGAATTTTGACTCATTTTATGGTACTGACAGGCTTATGGTCCCAGACAGCGGTGCAGATAATGAGCCCGGAACCCGATGAACAGGTTCCTGGGAACAATATACTTATTGCGGCATCATTTTATGGTTTGGAGGGGCTGATTGTTGACAATATCCAGCTGAGTATCGATGAGGAAGATATAACCGACCAGGCCTTTGTGGATCCGGATATGGTCAGTTACCTCATACCTTCCCTGGAACCAGGCGAACACTGGATCGAACTGGTCACCGGTGACTGGGAGCCTGTTGTTTGGTCCTTTACCGTGTCAGGTGTAACAGATGTGCAGGTAAAACCCATGGAATATTCCGGGCGGGTGCGATCCAGCAGCAGCCTGGACCAAATCGATGAGGAAAGCCTAAGTGTCAGTCAGGTCATGTTTAATATGCGGGGAACGGCCTACGAATGGCTGAAATTCAAATCAAATATTAAGCTGACCACCCAGGAAAATGATCTGTTTCAGTCCCGCAATGTGTATGGGTTCGGCTTTCAACTGGGAGATTATGCTACGGTGAATATTGGTGACGCGAATCCCCGTCTGTCCTACTTTACCATGAGCGGAAAACGTATTCGCGGTGTGGAAGCTAATTTGAAACTTGGTTTTCTAAACCTGCACGTGATCCAGGGTGAGATCAATCGCGCCGTTCAGGGCGATCTCGACAAAGCCTATTCCTACAGCGTTGCAACAGATGAAGATGGAATGAAATATCTATCATTGGCCCGCACAGGGTATACTTTTAAACAGCGTGTTCTGGCTGGCCGGCTGGCATTGGGACGCGGCAAAAATTTTCAATGGGGTGTGAGTTTCCTCAAAGCCAGGGATGATACAGCCAGTATTACGGGTGTTTTAGATGATGGTTCAATCCTATTTACTGAAAACCCCGGTACCATTGTCGGCTTGGATTCTGGCACGGTTTACACGGTCGCTGCATTAGGTTCCAATGCCCAGGTATTGGACGGGAAAAACTGGAGCGGGACTGGTCCTAAAGACAATATTGTACTGGGCTCTGATATTGGAATCTACCTGGATAAAAAACGGGTTGTTCTGGAAGGTGAAGTAGCATTCAGTCTTATTAACAATAATATCTGGGGGGGGCCATTAACAAAAGCTGGCATGGATACACTTTTAGATGACAGCGTCGACAACAAAGTTGCAAGTTTTGATCTAGAAGGTCTTCCTGACCCAGCTGATTTTGTGGATATATTGATCATTAATCCAAATCTCGTGCCGCTCATTCCCATTGATATTTATGCTTTTGGTGATAGCGCTACAGTTGATTTAAATGATGCCATATTATCCATGCCTTCCCTGGCCTACCGAGGCCGCGCGGTTATAAATTATTTTGGCAATTACCTTTCAATAGAATATTCCCAGGTAGGACCAGGATTCAATTCCCTGGCTAATCCCTACTTAGTGAAAAATAAGCGGGAATTATCTATTTCCGATAAATTGAAACTCTTTCAGAACCGATTGATGATCACCGCAGGCTATAAACACCAGGATGATGATATATTGACCACAATAGCAAATGTACAATCACAAAACACACTAAGTCTGGGTATGAATATGCTTCCCGGACCGGGATTGCCGACCGCAAATTTTACATATCGATCTATTGACCGGAATAACGGGATTGAAAACATCACAGTGCTGACCGATACTACCTTCAACGATAATCGGGGAAATACCCACACAGATAATTTGATGCTAAACGTGAACCACCGTTTTAACCTGATCTGGGATCACAACCTGAGCGGGACATTCGTTAAGTTGGATAAAATGGATCAGGTCATAGACCGTGATCCCAATGACCGGAATTTTGTGGATCCCGGTGTAACATCCAATGTGATCAACCTGTCCCTGATGACACGGTATAACTCTCCCTTGAAAACAAACATGACCATTACGACAAATTCAACCGAGCTGAGCATCGGTCCTGGCGCCCGAGGTACCCAAGACTTTCTGACCGGAAGCCTGGGCGGTGAATTTGGGTTATCAGATGGCAATATCCAGTTAAAGGCAGGGATTAATTTCGCCCAGGGTTCGGGACTGGTAGACATGTCATGGATCGGATTCAAAGGAGGATTGCGTATGAAGATTTTAGGGGGGCTCAACCTGAATGCGCAGGGAGAATTCCGGGCTAAGGAAAGCGGCGGCGAAACCAGGAATTCACTCATTGCCCGGGCCAGCCTGGATTATGCTTTTTAAAGACTAATCTGCTTTTTCCACCGATAAATAGACAGGCATATGGTCCGAGTAGCCGCCCAGAAGCCGGTTGCCTGCCCAGAACCGGAAAGGATATCCGTCATATTTACCCCCATGCTGACGGTATTTTTCGCCATCGAAAACACCCACCGAGCCATTAATTATGACTAACCCCCTTTTATCCAAGAGACCGGGACTGATGATAAGATGATCATATACCATGTCCTTCCCGGCGTATTTATATGTGCTTCCGGCGGAATTTCGATGCCAGGGACCCATCGTATTCCATAAAATATATGGGGCTGTACCCACGCTGTCTTTATCCATATGGGCGCCAAGATGAATCTTTACGGATGGATCGATAGGCTCGTCATTCAGGTCACCCATGATCACGATCTCAGCCAAGGGATCTTCCATCTTGATTTTTTCCACCCGTTCCCGCAATGTCCCGGCAGCAGCAGCCCGTAGCGGAATGGATCTCTCAGCCCCGCCATACTTGGATGGCCAGTGGTTCACAAACAAATGCAACGCTATTCCATCCCTGGTTCCTTTTACATAGAGGATATCCCGGGTTGGGTTACCCGTGGGCAGCATCACGTTAACTGGCAGGGATTCCAGCACCAACATTTCCTCGGGATCAACCAACAGAGCCACATCAATACCTCTGCGATCCGGGGAATCATAATGAACAATAGTATAGTCTCTGATTTCAGCAGCCCGGTTCAGTTCCTCTAATACAAAACGGTTTTCAATTTCACACAAACCCAACACACCCGCATCCAGAGCATTCACCACTTCCGCCAGATTAGCCAGTTTCTGCTGGTAGATCCCATCCGTCACACCCTTTCTGCCGCCCAGGATGTATTCATTATCGTTGGTATGTTTATCATCCTTCAGATCGAACAGGTTTTCTACATTCCAGAAAACGATCTTTAATGGTTCTCTGCCATATGCCTGAAAGGCATGAATCAAAAAAATAACCAGGATCAGTTTAGGTCTAATGCGCATTTATATTTTCCAAAAACCTAATTCAACAATGTTTAGTGTTATATTCGGGATAAAGTTAGGAAAAAGAGTCGTTGATTGATAATATCCTTAGGCTGACTTAAACATATATTTTAAGGTAAATAATCATGGTTGGTAATGAATTTAACGCTCTGCTTCAGGTTCTTTCCAGTGAACAACAGGTCATCCAGCGCACTGATCAGAAAGCGTTCACACTCCTTTCCATCCTGGGTGTATTTATGGTGTTCTTTATTGTTCATTTCACGAAAATGCAGCTGGATACGCTGATCTTTATACTGATTCTCATTTATTTCCCGGCGGCCATGGGTGCTCTATATCATCTGGTCAGGGTCATCGTACCAAGGGTCAGTAACCATCATGGGAAATTTAATTCTGATGATGATATAAATCCGACATTCTTCGGTGGCATCAGCCAGTTTAATTCGCCAGACGAATACGCTGAATATTTAAAAAATATTGCCAGTGATGAAGATAAGCTTTACAATATGTTTGCCGGACAGGTATTCGCCCTGGGAAATATTAATCAGAAAAAGAACGAGAACATTCGGCGGGCTACTTTCTTTTTTGTCACAGCCTTGACCTCGGAATTGTTTATCATCATGACCCTGGCATACCGTAGAGCTTATTCCTATTTAAGTGAAGATACCTTTTATTACGTAATTGCCATTTTCGGTATTAGTATCATTCTACTTTTGGTATCCCGATACAACCTACTGTCAAAATTATTTAGTCGATGAGACTTTTAGCCTTCTTAGCGGCCTTAAGCATTTTATATATGGGCTGTGCTGGTCAGGGTACTGCAGGTCCCAAGGGTGATCCAGGTCCTCCAGGACAACCGGGGGTAGCAGGAGAGCCAGGCCCACGCGGTCCTGCCGGCAAAAGCTTATCGCCGGACCTGGTGAAGAACATCGAGGATCTGCTGGCGGTGCAAAATTCACCGGGAGAAAATGTGGTAGGTTCTGTTGCCTACAGTTTTGGTATCGCCCCCCGAATTACCGGTTTCATATTCCTGACCGATAGGGGGAACCTGTATAAACTGGAAAACAAGAACCCCCGCACTCTGGGCGAAAAGATCGAATCAGGTGTAAAAATCGCTGACAGAAATAATTTCATTACGCTGACGCGTACAACCTATGGCGATGATATCAGCCAGTATTTTACAGCGGCAACCAGCGCAGGAGAAGTATTCACGTCTGCAGATCTGAAAACGTGGATCGCAACAGACAGGGTCCCTGTAGAAAATTAAATCAATAAACTGCCTGTTTTTTTGGAACATTTTAGGGGATCAGCCGTTTGTTAGGCCAGGAGCAGGCGTTCTATTTATAGCACACCCTAATACTACCTCCTTGGTTTTGCTGCGTCTGCTCCTCTTCTTATTCTACCAAATCCAAATCCCCCTGGCCTTGAGTGGCATTGCGTACCAAAAGGATTAACTCGTTAATCTTAGTTCGGGGTATTCGAGTCTGCCAAGATATATGATCAGTGCTATTATCCGAAATTATTTTCCCTCCGAGCTTCATAAGCCCAGAAGACAGGTCACCATAATATTCCAGCGGACAGGTAATTCCATACTTAACCCAATCGATCCACGGCTTTAACTTGCCTGATGCGATCACTTTCTCAGCCGCTTTTGCATAGGCAAGCGAGAGTCCTCGTTTACCCAGCTGAGTTCCCCTAAAGTACCGCACGATCGCAAGCCCCGCATTTATTACATTGGACCGTTTCAATGCATAAATAATGGGGAGCCCAGCCGAGCCTGGAGGTTCGCCGGCGTCTGATGAATTTTCCAACACCTTCTGGTGTTCCATAATTCGGAAAGCCCAGCAAATATGGGATGCGGAGTGATATTCCTTGCGCAAGGACCTTAACCATGCCTTGAATTCTTCGCCAGCGGCGATCGGATTCAACAGCGCAATAAATTCCGACTGTTTCTCTTTCAACGTAACAGAATGTTCAGAAACGGGTGTTTTAAACGTCATTTCCTTCTTAAGGAAAATTTTAAGGGAATCCCGGAAAGGTCAAACATTGACCTGATCTGATTTTCAAGGAAGCGCCGATAGGATATTTTGATCAGTTCGGGATAATTGGTAAAAAAAGCAATGACAGCCGGCTGACGGTGCACCTGGGCGGCATAGTTAATCCTGATCACCTTACCCTGCTCTGCCGGCGGAGGATTTTCTCTGACCACCTGTTCAATCATGTCATTCAATTTAGCCGTTGGGATCATGTTTCGACTCCGCTGATAGACAGTCCACGCAGTTTCCAGAACTTTGTGCACCCGTTGACGGGTGATGGCTGAGATAAACAAAACCGGGTAATGATTCAATGCCCGAAACTGAAAACGAATCTCGCTCTCAAATTCTTTCATTGTGTTGGTGGCTTTTTCAATTTTGTCCCACTTGTTCACGATCAGGATAAGGCCTTTTCCCTTCCTGATCACCAGATCCACAATTGCCTTATCCTGCTTGCCAAATCCTTTTTCCGCATCGATCATGACCAGGGCCACATTGCACCCGGCAATGGCCCTCTGGGTTCGCACCGTGCTGTAATATTCGATCTTATCTTTGATCTTGGACATTTTCCTGAGCCCTGCCGTATCCACCAGGGTAATTTCGTTTCCATGCCATTTCAGGTATGAATCAATGGCATCCCTGGTCGTACCTGCAATGGGTGTCACAATGGTCTGTTCCCTCTGGAGCAGGGCATTGGTGAGTGAAGACTTTCCCACATTAGGCATGCCCACGATGGCCAATCGCAGGGTATTCGATGAAGCGATCTCTGCCGGCGATCCTTCCAATCCCAGTTGATTCAGAATAATATCCAGCAGGTCGCCGGTCATGCGACCGCTGAGGGCAGAAATTGGAACCGGGTTTTCCATCCCTAGTTCATGAAAACTGTGGACCTGATAATCCTGTTTCAGGGTATCACACTTATTGACCACCAGCAAATAGAGACGCCCGCTTTCCCGGATAAACTGAGCCAGTGTCCGATCACTGGCGGTGGGTTCTACGCGCCCATCCACCATAAAAAGGATCAGGTTTGCTTCAGCAATGGCGAGCTGGGCCTGCTCGCGGACAGCGGCATTAAATATATCCATATCATCAGGGATGAACCCGCCGGTATCTATAAACCTCAGGGCATGACCGCACCACTCTGTTTCCCCGTAGATCCTGTCCCGGGTGATGCCTTCCTGGGCATCAACAATCGCCTGCCGCTGGCTCAGGACACGGTTGAAAAATGTGGACTTGCCCACATTGGGGCGACCAACAATGGCAATATTTGGTATGGTCATGATTCAAAGTGAATGTTTGAATAAAAATCAGGCAGGAATTTACATCCAGTTCATGACCAGGGTCAGGAAAGGCTGGGATACTATCTAATCTATCTGACGCTTTCTGCTAACGCACAGCCAAAGACACTTATCTTCTGATTTACAAAGGCGGCTCAAGAAAGAACATTATTTCAAAAGAACCATCTTCCGGGTCTGAACATAATCCCCAGAACGAAGCTGATAAAGGTACATGCCTGCGCTGACTCGGTGCCCGGTATTATCCTTGGCATCCCAAATCACTCGGTAGGTACCTGGGTTTTTGGAACCGTTGACAATGTTCTTTACGGGACGGCCCAGAAGATCATATACGTTTAATTGTACATGACCCAACTGTGGAATATCAAACTGGATCTCCGTGACCGGATTGAATGGGTTAGGTACTGCCGGACGAAGAGCAAACACAGATGGCACCGTTGGATCATCATCGGCAAAAAGCGTCGACACAGTTATTACTATTAGATCCTGCCAGAATTGAATTCCATTCGACATGATATTAACAGGAATTATGATATCGGTTCCTGGCGCACAATCTTCAGATATAATGGTCACTATGCCCCCACCGGTCGGGTCAGTGGAAGATCCTGGGGCGATATCGCCAAAGAACAGGGCATTCCCGCTGGAAGACTGAATACATGGCTGGCTTTCTGTAATTAACTGTGCAGATACATTTTCAACCGCCAGTTCACTGCCTATATTTGTTAAAACTAAATCAATAATAATTCCACCACCTGGATTCACTAATGAATCCGCTGAGAATGCAACATCTGCAGTGACCGGCCCTGCTGATGTAAAAAATCCTATATCAGGATAATCGAATTGTTCTGCATCAGTGTAATTATTTAATACCAGATCAATCGAATAAAAGTTCTCAGCGGCTGGCACTTGCCAGTAAGACGACCAATTATTTCCGGATACGGACAGCTGAACTGTATCCTGGAAACTTCCTACAAAATTTTCAATGATAGCGTCTATATCATATTCGTGGCCAGCGCCACCGAGAACATCAGCTGAGATCATAACAGAATCCACACCGGGCGCCGCGTAGGTGGGCCAGACAGATGAATAAACTATCCCTGGACCATTTACATTAAATATGATCAGCGTCATAGGCCCTTGCTCACCACGGTCATCAGTAGCGGATAGACCTACAACATCATACCCTACATAATTATTGGGTGCAGCATAGCGATATTTTCTGTCCCTGCCGCCGTACAGTTCAATGCTGCCGCCATTATTTGGCTCACTCTCAAGATTAAACCAGAAAATATCACCATCAGGGTCAGCTGCTGTGAATTCGCCGGTTACAGTTTGACCAAGCTGAACTTCGATCTGCTGAAAGTCCACATACGGGAGCTGGTTCGGAATATCATCAATAATATAGGATAATTGATCAAACTGTACACTGTTGATATAGAATTTTTCGGTCCATTCCCCATAGTCTTCAGGGTCCATATTATTATCAGGCACAAACCAATAACTATACCACCAGCCAACGACAACATCAATACCTGCGGGCCACCAATAGGCATTCCCAGGGACCCATCGAATCTCAGAATAAAATTCATCACCCTTATAAAACTCCCAGACCAAGGTATCGGTATTTATCAGAGAGCGGGTCCTAACCAATGACCACCATAAATCTTCAATATTCATATGGCGTCTGTTTGGAACGTTTTCAGAGCCCGCATATAGCCACGCAGGATCATTTGGTACGGGATAAGAGCTGGAAATAAAATTGGTGATATGCGATGGTGTCATTGCTGCATGAACATATTGATTTTCCCACATGGTCTGATCCGCACCGCAGGGCCCCGTCCAAGGATCTATCAGATAACCGTTCGGATCCTGAACCTCAAAATGAAGATGGGGCCAAGTAGAAAATCCAGAGCTACCAACAAAGGCCAGTGTATCACCCGCCTGGACGGTATCACCAAGAGAGACCTGCATCGAATGCTTTTTAAAGTGCCAATAGAGCCCCTCAGTATCATCCGAATGTCGAATTATTACGGCGTTACCCACTGCCCCATTGACCCATTCCAATTGCCTATCGAATTCTCCATCGTGAGTGTAAACGACAATACCATCTGCCGCGGCTAATACCGGTGTGACCATCTCATCCATGTGGTAAAAGGTTGGTATGCCTATATCAGTACCCCAGTGCAAATTATAAGTAACAAACCAGCACATATAATCCTGAATGTTCACTGATGGGTCTTCATCCACATAAGCGAATAAAATATGATCATCGCCAAACATTCCGCCATTGCCCATAGGATCATCAAGCAGGACTGTGTCTCTCACATTGGGATGATATACAATATCCAGTTTATTCTCATTTACGAAAGCTCTCTCTTCCGCGCTTATGCAGGATGATCGGTTCAACTGCTGTTCCGGCTTCATAATTGGGCCCCCGCTGAAACCGAAATTCTTATCAGATACAAATTGTCCATTTGTTAAACCAAAAGCAAAGAT
>JYMV01010770.1_pt1 | contig 10815 bp, 2 predicted proteins | sample 338911 | NCBI WGS metagenome assembly JYMV01 (sample SAMN03354496, study PRJNA234377) | hydrothermal vent metagenome | biome: Deep sea; feature: Hydrothermal plumes at the Eastern Lau Spreading Center, Western Pacific Ocean; material: Seawater | place: Tonga | collected 2009 | depth 2000 m m
AGTTCACCCCCGGTTTTTAGTTGGGTTCATGTTGCTCGAGTTTTTCTTTTCTATGGTTTTTTTTGTTTGTTTGTCTTCGTCCTGTGTTTTGTGTACCAGGTGTTGTCAGTTTCTTTGGATTGTCCATTCTTGATTGCCCCTTCGGTTTTCTCTGACGTTTATTTTATATACAACACCATAGTTTATCGGTCCTTTCTATTCCTTCGCATTTCCACATCACATATACATGTATATATTACAGTTTACAAGCAAACTGTTAATTAGGAGCTAATAATAGTTTGAATGGAATTTTCAAATCGGTGATTGGACGATCGACATCGTGAAATAGTTATCCAGTACGCATGGTCTTCCTAAAAAATGTTCGCGTTTGTCATAATGGCAATATTTCGTATTCGAACCTTCAAATATAAATATGTCATGAATCCTCAATTATCAAAAGACCGTCAGGGATAATGAAACTACAACTTTGAAAACAAAGATTTCTGCATTTTACTGTGTTAAAAACATTGGACAATAAATCGTAATGTAAGAAGAGTTTGAAGATACCAAAGGGCCAATCAGAATCCGTATATCTAAGAAGAACAGACAACACAATGATCAAAAGAAAAAGGACAAAAGGGCAAACAACGATCTACAAAACATATATATAAAGCTAAAGATCGAGTAACACGAACCCAACTAAAAACCGGGGGTGAACTCAGGTGATCCGGAAGGGTAAGCAACTCCTGCTCCTCTCGTGGCACCCGTCGTGTTAATCTAGTCACAAACCCGGCAATAAGTCGTGAATGGGGAAAGGACCGGGAAGCGCTTGCGACAAGTGGAACATATCCGTGGTCATTTGTGTAAGAAAGGCAGTAGAAAACAATAACTCTACGATAACCACTAGATACATCCTTACGTGGTATATCATTATTTTTGGTGGGTGAATTATGGAGAAAAACGCTATATGAATGAGCACCTAAGTTCACCCGCGGTTTTAGTGGGGTTCATGTTGCTCGAGTTTTTCTTTTCTATGTAATGTTTTGTAGATCATTGTTTGTCTTGTTGTCCTTATTGCTTTGGTCGTTGTTGTTGTCTGTTCTTATATTAACTGTTTCTGATTACCCTTTTGGTATATTCAATCTTTTCTTACTCTACGTGTCATTAATATATTATGATTTTTAGGTTTCAATAACGTTCTTATGACTTATTGGCTTTTAGCTACATTAATTCTGTCAGCAATGTGTGGAATACACAGCAGTATAGGTATATAATACTACAAGTCTTACCGAAATCAGTGAGGTACAACCATATTTTATCCAGCCTGATAAGTTTGCCATAACCTCTAAATAACAGAAATAAAACTTAATATTAATATCCTCATTTTGAATATATCAACTTTACCCGTATAATAACAATAATTAAATCACAATGTGACGTCAAGACATGTTTTTACCTATTTTTCGTTCAGTGTGTGTTATTTGGACGCCATCTGGCATGGTTTCTCATTTTAAATCGTGTGCTGTAGTGGGCTAAATGTTATTTTAATATGACAAATGACAAAATATTCATAAATAACCAGATCACAATTAATTGGAGATTTGTGGTATTTTCTTCAATATTTAAATAAAAAATATAACAGTATTTTGTCATGACATCTGACAATTTTATTGTATTGTAATTTTCATATTTGTAAAATCAATGAAGGCCAAAGGCTTCAAGTTTCCATTACAAATATGTCAACACTATGTTTTAATGCAAAGGTAGAAATCGAATATTTTAGTGCACACGACCCGTATTTCTGGACTAACCTTCATTAAGTATAGTCATAGTCAAGATATTGGAAAGCCAAATAATCTAAAATTCTGTTGGGTAAGGTAAATCAAAAGGGTTATTCAGGATAGCCAAATTTGTGTACGGTCACATATGCCTGAGGGAGGAGAACCTTATTTTTAATAGTAATTACATTATATAGGAACTGTACATTTCAATAATAAATATATCTATTAAACCGTGTGAGTGTCTAAAGACTGATTACTTTTAAATCAAAAAGAAATTTGTTTTTCAAACAACATTAATTTTATTGAGTGAGTGAGTGAGTGATTGTTGTTTAACGCCAACTCAGCAATTGTTCAGCTATGTCATGACAAGTTGATTTTAAATGAAATGATGATGAGGTCCGCTTTGTACTAGACCAGCACGCTCGTTTGAATTTGTATAGTGCTAGCTCACTGAAGCAACAGTCCGCGGATAGACATGTTGCCCAACTCGGACACATTATCCTGATTCCCTGCCAAACAGTCTTTGCTATATCCCCTTAATGCTACGTCCTTAGCGGAGAAGCAACAAATACCAATCATATAGTCTTTGGTTTGACCCCATCGGGGTTCGAACCCACGAACTACCGCACTCGAGGTGAGGACGCTAACTATTATACCACCGATGCAGTTGTAATTTTATTATGATTTTATAATAAATACAAGCACGGTATTTATATGAACTGAATATCTGGTGGAATTTTGTGTGTCATTGGTGGTGGTGACAGATGATCAGAGTTCGTGGAGTGTTTGTGATGGTCATTATATATTTTTAATATGATGAAAGTGATTGCAACATTTCTGTTTGTGTACATGCTCTTGTCACTGCGGTAAATTGGTGGAAATTGGCGGGGATTTGTACGTGTCTTTTCCATGATATTAACTTTGAAATGTTAAGTTTATGAAAGTAATGCTTTAGCAAGTGTGCAAATATTTGTAATACGTATATCAAACAGAAAATATGAATACTTCCCAATTGTTTATGCAGCAGTTTTGTATATTCTTGTTTTTTATTTAAAATATAGAAATATATGACCTATTTAAATGCTCTACTTCATCTTCTAAAAATGAACATTGTGAGAAGAAATTTTGCTTAATTTCATTTACGCAAACAAATTAAAATTAACAAAACGCTCGTCTTAGAATTATATTTTGGAAAATTATTGGTTTGATAATTATAATCTGATTCTTTTTGTATTTTATATTTATTTAAACACAATATGTGTGCACAAAGGGTGACATCAAACCAATGGATTTGTAAAATAATGTTTTGAGATTTCCCCTGTTAAGCAGAAGCATGTTCGATGAAGTCTAACAAGGATAGCGTCATTGATGATTTTAATTATAATAGTATATAATTATCAAAGGTAAATGATTTGTATATTACGTTTTCTTTGTTTTTCTTCTTACTTTTTATTTTCATTATAATTTTATCTTTTCATCTAGGTAAAAATATTAGATATCAATTACATAGCCTAATTATTGATTTGAAATAAATCCTTTGTTTATTCGTTTAGACTTCTACGTATGCACACAAATCATACCTGACCGTACAAAAACAAGATACCCTCTTGTATTTAAAGGAAAATGTGAGTGTGTTATTATTTCATTGGATGGCTGTAGCATACATACTATTTGTGATGCTTATATAGTTTATAAAGCAATTCATTGTTCCATGACAAAACTGATATAAAAGTCAATCATGCATAGTTGACAAATATAGAATGATACCCGGCAGTAATTATTCCAGGTGTCAATAATAATAATAATAGTAATAATGATAATAAGAATCCCTTGTTTTACAGAAATCCGCTAAAATAAAATAAATTGCCGATGGTCGTTCATAAAAGATGTCGAGAATAGATTACTACCTAAGGGAGATAATTCAAACTACAGGTTAGGGTTATGGTGTTTAACATCACTTTCAACTATATTTCAGTTATATCGTGGCGGTAAATTTTATTAGTGGAAAATGGAATACCCGGTGAAAACCACCGACCTGCTGTAAGTCACTGTCAAACAACAGCAATTATAACACAAAGCAAAGAAGACCAATATCAAACAACTAAAAATAGTATAAATTATTGTAAATAGTGCACTGTATTTCTATAATATATATATGTCAATTTGCTTTCAATTTTTGATGCGCATGTCCATATTATTTATATGCATATTGAACCTTTGTTTGCTCTTTAATGCAATATTTCTATTCAACGACATCATAGCATGAAAGTTTTATAAATTAGTCAGCTATAAAAACATGAATACTATTTATTGGCTGTTTATTGTGTATTACAAACATAGTGTATACATGCAATGTTTATATATTAGCAAATTTATAGATAGTCCAGTCAATCTACTGATTTACCTCAAACTAATTGCAACAGAATTTATTTCAGTTGCAATTAATTCCTGACATAAACGTATTTAGCATATTAAAAATCTTGAAAAATCTTTAAAAAAAAAGAAAAGGGGAGAAGTAGTAAATTTCAGAAAGCAAGATTTGCAAAAATATGAAAGAATATTGCTAGGGTTATCATCTAGTACTCCATTTTAAATGAAAATAATATTAGTATTGTTGTCCGAGCTTAAATTGAGCAACGCAATATTGCAATAACTAACACTAGTAAAGCATCATACTTAACCATGTTAGAGCAGTGGCCAATTATGAAGTATCATCGTGTTTCAAGCAAAAGTACCACAACGGGTGCTTAATAATAGTAGTTAATGTCATTACATCATTGCATATATTTATAATATTTTCAAAGACAGAAATTGTAAAATAGAAATTGTACGTTTCTAGGCAGAAACAAGATGGTTTTTAAAGAGGACAGAGACGTAGACGAGGAAGAACACAGTAGACTAGATGTAGTACCATCCATATTATTGCTGATACTGTATACCGCCATACCATTTTACATAGCTGCTAAGTCAGAGTTGGTAAGGCTGTATAGATATTACATTAGAGAGCAAGGCATCTTTTTTAGTGCTTAAATTTAAGATATGTAGCGAAACAAGAGGATACTTGTTGATAGGACATAGCAATATTACAAACCATGGATATAAATATTATCAATTAACACTGACACAAAAGATTACAAGTAACCGAATTAAGGGTCCGCAGTGCATGATATACCGCACCCCCTCCCCACCCTAAAAAATAAATTAAAAATGGCGAGAGTGATTTGGCACCACATGTTTACTCTGACCAATACACGCAATCAATTCACGGACATCTATACCTAAAATGATATACCAGAATTGGTAAAGTTTGAATATTTCAAAGATGTCAAACTAACGATTGAGTAACAGAAGACCTACTAAATACGAAGGAGGGCATCCGTGTTGTTTCTGTCAAACGACACGAACGCCATCTGATATGGAAACAGTGTTGAACACCAGAACATTTAGATAACATAAATTAAGCATATATGGGAACGAATAGAGACGAACCGACAATCCTTGATGAAACTCAACGGTCATCGGAATGTTGAACAAAACGTAAGAACATGTAATTGTATTGGACAAAATGAATTGGAGAAAATGACCATAGCACATCTTAAGAGTTGACAATGGTTAAATTCAAACTGTCTAACCAATTTGCTAATTCATTAAATAAGAAATATTAAGAATGTATATGAACATCTGAGACTACCTAACAATACGCTTAGACAAATATTAAAGTCAAAGAACAGTGCTTTTATTTACTGTTCTACATTTCAGTCACGATAAGGTCTTCAAATATCTGTATTATGCTTAGATATTAAATACTATATTACTAGATATTTTATGCATAAAGCTCAAGATTAGAACGTTCTTTATAAAAAAAAAAGTTGATCACCCAGCTATATGTGGGTGGGGTTAGCATTTTACTCCTATGTGTTAATCACTTGTAGTAACTCATCATTTCCCTAAGAGGAAAAACGTGTATCAATAAAACTTAACCCCGCCACTTTGTACTGAAGTACCTTTACCAAGCCAGTAAAATGAGCAGTCGTGTATATGTGTGTTAGTGGTATCGAATTTGCCCCTGTTTCTAGGGACCGTTGTGGTCGTGATCGTACGGTAGCTGGATTTACACCTATCTATGCAATCAGCACCTATCACCACTAACGTTGTAAGTTCGCATCCCTCTCATGACAAGGTGTACTCGATACAGAATTATGATATAAAGCTTGGCAGGTCGGTGCTTTTCTCCGGGTACTCCTGTTTCCTCCAGCAATGTAACTGAAAAACTTTAGCACATAAAGTTGTATCGAGTACATCTGGCTATAAATTCACAACGTTAGCTGTGATATGCACTGATTGCATAGGTAGTTGTAAATCCAACGAGTATGACTACGACGTTCCCACCTTTTGTTTCATTTATATTTGTCTTGACTGTATATATTGTTTCATATTATATTACAGGTTTGTTTGTCTTGGCTGTAAATATTATTGTGTTCATTGTTATGGCTTTGAGTGGAGTGAGTGTGGCTGCCATTGCAGACAATATAACTGAGGTCGTTACCATAGCAGTTATCATCCAGTATGTTATCAGTATTCTACTGTATTTACTAGGCGTTCCAATGGACAATTATAACATTAATCCAGATGTTAACAATGGTAAGACATACTCATAAAGCTTAGCTTGTAGGAATATATATTTCGTGGAACAGCACCAGTGTAGATCCATACTTACCATGGGTAATTAAAGTGAAATTGTATCAATATATTTTACAAGAAGCGAGATCAGTTCATATAAATAGTGAACACCAAGCAACACGAACTCCACTAAAAACCTGGTTAGCTCCAAAAGGGTAAGCAATCCATGCTCCACATGTGACACCCGTCATGTTACTCTCGGTATTATTGGTAAAGTGCATGTTCCTTATTTACCGGTATTATGTTTTAGCAATAATCATCATTCATCTGTTCGTTTAACCTTAGCCTTTCAGAAATGGCGGTATGTTTTGGTTTATGGTTTATGGGGCTTAACTCCACTTTCAACAATATTTCAGCTATATCGTGGCATTAAGTTTTATTGGTGGAGGACCACTGACCTGTCGCAAGTCACTGACAAACTTTATCACATAATGTTGTATCGAGTACACTGATTGCACAGGTAGCTTGGAAATCCAACTACCATACGATCACGACCACGACGTCCCTAGATATGGCGGTACAATTATGCTTCAGCAATCATTTCTTTAACACATATCCATTCTGTTTCACATCGGTTACAATGTGTATATGAGAACACCCGTATTGATAATTTGTTGGTATGCCTGGCATACTGATGACACAATTTGTTCAAATTGTCAAAAAGCAAAAAAAAATATGTTATTAGTACACTAAATTAGATATCTACGTCCGTATTCAATTATCTTTCTGGTACACCCATAGATGTATTAAGTTCGGAGTATGTACTGACCTTCTATAGACGATGGACGTCTTGAAACTCTCATCGAGGTATGACTTAAACAGTTACTATATATATGTAATGCAATGTATTAAAACTAAGACCAATTCCCTTGGAGATACCCTTTGTAGACAATTGCTGTCAAAGACTTTTAAACTACTTGGCTTTAAAATCTTTAGACCATGAGCGTACCTGATGATGGTTATTCCAGAAACTGTGTTCTGCACTAATTTAGATAGCTACATTTACTAATCATTCTTCACGGTGATACAACTGATTTCTAAACGAGTTTTAGGTGGACTTTAATGTCCACTTATATCCACATCATATTGCATTATGCTCATAATTATTCTGTATTTCAGGAAATATTATAGCTGATTGGTTATTTGGAAGATCTCTCAATCCTCGCATTGGTTGGCTGGATATTAAATATGTATGCTTTAGATCGACAATTGTTGCAAGTGTTTTGTATAACTCGTCCATTTTGGCTAAATCATACGAGTCTCATGATGGCACTAATCTAACACTACTCTTAGCGATCGGAATGCAATTGATGTACACAATGGATGCATTTTGGTTTGAATCTAGTTTATTATTTCTACGGGAGACTGTACTAGAAGGCTGTGGATGTATGAATCTAGTGATATCGGTTGCCGTCCCCATGGTTAACAGTGTAGTGATTAATTTCATAGCTAGAACAACATTTGACCTTCCGTGGTACTTGTTGGTGGTAATAGCATTGTTTTATCGTAAGTAGATGTATGTATATAAACGTTAGAGAATACCGAATGGGCAATCAATAATGGGCAATCCAGATAAACTTGCAACATTGGGTACACAAGACACAAGACGAAGTCAAACAAATCTAAAACACAGCCCAATATGTGTTGTATACCACTGTACGCAAAACAAACACAAATAACGTATATAAGACATAAACCCTCATACAAACAACTAGAGGCAAAGACAAGCCGAACATCGTTTGTATGCGGAAATCCGAGCGGATATCACAACACGGAACTCACAACGTAAAGACACAATAGGACAACACAAAAAACTAAAGGAACTGGTATTGAAAACTTTATTTTTATTTAAAATGAAAATTCAAATTCAAATGTTTAAACCTGATATTTGTAAAATAATATTAGTTAAAACATGCCACAATATGGCTTAAATACTTCCAGTTAGAGCGTACTAATATTCCAAAGTGATTCAAAAATAAAGTCGGAACAAAAACCAAGTGTACCGAATGTCAATTTAAAATACCCATTTATCAAGATACTTAAATATCACAGATCGTCGCTACAACAATAATAATTAATATGTGAGGGTTGGCATTGTCGGAACAAATATTAAATCGCAGAAAGAAGCAAAATTGATACCCCTAATACACAAATACATGACCGCTCACTTTACTGGCTTTGTACAGGCACTTCAATAAAAATGGCGGAGTTAAACACTTGCACGTCCGCAGCATGTCACTAAGAGGGAAAGTTTGGCGCCATATAACTAGTTCATCCTATATTCTTTTTTTTATTTCACCAGTTTGAATTTTACACATATAATATACATTTTAAATATTTTCTTAACATCTTTGTTAAAACACTTTTCAGTATTTGGTTACTGGATTTACAGAACGAGTAATGAGGAGAAAAACAAATACAGACATGATCCAAAAAACCAAGCATTCAAAGGTAAGACTAGACTAAAGGAAAATGTATCACTGTTTGCTATCATATGAAATAGAATTTCATTGAAGTCTGTCAGTATCTCTTCTCATGTGTCAGAAGAGTTTGAAGATACCTAAGGGATAATCAGAATTGCCTAAGGGCAGACAAGACAATGGCGAAAAGAAAAAAGAAAACGAAATAAAAAAAGAAAAAAAGGAAACAATGGTAAACAAAATATTACACATAAAACTAAAGATTGAGCAATACGAACTCCATTAAAAAACGGGGATGACCTCAGGTGCCCTGGAAGTCCTTCAAAAATTGTTCATTAATTTACACGAATGATCAACAGCATCGATCTGTTCTCATATGTAGGACTTTTAACTGGAAGTCCTTTTGCATCTGTGTTAATATGTAAAACGTTTACATGGAAGTATATTAGACACAGTTCTCATATGCAAGACTTTACAGGGATGTCCCTATGTATCTATTCTTACTTGGAAGGCCTTAGCAGGTAAGTACAAAATTAGGTTATGGTGTTTAGCGCCACTTTCAACAATATTTCAGTTTTATTAGTGGAGGAAACCAGAGTACCCGGAGAAAATCACTTGCAAACTTCATCACATAATGTTTTATCAAGTACAGCACACCATGAACAGGTAGTTGTAAATCTAAGCAACCATAGGATACGGAGTTACACAGACTATTCTTTAATAAGGTGAGACGTTTTAAGAAAAGTCCGTTTGAATATGTTCTGGTAAGAGACGTACCGATAATTACATCGCTATATACATTTCAACTAACTCTGATTTTCGTTTCTACTTGTCATACTAAAACAGTAATAATCAAAGACCGTGTCATTATGCATTTGATTTTTTACAACATTTCGAATGCGATACACTTTTTGTAAGCATTTCTATCGTAGAATTCATATTTTCTATTAAAAAAAACAACAACAACAAAACAAACAAACAAAAAAACCAAAACGAAACAAAACAAAACAAAAACAAAAACAAAAACAAAAACAAACAAACAAAAAATTAGCAACAACAACAACAACAACAAACAAAAAGATAAAATAACGGTATTTATTTTTCCATCCATGAGTTGTCAATCAATTGTAGAAACTAGCATGGTAGTAAATTGTTGATGTTTATGTTTCAGATTTTTATGTTATATCGACACCCTCTGGGAAGAATCTGTTGGCATCAGGATGGTGGGGTGTGTGTAGACATCCTAATTATTTAGGAGACATCATCCTTAATTTTGCCATGTGCTTACCAGCAGGTATGTATGTACTGAAGGAAACATTTTATTCTTGCGACCTTTGTAATATTTACAATTTACCTAACTCCATATTGGAAGTTGGTGAACTTGAAACAACATTCCATATCTAATTTGTGAAGCATATTAAAGAAATTGTGTCTTCGCTGGTGTTCCCGTTCTTCACTCTACAGTTTTCAGCGGTGAATGATGAATGTAACTCGGGAGTTCTAATAGTGAAACATTAACTTCTCTGTAACACATGTTTTTCAAGAACCAACACAAATAAGTCACACTTAAAAAAAGGTTTGATGTGTTGTACATTTCACACATTCTCTACTATATAATTCTAAAAAGAACGTAATGAGCTTTATGTTCACTGTCCTTCGTTTGCATTAACCCAAACCCTCTTCTTCAGTTATTTTCGGATCTATTGATACAATCTAAAAACGACCACAATAAAAAGAGTTGAAGATACATATTTTCTTGTATTCAGGAGTGTAATGCGCTTATTGTATATTTATTTAAGGATTGATCGAAATTTTTGTTCGGTTCATGAAGAAATAATCTCAAGCAGGGTGTTTCGAATGAATTGAACAAATAATTTCGATCAATCCTTATAAATTAATTCAAACTTTTTTTGCTATGATATTGAAAAATATATTTATTTTTTTCAAAATAAGGC
>JYMV01016021.1_pt1 | contig 10815 bp, 9 predicted proteins | sample 338911 | NCBI WGS metagenome assembly JYMV01 (sample SAMN03354496, study PRJNA234377) | hydrothermal vent metagenome | biome: Deep sea; feature: Hydrothermal plumes at the Eastern Lau Spreading Center, Western Pacific Ocean; material: Seawater | place: Tonga | collected 2009 | depth 2000 m m
CAACATACAAAAGTCCACAGAGTGTACATTCTATGCCGTAAATGACATTTTTAGTAGAACAGTCCAGAGGGTCAAACGATTTGGTGTAGTATGTTTTTCCAGTTAAATTACTTGTAAATTCAGGAGAAGTTATTAGCATGACGCATGTTTTACAAGTATTATTTTTTAGTATATTATTTGAATCTGACAATGTTCAAGATCATATACAATGTATTTAATTTCAAGCTTATATAGATTGTAATAGGAATTTGAAGAACAAAATACCAATAGGAAGGTTCTGTAAAAAGTCATCAATCAGAAACACACATATATACTATTACTTTTTTGAAGTGATCATGGACAATCTATATTAATACAAGTAGGACCAAGTGTCGTGGGCAGATCGAATGATTGTTGCTTAACGTCCAGTGAGCGCGACAATAACAATAGTGGATCAGGAATTGCTTCCCCTTTTAGAGCACCAGAGTTCACTTGTTTTTTGCGATGCTCGTGTTGGTCAACCTTTTGTGTTCTGAGTAGTGGCTTTGTAAATCATTGTTTGTCCTTTTGTCCTTTATTTGGCCATTGTATTGTCTGTCCTTATTTTTCTTTGGATTACCCCTTAACTAATGTCGACGACAGGTTATATATTGTCGACGATAGGTTATAGTAATGTACGAACGATACTGTCGACGACAGGTTCTAGAAATGTACGAAAGATACTGTCGACGATAGGTTCTAGTAATGTACGAAAGATACTGTCAACGACAAATTCTCAAAATGGGCAAACGATAATGACGACGACAGGCTCTAGTAATGTACTAAAGATATTGTCGACGACAGGCTCTAGTAACAGACGAAAGATAATGTCGACGACAGGTTCTAAAAATGGACAGACGATAATGTCGACGACAGGCTCTAGTAATGTACGAACGATATTGTCGACAACAGGCTCTAGTAACAGACGAAAGATAATGTCGACGACAGGTTCTAAAATGGACAAACGATAATGTCGACGACATGTTCTTGTAATGGATTATCTGAATACAACCTAGATGCTCGCGTTCATCTGATTATTCATGCAGTGTTTGGGTTCCTACAAATTTGTAGTTTCTGGAGAAAAAATTTCATATAGGGACTATGGTGGTGTCTGTGATTTCTGATCGACAAATGAAAACATTGTAAAGGATTATTCAGTGAGTATTCAACCCACCATTTCTTTGGAAATGCCTGTACCAAGTCAGGGTCATTACGGTTTTCACAGTTTTCCGCTTGTTGACTGATTTTATCTGTTTATATACATATGAGTTTTTACTTTCCCTTTGGAAGATTGTTCGGAGTTCGGTAATTTTGTTATTACCCTTATATACCAATTGTTTGGTAACGAACAATATTCTAGTTATTGAGAAAACACTATTTCGCCCATAGGATCTATTGTAACATTTTGACATGTGCCGGTGGTCATCTTGCATTAAATATCAATAATAAAACAGATATACATCTACTTGAGGACCTTTTAGTAGAATGCATAAGTAGTTTTCTCAGAAACTTCAAACAAGATTAAATTTTAATAAAGAAAAGTGAAAATGTGGAAAACAAACGTCCAATATCAATTTCATGAACAGTTCTCGTTCAATCGTGTAGTTTCTGAAAAATATATTTATATTGGGAAAAATTATTGCGTTCATAGAATATTTCTGAACCTATGATTCAAGCTGATGTTTTTCTTAGCCCCAATATAGTTATTAGGCAGGGGATAACCGCATTTACATTTTGCAATAGATTCTACAGAAATTATTTAAAGTATTATTTATCGTCTTATTCTAAAATTACATATTTTTTTTATTTTATTTTATTATTGTTTCATTACATATTTTTAACTATTATTATATAGTTTGACAGATGATATTAATTTAAGTATCAAAACGTATCTGCGATCAGCTACCTCGCACATTAGCTTAGGCTTATTATCTATTATCACTTACGGGTCTTGTTAATTCTTTGAAGAGTCTCCAGTTGGAGCATATTCTCCTGTACTGTATGAGTTCTCTCAAATGTTATGCTTACCTTTAGTTGTATTGACAGTATCGTAATGTGCACCAACGCCTAGAATTGAATCGTCTTTCGTCCCAAACTTGGTTCCCCTCAATACCCCAACAACTGTATGGAATTGTACCTTGAAAAGACAAAGCAAAATGTAATATTAAAATGAACACCAACCAAATATCACGCTGACAGAACATTTCCAACATCCAATATAAAAATCTTAAAAAAAGACAATATCGATACCCCTAACACACAAATACATGATCACTGGCTTTCCTGGCTTGGTACAGCTACTTCAATAAAAATTAGTGGGTCTTAAATAATCTTATGGGCCAAAGCCCCCCTTCTTAGTAAAAGAACGAGGTCATGCAAGTGCTTTCAACATGTGAGTAAAATGAATATAATATTCTTACCAATATAACGTTCAATATTTCAATAGCATACCCCTGCGCCTAGTGTTTAAGCCACACCTCTATTATATCTATGTTATGTTTGTCTAGACATAAGTCATCACTGATAGTATGTTCATCATCATCATTAGGTTGACCCATAATGGACCATGGCGTGCCATGTCATGTGTCTATCTATTCGGCTTTTCAATCTTTTGACTCTGAACGTATCTGATGAAGGTTTTCCAGAAACGCGTTTGCATTATCTTACTGTAGCTTAATGCCTCGCTTGATTTTTTTTGTGATTTAAAATTTGTAATTAATCTAATGATTTTAAGCATTAGACATCATATAAAAGTCCAAGTTCTACTGCTTAATATACATTATAAATAATAAGGAAATGAACAGTAGAAATCATAAATAGTTCCAAAGAGTTATGTATGATATGATATGATCAAAAACGAAATGCCAAAGTTCATGATCGAATTGAAGGTATTGCTATCCATTATAATTTCCTAAAACAAATTTGAATAACCTAGATCTTAGTGTCGGAAAGAAGGGTAATCTAAAAAGGAAGAAATTTCTGAGAGTATATCAAATGAATGTGGTCTTTCATATATATGGCTGAATCAGTATTTCATACGTGAATAATGGCTTAAAATCTCTGTTAAAACTTGTCTTCAAGATCAGTTTCGCCAAACCTGGTAAAGAAAGGTTATCAGAAAGAAAGATATATGTATTTATAGATAATGAAATGCTCAATTATATATTTAATTACATCTTACCGTTGATGATAGTCTTGGTTCGTCAAATGTGTCATATTCAGTTTCTAATCCAAATCTTACAAATTCGTTGTAAATATACTCTTTAGCTCTGTTTTTGTAGCTCATGTACTCAGGGTCATGATGTCTTGTATTGGAGAAATGACCTCTTATAGCGGATGTCATATAATTCAGATCAGCTGGTTCAACAAGACACCCTGAAACAATTGTTTATGAATAAACATCAAAATTAATAAATGGTGTATATTTTCATACACATTTTCACATTCAGTAAACCTTTATTAATTGTATACTTAGATACATATCTGAATGTGTTTCTCCTATCCATACAAGCTTACCTTTTAAACACACCCGTGAAATGAAAATGAAAGCAAAATAAATATATATTGATCAATGTTAAGCTTCCAGTTTTCTCTGACGAGAGTTTTCCCGAGATTTGTAATTTTATTGTAAATAAATTGAGACCGTGAATGCGTCTTGCTAAAACTTGAACACAAATGATGATATACATATATAGTTTGCATACATATTGATTTCACAATGATTGCGAGATTTGTTTAAACTCCATATGCAGGTGCTGATAGAACAAAAAACAAGGAATAAACGCTGGTGCTCAGGAAGGGCATGCATTCTTGAGTAACTAGTGGCACCCGTCGTGTTGCTCTTGCTACAAATCTGGTAATAAGATTTAAAAGAGGAAGCGAGGACGGTATTGTGCCGTCGACAAATGGAACATATTAGTAGTCATCTCTGACACAAATATTCCTTAAACGGAAGCCAAGTGACGACTTCATCTTAACCACTAGGAACCCTTGGTTCAGTAGCTTCCTCGATAGCAGCAATTCTCTCTTAAGGAAAGCCTGATAGGAACGACACACTCTGGAATACTCCATATGCAGGTGCAGATGGAACGTTGATACATGTGAAGGGAAGTTCACAATGGGAATATTGAAATCATCCCATTTTGTCGCAAGGTTTCGACCTCACTGTCAACGGCTAGATGTACCTTTTGTTTTTCTTGAGAGGCCCCTGCGCGAAATCCACTTCACGCGAATAAAGGATTAAGTAAGTGGTGAGAGGAAGAGCACTGTTGGTACCAATTGGAATGTCTAATGTTTTAATACTATAGCATGTTGAATAGCTCCAATCAATTGATTATAAAAGATAATGCTAAGTAGAAGCATTTAACTCCAAAGGTTGACTGATGTATATTTGATGGATTCCTTCAACACATATACATTTGGAGTTGCAAGGTTCAACACGACCTGAAATCGTTACCATAACAAACATGTTTCAACTTTGTCATTACCTGTGTGGACCAAGCCCTTGTAAAATGTTATCTCATTATGCAATTGGCAAATCAAAAAGGACCATTATTGTAATTTTTAAGAAAATGATAAAATCTCGCGTGATATCCTAAAATAACAATGCATTTGAAAAGTTGCTAAGCAACACCCTATATATTATATGCCCAACCTCTAAAGACTCTCTCTTTTAACCTAAGAAGTGATAATCACCTCGGGCGTTGGCCTCAGTGATTATCAATCCTTCTGGATTGATAAATCATCGTGTCAACATTATCAAAAGTTATTAATTCTATACAATTGGGAATAATGCGGTCGAATTTTAATGGCATACACTTCCCTATTAAATAGTTCAGATATAATTTTACAGTTGTAGTAACCTGAACAGTTTATTAACAATTTAATCTATTACTTTATTTAGCACAAACAGCTTGTTTCTAATCGATAAGAATATCGTGTACAAACCTTGCCCTTTACATAATTATATTTTTGTAATCATTATTTACCAGTATGTAATACTTATCAAATTTTAAATCGGCAAGCTCTTTCGACCATAAATATGCATATAGGGCATTTAAAGATATTTTTATTTGTAATAGAACCATACCACAATGTTATTCACTTTGTAAGAAGTAGTTATATATAGATTGTAAGAACATTCAAGGTCCATGAAACTATCAGCGGAACCAAATAAATCAGCGTACAGAACGGTAACACCACCCTTGTCACAAATACAATCGTTTGATATCTGTTAGATAAAAAATATTGGTTACAAACTATATATAATCTTAGCATAGTTTACTAATTAAGTATACTATGTAATACACGGCATATTCAAACAAAATCTACGGTATGCATTGACACCTATACTAGTATTATAGTATCATGCAGTTTGCAGGTACTATGGTTATCGTCCATTATGCAAAAAGTGTCTTTTTAGATAAATTAAGAAAATTATGCATAGGAATAGTAGAATCAAATTAGAAGTTCGTAAATGGTCACGCAGAAGGACATGTTAGAAATTAACAGTAAAATATCCATTACAATTCCGAATTCTGATGATCCGTTTGGTACCTTCATTCTTTTCTTATAGTCCTCTACTTCGACGAAATATTTCCTCTGATGTCATAGGAAAAGTGAGCATTGAGAATTTGTGGAATATGAAATAAATGTATGTCCGACAAGGTCTAAATACATGAATGTTTCAATCTAAAAATCGAACACGACTTACTATTGATGTTACCTTTGCCTGCAGAAAAGGGCCGTCGTGGTCGTGATCGTATGGTATGGTAGTTGGATTTACAACTAATGGTGTAATCATTGGCTATCACACTAAGGTTGTGAGTTCGAACCCCATTCATGGCGAGATGTACTCGATACAATATCATTTGATAAAGCTTAAGTTTGTCAGTGACTTGCGACAGGCTTGTGGTTATCTCTGGGTACTCCGATTTTCTCCACCTATAAAACTGACCAGCACGATATAACTAAAATATTGTTGAAAGTGGCGTTAAACACAATTAACCAACCAAACCAAATAAGAAAGTTTTGCCTAGTTTTCTGAGAAAATTATCGCAAAAAAAAGAAAAAAAAAGAAAGAAAAACGGCTGGCATTGCTAGGCGAGGCACACTATATGTATGTCCATGGATATCTGCGTTGTCTTTTAATGACGCTCTTCTACTATTTCATACCTTCTTAAGATTTGTATTCTGATTACTACGCCTGCATGTCGCATACGTCTGGACTTGGCTGCACATATCTCAATTAAATTTAAGTTTGAATTAAAACTTTATTGACACTTAAAGTGACTTGACATGTGAATTTAATTTACACTTAATTGAGATTTTTGTTCAACTCAGTCCTGAGTCTGATTTGAGGAAATCATTACAAAAATGCACTCAAAAAATTAACTAAACGCCATGCATAAAGTTGATTTCTGTACGGTGAAACAGTGATGAAATTGTTTAACTCGTTTGAATCAAGATCGAGAAGCTATGTCCCTACCTCGCGGACATGGAAGAAGAGTTTGAAAATACCAAAGGGGTAATCAGAATCCGTATTTCGAAGTTGAACAGACAACACAACGGCCAAAAGAAAAAGTACTAAAGGACAAACAACGATCTACTAAACATACACATAAAACTAAAGATCGAATAACACGAACCCAGTGCCGAATTTCCCTATAGGCTTGGTAGGCTGAAGCCTAGGGCCTCAACATCCAGGGGGCCTCTGGCCAAGGTGTAATATTTTTTGTCATTGTCATAAACCTTTCTTACACATATTGCCATAACCCTTCTGTAATTCTCCTTGTACTCCATTTCAGAATAATAAGGCCAATAAGTCGACACTAGCATTGATTTATGTGTTTATTGTGTCCTTCCATAAAAACAGTGAGATAGATAAGTTGAAAAAACAAGGTGTTGTCAGATATCAAATTTGTTTCAATGCCGTGGCTAATTTTCTTTAGATGAAGAATTGTGAATTGAGGAAATTTAAAGCATCTGTCATCATCCTCGGCTTCATTGATTATTTTGGAAAATACACTGTTATCTTCCTCTATTCACAAGACAAGGATGGGGATTGGGAAGGGCCTCGCAAGTAGAACAGCCTAGGGTCTCTCTTCATCTAAATCCGGCCCTGCACGAACCCTACTTAAAACTGGGTGAACTCAGGTGTGGGTAGTATTAGGAACAACAAAATATTCAAAATAGATCATCAATCAAATAATTCTTCTTTTATCAAAACAATGTAATTGATATGCAGTATACAGACGAAATACAAACTGACATCAATGTCAGTAATATTGATTTGAATTGATTTGATTTGTGGTGTTTAACGCCACTTTCAGCAATATTTCAGCTATATCATGACGACCAGTTTTATTGGTGGAAGAAGCCGGAGTACCTGGAGAGAACCACCGACCATGGGCAAGCAACTGGTAAACTTTATCACTTGCGCTGCGAGTTGAGTGCACTTTTTTTGTAATTTACAAAGCCGGGCGCGAAACCACGCCGTATTGGTGATAGGCTTATACGAGTTGTTAGGTAATGTGTGAAGTAAACCTGGACAAAAGATAAAGGCACGAGAAATTATTCATAGAGCTCACTGAACCGAATTACTTGTAAGCACATGAAAAAATTACTACACAGAATTAATAATAATTAACAAAAACTTTTAGAAATGCATGATCTGTAGTGGATGGAGCATTCAGAAGAAAGAACCTAAACATCAATTTATCAAAATGCATACTTACACGTAAATAAGGTAAATAAAACAATAAACATCCGTAAATAGATCATTGTGAAATCTGATAAATACTTTGTAAACAGGTAGCTGTAGCTGTCGTTTAAATGGGCAGCGCCGGATGACTACACTTTAAGGGGACATAATTACCCCAATCAATAAAGAATTGCTGATTTTCTGAAAATTCTGAATTGAGGTGAAACATTGGGTTCTACAAAATACGTTAAATGTATAGTATCTACGACTTGGGTAATTTTATTTTCAACCTAGATATTTTACTAGAGATTATAGTTTAAAAAATAAATAACAAACGAACCATTTTGAAAATATAAAATCAACCATCTTTAACTGCTTTCGCGAAAATATCACATAGAAATAGTTTCTGTCATACGCTAAGCTCGAACTTGCTGTTTGTATTCAGACTTTTTATACAGAGTCACCGTCTTCAGAGCACTAAACCTAAACTAATAAGAAAACGATTTTCAAAGAATCGTCTCATCCACAGGCATTCAATGAATAAAATGTAGGGTCAATGTGGGGAAAAAATAGTGTCACAATATAATAAAAAAAAATAGTATCACTATATAATAAATATATTATATAGTGACACTATTTTTTTCCCCACATTGACCCTACATTTTATCCATTCAACGTCGAGTGCCTGTGTCTTACCTTTCAAAAAGTTTTTCGGTAAAATATCAAAACCGTGTTGAAAAGTATGCAGTCACTTTTGTGTAATTAACAAGAGATGATAATTGACAATTAAATTCATTGGTTCACAGTTTACGATTGTTTCCCTATAATGTTTTCCGATGGTCTTGTTTACTATCTAATATTTATATTTTAAATGATGGTTAACGCCATCGTTTCTCTTTCATAGAACTAATATTATTCACATGCCAACTACTGTGTCACGAAAAATAAATATATTATGGATAAAGTTCAAGAATAGATAAATAAGCGTGACAGAAAATCATAATGGCAAGCAAGAATAGACATTTCAGAGACACAGGCAACATTGGACACAAGATACAGAACAAAACAGAAAAACACAACACAGAAAAATAAAAAGATGAAGAACAAAACACAGACGCCACCAAAAACAGAGGGTGAATCCAGGTACTCGCGAAGGGTAAAAAGTTTCCGTTTCTTAAAAGACATTCGGCGTATTACTCATATTTAAGTCCGGTAAAAGTCTTAACGGTGATAGAGGACAAAATCTACGTAGAAGGGAAAAGTTCCATTGCCAATGGTTTGTGATGACGATCCTTGAATTTTCATAGCTATGGCTTCTACATAGGAGCAACGTTGTCTTGTTGAGTAACTGTTGGGACAGAAACTGGGCTCTGTGAAGAAAATCACTATGCTGTGTGCAAGCCGTACGAGTCGGAGTTCTTTACAACAACTCTGCTCACCCGGTTATATGTGAGGGTTAACATATTACTCGCACTTGCACGACGTATCGTTTCTTGAAGAGAGGAGGTTTTGGTTCATTAAAATAGCGTACGTCCACCACGTTGTATTGAAGCTCCGGTACCAAGAATGTTTTCCTATTGGATTTTGGAACTGTTCCGACAAAATGGCAATTTTGTATATATCATTTTATTGATACCATATTTCAGAGATTTTAAGAATAGATTGATATTTAAACATGTTCTTGGCCATGTTGTTAAGTAAATAGAAAGTACCAAATGCAATATCGTCCGCAATGAATACCAATATTTCTTTATCGGAAGAACACTTGTTTTGCACCACTTTGCTTCTATTAGATAAAAATGTATTTTCAACATTTTGCATTTGTACTTTGGTAGGTGGTAATTAATGACAACGGGTCTAGAGTTGTGGCCATGTTGGAGGTTGCTAGGCAACTGTCAGAGAAGAAGAAGAAGAAAGGAACAAAAGGGGAAAACACAATTTTAGTTGCTGCAATTGATCTGGAGGAATACAGTTTGCGTTACATCATCATTTTCATAATGACAGTACGTACAGCGGGAGTCAATTTGCTTAATAGTTGATTTCACTAAGAGGGGGGATATGACTAGCTTAACCCTATATATTTTTATTGAAGTGCCCTCTGCTGCTGACAAAATTGAGTCACATGGTGTGAACATCCTAGATTCTATAATGGCTTACAATTCTTCAGCAAAATCACAGTTAAGGCTCCGTCTAAAAATCAGTGGCAAGTGAATAGTAAACGTGTCTGCAAAGTCAGTGTATAAGAAATAATTACCATGAAAAGCATGTCATCATGGGTGTCACACACGGTCAGGTCACAATGCATGTTGTTGTTTTTTTTTTGCTGGAGTTAATGTTGACCAATCTTTCATCAGTTATATGTGAGGGTTGGCTGGCATTTTCCAACATGTGGAAAACACGTACATGATCACATCATTTCTCTAAGAGGGAAGTTTAGGTCCATTATGCTAGCTTAAGCACTGCACTTTCTATTGAAGTGCCTGTACCAAGTAAGGAAAGTGAGCGGCCATGTATATGTGTGTTGTTGTAGGGTGTATCATATAGGTAATCAATGTCTATGAGTTTTCTTCTTGTATTTTAGAATTGTTCCCAATGTGTGGAATTTTTCTTTTTTCATTTTAGTCCTTTCTGATTTAATGTTTTTCTGACGTTGTTATGTTGTTCGAGTATCCGACTTGTTTTGGGTTTTTCGGTTTGGCTATCTTTAAATTGTATCTAATCATTATTATTTAAATGCATATTTGAATTAAACATTTAGCATGTCAGGGAGCCACGATTATAATTGGGCAATTAACAATTTTATTATGCAATATATAATAAATATGAATCAAGCTACATATATGATAAACTAAATCTTAGCCTTTGAATTATTCATAGAATGCATCAACTGAAAATGTGTAAACTAAGATGGGCATTCAAACACGGGAATGTTTACAATGTACCTCTCTACCCGGAGACTGGTACTCTGCCCTGGACGACTCAGTCAGGACCTCGATTTTCAACGTTATATGTCGAGGTCGTTTTTTTGTCCAGTGAGTTAAGACGAAAGGTTATTGTTTGTTTTGTTTATATCGTGGCAGTCAGTTTCATTGGTG
>JYMV01001105.1_pt1 | contig 10814 bp, 9 predicted proteins | sample 338911 | NCBI WGS metagenome assembly JYMV01 (sample SAMN03354496, study PRJNA234377) | hydrothermal vent metagenome | biome: Deep sea; feature: Hydrothermal plumes at the Eastern Lau Spreading Center, Western Pacific Ocean; material: Seawater | place: Tonga | collected 2009 | depth 2000 m m
AAACGGTCCACACGCGGTCTGCCAACAGCGGGTCCGAAAATTGCCGCAGAGACGGGCGCCGAGTTCGGAACCCGATTTTCGGTCGAAAAAATTGACAAGTGAACCTCGCGCGTTGACCTGTTCACGCAAGGGGAAGAAAACATTTCAGTACGATCCATTGTACAGTAAGCATCATGTCCATAGCGTCACATTATAAATCACTCACGCCTGAACTGGTCGACGCGCAGCAAGCAATGGAAGAATATGCGGCTTCCTACGGTCTGGACTTTTTCCAGACGATTTTTGAACTCGTTGATGCGCAGCAGTTGAACGCTATTGCGGCCTACGGGGGATTTCCCACCCGGTATCCTCACTGGCGATTTGGAATGGAATACGAACAGTTGTCGAAAGGTTACGTTTACGGTTTGCAAAAGATTTACGAGTTGGTAATCAACAATGATCCCTGCTATGCCTACCTGATGAGTTCCAACGGACTCACAGACCAGAAACTGGTGATGGCCCACGTTTATGGACACTGCGATTTTTTTAAATGTAACTACTGGTTCAGCTACACCGATCGCAAGATGATCGATGAAATGGCAAATCACGGAAATCGCATACGGCGTTATATGGATCGTTTCGGTGTGGAAACGGTTGAGACGTTCATCGATGCTTGTCTGAGTGTTGAAGATCTGATTGACATCCACTCTCCATTCGTCGAGCGCTACGATCGACAAGACCGCTATCAGTTTCAGGACGCGGTAGACGATCAGGAAACGGCGGCACCCCAGGGAAAGTTTCGTGCCAAAAAATACATGGATCCTTACATCAATCCACCCGAAGTCTTGGCCCAACTGGCCGCCAAAGAACAAGAGAGATTTCAGAAAAAACAGTCGTTCCCGCCGGAACCTATGCGCGATGTTCTGCTGCTTTTGTTGGAGCATGCCCCCCTGCGTGCGTGGCAACTGGACGTATTGTCGATCATTCGCGACGAAGCCTATTACTTTGCTCCTCAGGCCCAGACCAAGATAATGAACGAAGGTTGGGCCAGTTACTGGCATTCAACCATCATGACTCGACACGGATTGGAGCCAAATGATGTTATCAATTACGCCGACCACAATTCCGGGACGTTGGTGAACTCACCAACGCGGCTGAACCCTTACAAGGTAGGTGTTGAACTGTTTCGCGACATTGAGGACCGCTGGAACCAAGGCTGTTTTGGCCGGGACTACGAGGAATGTGACGACTTGGTGGCGAAACGAGACTGGAACACCCATGCGGGGCTGGGACGTGAGAAAATATTTGAGGTGCGACGGATCCACAACGATCTCACTTTCATCGACGAATTTCTCACACTGGACTTTTGCAGACGGCATAAGCTGTTCAAGTTTGGCTTCAACGAAAGTAGTGAGTATTACGAGATTGAGTCGCGCGAGTTTCCTGAAATAAAACAACAACTGCTGTTTAACCTGACCAATCGTGGCCGGCCCATGATTACGTTAGTGGACGCGAATTACAAAAATCGTGGGGAATTGTTCCTGCGGCACGATTTCCAGGGCGTTGAATTACAGATGTCGTATGCGACCGATACACTGCAAAACCTGTATACGTTATGGCACCGCCCCGTTCACATCGAAACCGTGTTGGCAAACAGAGTTTGCATAGCAAGTTTTGATGGTTCCGAACATGCGGTGCAAAAAACAGAACAAAAGTGGAAGGAGGAGCCGGACGAAGCGGCATAGGATGCTGGGAAACAGGCTGTGAATACTGGGGGCTGAAGAGAAAAAGATTAAAGGGGAAGGACACCGATAGCGACGACGGAATACATGTCGATACTAGAAGCTGACATGAGTGGAGCAATTTTGGGGCGAGGGCGACACGTGACAACCCTGTCAGAGAGGCGGCATCATGACTGTTTCGAATCTGGTTCACGCTGAACTGGCTCTTTTAGAAAAAGGGGCAACCAGCTCGAGCGGGCCGTATGTTGTAAGGTTAGACATCTCCTTGGGGACGCTGGAATTCGAATTGACTGCAGTCGACTCGATGGCCGTCAACTTAAATTATTTGCAGCTTTCGACCTCTCACCTGGCCGCGTTTGGGACCGAGGAATTGAAGCAACTGGGACACGACCTGGCGGAACGCCTGATTTATTTGCTCGAGCCAATTACACCGATCGAAATTGATCCCGAAGGTGCTACGATTCAGATGCGTTCCAACCCGCCTCGCCAGGACGACGATGGAACGCGCTATTACGAGTTGCTGGTTCGCCGAAGTGGCCTTAGCTTGCGACGCTATGTCAAGATACCCGGTGCGGTGCGTCAGGGAATAGCCGGTCAACTGACAAGGGACGTGGTTGGGCGATTGGCGACTGATTTTGTGGCCACGGTCGAGAAACTGTGAGGCGTTCACTGACGCTTCCAGCGGCGTTAGCGGGGACAGGTGCGGCTGGGTTGCAGAAGACTCGTCCCGATCGTGAGAATTCAGTCCAGTACAGGGGTTGTACGCCTGCGCCACTCGATTAGGGGAGACTCGTCTCAACCGACCGAATGACGGTGAGCCCGCTCGTCAAGACAGAGTCCGGGCCGGCCTTGAGACCTCTCATCCGACGTTCGACTTCTACGAAATAACCCACCTGGAAGCGGGAATGATAAACTGTTTGGCCGTCGAGTGACCACATGGGCTACCCCGCACGAGAAACGGCGACATGTCGACAGGTTGAAACGAAGAGAACAAGAGAGAGCAACTGAACAAGTGTCGCACGTCAGAAAGTGCCCTCTCTGTTGGATGAGTTGTCGGACTGGTACGATGGATCCCTGTCTGCTGTTTCAAGATTCAGAATCCGCCAGCCCAAAAGAATGATCCAACATGTCGCGACCCCCGTCCAATTCCGAATCTGTCGAGAGTTCACTCACACCTGAAGAAGGTTGGCACTGCACGCACATTTACTATCAATTTGAGCGGACCGTGTTGGCCACCATGAGTCCCGCTTTGCTTGATGAGGGTTCACAACAACTTCTGGTAGTGCTGGATCCGCAAGGCGATCAGGCAACCGAGCGAATTCAGACTTCGATTGTCAGCGGGCACAAAGCCGATTTTGGCCTGATGCTGATGGATCCTGACCCTCTCCGGATCGACGCGGTCCACCAACGGTTACTGGCCAGTGTGCTGGGTCCAGCTCTTTCGCCCACATACTCGTTCGTTTCGATCACGGAAATTTCAGAGTACGTACCTTCGGTTGAGCAGTATTCGCAAAGATTAGTTGCCGAAGGAGAACCTGAGGGGAGTCCCGCATTTCAAGCCAAAGTCGCGGCTTACACGAAACGCGAACCAATGATGCGACGTCAGCGACTGACACCCGATTTCCCGGCCTGGCCGGCGACCTGTTTCTATCCAATGAACAAAAAACGAGCCACTGGTGAAAATTGGTTCTATCTTCCCTTCGAAGAGCGGACGGCATTGATGGCAGAACACGCTAAAACCGGCATGAGATTCGGGGGAAAGGTGTCCCAGTTGATTACGGTAGGAGTCGGCTTCGATGATTGGGAGTGGGGTGTGACCTTGTGGGCTCGGAACCCGGAATTTCTCAAGGACATTGTTTATCGGATGCGATTTGACGAGGCGAGTGCACGTTACGCCGAATTCGGACCATTTTACACCAGTTACATCACGACCCCAACGGAAATGCTGCGGCACTGCAGGATTTCAGGTGGCACTTAAACAGGGATTGGAGTTGGAGAGAAACGGGCGCCGGGAGGTCGGGAAGTTGACAACACGCGCCCAGGGCGTGTTGCACCTTGCCGGGTGTTTCTTCGGGACAACAAGGGAGACGATAAAACCGGAGCACGATGAACTCCCTGCCTGGTTGTACTTCGCACGACACGTCCGGGTAAGTTGCGTCGAGGCAGGGAGAATTCGTCAGCAAATTTTTCCAGCAGAACGAGGCTTCTTTCACAAGCGTGCGTGCCGGTTTGTTTTGGCAGGACCCCGCTTCCTCTCTCCAATTTCCATCGCAACTCTCTCGCGGTAAATTCGTCACCGTTTTTTCCCGTCGCCTCAGGGAATTTCCCCGGAAGTGGGTGTTGCTTTCCCGGGTTGGGCTTGTTTGGGATGCAGCACGAGTCGCACCTCCGTCCCTCGTGGAGGAATTCGCTCCGTAAAGGGTTCGAACAGCAACTCTGAATTTGACTGGCTGCTCTTGACAGGTAAATCGAGCATTGCTGTCGAGAAATTGGAAACGCACACCAGTTCCCCGCCTTCTGCCATGTAATGTTCGTTACCGTCATCGTCCTTCCAAAACCCGCTGCCGGCGAAGACCCATGAGTGTTTCATGGGTTCGTTGGTCTGCGCATTTCGGATCCAATCTTGTGCCCTGGTCTTCTGTTCCTGCTTTTTGTCATCTTTCCACAAAATAAAGACTTCCACTTCAGTTCCGTGGGCAGGCTCGTACTCCGGTACATATTTGACGGGAGCTCCCGGCACGGCACCCACGGCTAAAAGCGCTGTGTGAATCACGTAGGCGCGGCTATAGACGCAGACAATCGATTCGTGGTCCTTGGTATCCAGCGGGCACGCAAACATTTCCAGCAAGCCACGCCGCTGGCAGATCTTGCCGTTAACGATGACAAGCCGGCGTTTGAAATCGACCCAGCATTGATCCTGGGGGGACACTTGTGTCAGTCCCTTGTCAGGGTTCTCTTTTGGTTTGGGCGCGGTCAAAGCGGATTTGCCAGTGGGTGTGTCATCGGCACGTGTGATTTCGGGGCCAGGCACACACAGCGGCACGAATAACAATAGACTCACTGTGCAGAGACTCGTTTTGCATGAAGGTCGCTTATGCATCTTTCCTTCCTCATTTTCTCATTGGCCGTGGCCAATGGTTCCCGGATTTGATTTGTTGTCATTCACCGCACACCGCTTAACAAACTTGGGAAGATCTCTATAGTGACGGAGTGCACGCCTCGCATCGTGGAAGTGTGTCGAAATCGGGTGGCCACCTGCCAAGAATGAACGGCTGACCCGAACCAGCGATGAGCTACCCGGGTGTCGCTAAATCAACATCTAGCTGTTAAGATAATTCCGGCCCGAACGGGGCGCACATTAGTTCGACCCGGTTCATCGTGCCTTCTCTGTTTTTAATCCTACAGCGCAAGGAAAGTGAATCAAGGATGCGTCCTGCCAGCCTGCCGGAACAAGCAGAACAGATTTCGAAAAGTCTCCGGTTGCTGAGGAGGAGAAAAAAGGCGAGGGGTAAGATCAAGTCCTTTATTGATTGGACTGCGGACGGAGGCATTCTTTCCGAGGTTCTCCGGGCCGATTGGGTTCGACATCTGGCGGATCGGAAAGATCCTCAGCCGATTGATCAATTGTTTCCTTTGTGCCAGGACGATTCCCCGCTGATGTGGGCCGCTCCAACAGAAATTGTGGGCAGCGACTCCGTGGAATTAGTCCAACAATTTCTCCACTATTCTCACCTTGGCACGTCACAACGACTGGAGGGAATTGGTGAAGACTTGGAGAATTGGCAGGTGGATTCCAAAGACCGTTCGGTTTCTATTGGCCTGGCGTTGGAATGTCTTGCCATGAGCCATGTGTTGCCGAAACTGGCTACCCAACTCGAGCCAGAGATTTGGTGGAACCTACTCCACTCGTTGGCCGTAGCCGCTACGGATGCGAGCGGACTTTCGTTGAAACAGGAACCATTGGAAAAACAGCTGTTGGCCGGAGAACTGGCTTTGACGCTGGCCTATCTTTTTCCTGAAATCAAGTTCCGTGAATCGCTGCGAAAACAGGGTCGTGAAACGGTTGCGGAATCGTTGCTCGAATTACTCGATGGGGCAGGATTGCCCCACGCTTGCGAATTGGACCATTGGAGACCACTCCTGGCGTCATGGACTAGGTCCCTGGTGATTGCGAAATCACTCTACAAGCACCCGGTCCCACGTCGGGCACAAGATCAGTATGACTGGAGCGTGTGCCAGGGGCTGCGCTGTACACGCGCCGATGGTAGCCAGACCCTGTTGGAGCGACAGGGTGGTCAGTGGCCCGTTGAATTGCTGCGGGAAGCTCTCAGAATAACGGGTGATCCTGCGGACGCGGTTGCCGCCATGGCACAACAATCTTTGAAGAAGCCCGGAGGGAGTCATGTGGGGGACGATGAGCCATTACCGGAACCAAGTGTCCATTCTGAATGGTCCGAGTTTTCGGTGCTGCGAACCGGCTGGCGGCGAAAGGACGCGCGGTTCAGCATTGCTCATGCGGATAAGCAGGTCAGAACGGAACTGGAGAATGGTGGCAACGTGTTGTGGTCCGGACTAACGAATCCGGAAATTAGGATCAATGATCAGCTGATTCATCCCTGCGACGGCTGGGAAGTCGTCTGCTGGTTTTCGGACGCGGACGGCGATTATTTAGAGATTGAAACAAAATACGATGCAGGCTGGAAAGTTCAACGCCAGTATTTTCTGGCCCGAGCGGATCAGTTCCTGTACATGGCCGATGTGCTTCTGGGAACGCAGCCGGCCAATATCGTTTATCGCTTGGGATTGCCCGTTTCAAACGGCATTGATTTCATGGTCCGTGAAGAAACACGCGAGGGTTATCTGGGAACTTCCTTAAAGAAAATGGATGCGCTTTGTCTTCCATTGGCGCTGCCCGAATGGCGCAACGATCACCGTGTTGGGTCCCTGTGCTGTGTCGAAGGTACACTTGAATTGACCCAAACGGTACGGGCGCAAAACCTGTATGCCCCGTGGTTTTTCGACCTTTCAAAGCGCAGATTGGGTCGTGCGCTGACTTGGCGCCAGCTGACAGTGGGGGAAGATTTGCAGAACGTTTCATCGGAATGTGCCGTCGGTTATCGAGTTCAGGTAGGTAAAAAGCAATGGCTTTTCTACCGGTCCCTGACGCAGCGTTGTAATCGTACGGTGTTAGGGCAAAACCTATCTTCAGAATGTCTCATTGCTGGTTTTCGACGAGACGGAACGTATACGTCCTTGGTGGAAATTGAGTAAAAGTTGAGGTTCCAATTGGGAGTTGGCAAAATATCTCAGAACGATTGAAATGTTATCGGGTTTTTCATTCCCAGGTTTCGTGCTTGCCTTGACGTCATGAGTTGCGTCATGTCAGCAGTTCCCGACGGCTCGCCCCTGGTCTGGCAACACTTCTACTGATCTTTCACTCCATGGCTTTATCTCTCCTTGTCGAAAATCTGGCGCAGGTCCGGGCACGGATTGAGGATGCAGCGAGACGGAGTGGTCGGGGCGCCGATGAAATCACGCTGGTGGCCGTCACCAAATACGTGGAGATCGAAATTGCGCGAGCACTGGTCGAGGCGGGTTGTACCGATCTGGGGGAAAGTCGGCCTCAGGAATTGTGGCGCAAGGCTGAACAAATGTCGGACCTGGCCGTTGGCTGGCACTTGATTGGCCACCTGCAGAGAAATAAAGTGAAACGGACGCTGGATTACGCAGGTTGGATTCAGTCTACCGATAGTGTCCGATTGCTGGAGACCCTGGAAGAACAAACCGATGGACGTTCGTTGCGGCTGCCGGTGTTGATTGAAGTCAACATTTCCGGTGACACCGAAAAACACGGTTTCACTCCGCAAGAACTGGAGGGTTTGCTGCCCCGTCTTGGCAAATTTTCCCGTTTGGAGGTGCGAGGCTTGATGTGCATGGCCAGTTTGACAGGAGACCGTGACCGGGCCCGCAAGGACTTTGCGAACCTGCGACTTCTGCGGGATCGTTTACGGCCCGAATGTCCCGAGGGAGTTTCACTGGAGGAACTTTCCATGGGCATGAGTCGTGATTACGATGTGGCGATTCTCGAAGGGGCGACGATTGTGCGTGTAGGTTCTGCCCTGTTTGAAGGTGTTCGGCCCTGAACGACCGTTGTTTTTCTTGTGATCCTGCTCCTTGCGGTTTGTCGGCAGCGGGACGAGGCTGGTCGTACTCAGGAAATTCCCGAACCGGCCCCGGGAAAAGATTTTGTTTGGGATGAGGATGCGCCCAAATCATGTGGACCGGCTGACTCCGTGTCCACTGTACTTTGCCGACGTCTCATCCAGGGAGCTAGTCGTTTAAAAACGACGGCCCAGGCAGGACGGGCTCACGTCGGCGAGGCGACGTATTTGAAGACGCCTGAAAATTCACTGGGTGGAAACGACATCATGGACTCGATTGATTCCTAGAGTTCCTCGTATTTAATCTCTAGAATCTCGAATTTGAGCGTCCCTTTAGGAACGGCAATCTTGACTTGATCCCCCACTTTTTTCCCGATGAGGCCCTCTCCGATGGGACTCGTGCAGAGAATTTTACCCGTGTCGTAATCTTCCTCACCAGCTCCTGTAAGCGTGAAACTCTCTTGGTCGTCGAAGTCCAGGTCTTTGACGAGCACAGTCGCACCGAAGGCCACTTCGTCCTTGGGCAATTTCGACATGTCGACAATGTTAGCCCGTGCCAGCTTGTCCCGGAGCAGATAGATTTTGGCCTGTAGCATGCCCTGGTTTTCTCGCTGTGCGTGATACTCGGCGTTCTCGCTTAAGTCTCCCTCAGCGGTGATCAGGGGCATCTCGACGTTTTCCATTTGTTCCAACTCGGCGCGAATCTTGTCATAGCCGGCTCGGCTCATGGGGATGGAACTCGACATCCTAACAACTCCTGCAAAAAAGGCTCGACCTACCTCAACCGGAAGGCCGCGCAGAAATGTTCTCTTAAGGTGTTTGAACGAATTTTATATAGAGATTTTCAAAGAGACCCCCCGGAGTGCAATTTGGGATCAGCCATCCTTAGGATCTTCGGGCAGATACAGTAATCGTCCGCAAGACTTGCAGAATACCGGTCTGGACATGTAGAGATCATTGAGCATCTGGGAAGTCACCATCTGGTAGCACCCGCTACACATTTCACCTTCAACGGCTGTCAGGGCTTCGTTACCTCGGGCCTTGACGACGCGGTCATAATCGGTCTTGAAAGAAGAAGGCATTGCTGTTTCTTTTTCAGCCAGTTCGTCGCTAACGCGTACGATATCGGCTTCAAGAGTTTGACGTTTTCCCTCGACGCGTTGTTTAAACTTTTCCAAATCTTCCTGAACACTTTCAACTTGAGTCTGGGCCTCATCCGCCGTCTTCTGGTGCTCGTCAATTTTTTCCATGATTTCCAAGATCTCGTCCGATAAAACGCTCGTTGCCATCTCGTCGGCCGCAATCTGTTCGATCAGGGATTGGAATTCTTTGTTGGTACCGCATTCGTTTCGTTTTCGTTTCAGATCCGTGATTCGATCTTCTGCCGTCTGTAATTGAAGCTGTTTTGCACCGCAGGCGACTTTCGTCTGTGTCAGGTTTTTTTGAGCCGCTTCGTTGACTTCTCGTAACCGATCCAAATTGGCGTTGCCGGCCTTGATTTGTAACGGACCTCGCTCAAGCTCTGAGCGCAGGTCAGCCAATTGCTGATGGATACGGTGAAGTTTTCTTAGAGCGTCAGTCGTCAAGTTCATATGCGGCAATGTGCTAGAGCAAGTGGGTAAAAGCCGTTTCCATGATATCCCAAAATGATAAGGGCTACAAAGGGGGGAGGCGATCCTGTTTCTCGTGGAAAACCGTTGACGTTCTAGCAGTTTTTGGAAACAACGGTTCACCGAATCGTTTTTAGACGCCGACCGGCAAGCCGTCAACGACTTTATCAAGCGAGAACCTTTCGCGCCTTTTCCGGTGGAGGGCGGTTTTTCGGATTACAGGGATACTGGCCGAGCGACTCGAATAAGTCTTAACCAGCAGCCTTTTCACCACAAATATCTCTCGTGACGTTGCCGGAGTGCAGGGAGTCGACCAGGCGGGTGAACGCTTTTTGCGGCCCTCGGACCCGTTTCCAGCTTGTCGATTTGAACCGGAATTTTCGCTTGAGCGTTGTCGTTGGTAAAAAAAACCGCTGGCAGTTGCGCCAGCAGTTGGAAGGCTCAGGACAAGCAGTTCTCAGGCAGCTTTGAGAAAACCTTGTAATTGATCACTGCGAACGGGGTGTTGAAGCTTGCGCACCGCCTTGGCTTCGATCTGTCGAACCCGCTCCCGGGTGACCTTAAAGATTCGCCCCACTTCTTCCAGCGTGTAGGAGTATCCATCACCCAAACCATAGCGGAGCCGAATGATTTCACGTTCACGATACGTGAGCGTTTTAAGGATCGATTCGATTTGATCACGCAAGATTCCATTGGATGCGGATCGAACGGGCATCTCGCATCCCTTGTCCTGGATCAGTTCACCAAAACTACTGTCTTCGTTCTCTCCAACGGGTCGATCCAGACTTACCGGGTGTCGGCCCATATCGAACACGCGTCTGACGTCATCCAGATCCATTTCGGCCACCCGGGCGACCTCTTCCGTGGTGGGCTCACGGCCCAGTTCCTGCAGCAGTCGTTTGGCAGTGTTTCGCAAACGGGAAAGCACGTCAATCATATGCACAGGGATGCGAATGGTACGGACCTGATCAGCGATGGCCCGGGTGATGGCTTGCCGGATCCACCAGGTGGCATAGGTGGAAAATTTGAAGCCTCGACGGTATTCGTACTTGTCGACCGCGCGCATTAACCCGGTGTTTCCCTCTTGAATCAGGTCCAGAAAACTCAGTCCTCGGTTCCGGTATTTTTTTGCGATGGAAACAACCAGTCGTAGGTTACCGTTTGATAGCTCGCGTTTCACTTGTTCATATTCTTGAAACCGTTTGCGTACTACTTCACATCGTTGACGTAAGCTGAGGGAGACTTAAGCGAGAACGCCGAGTATCACGCACAGCGAGAAAACCAGGGCATGCTACAGGCCAAAATCTATCTGCTCCGGGACA
>JYMV01008059.1_pt1 | contig 10814 bp, 10 predicted proteins | sample 338911 | NCBI WGS metagenome assembly JYMV01 (sample SAMN03354496, study PRJNA234377) | hydrothermal vent metagenome | biome: Deep sea; feature: Hydrothermal plumes at the Eastern Lau Spreading Center, Western Pacific Ocean; material: Seawater | place: Tonga | collected 2009 | depth 2000 m m
ACTTGCAGGAATCACAAATTTTATATCCATGCATTATTAAATTTTGAGAAACGCTTTCATCTTCTTTTTTACATTCTTCACAAATATTATTAAGCTCTTCGCTCATATAATGTCTCCTATATATTCTGGACTTGATACACTAGTGGTCATCCAACAATTCTCAAGATTACCGTTTTTCAAAACCTTTTCAATTTGCCATATATAATAGTATTTTTTTTTGTCTTTAGACAAAATATAAACTTTATAAACTGATTTATTATTGGTTTCATTTAGGATTGTTATCTCGCTTTTTTCATGTCTAATTAGTATTTCGTAACTTTTACTATAAATCATTTGTTTAAATTTCTTTAAAGGGCCTGTCATTATTTTGTTATTTGGATGGGCAAACTCCCAAGTTTGTTCAATGCCTGCATCTCTGTATGGGTAATCATTATTTTGAAGAGAATTTAATTGAATCACAAGAACATCAAGTGGTTTTAAAGTAATATCTGGTTTAATTAAATCAGCATTTGAGAAATTTGTTAGCAAAAAAAAGAAAGTAAAAACTCTTAATAATATCTTCATTATTTGTTTTTAGCTGTTACTAACTTTCTATCTTTATTATTATTCATAAAACTATCTTTTCTTGTATCTGTAAGAATAATTTATTTCACCAAATTTTATTTTCAAGGGAACAAAATTTTCGTGAAGTTTTTTTTTAAAATCCGTTTTCAAATCTTCCATTAATTGTTGATAATTTTTTAAATTTTTTTTAGGCTCGCAGATTATTTCAACATGTTGTCCAGTTATTGGATTATTTCTTCCGTAAGCCTTTACATTTTTTATTTTTTTGTTTTTTAATGCAACTCTTTCTATTTCACTTGGTAAAATTTTAAGCCCGCCAACTGAAATAACATCGGATTTCCTCCCAATAATTTTTAAATGATCGTCTTGCTTTAATTCCACTATATCGTTGGTATTGTACCATCCATTTTTATCAAATGGGCTTTTTTCATTTAAATAACCAAACATTCTATTTTTGGTTCTTAAATAAAGCACATTATTATTTATTTTTTTTTCTACCCCCTCTCCACCAATTTGGATCCATAAACTATTGTTACTCTCAGATTTGACTTTTAATATGCCTATTTCAGACATTCCGTAGGTTTGTCTTAAATTTACGTTAGGCAACAGTTTTGCTACATGCTGCAACGTATATTCGTCCATTAGTTCCGCTCCGTAAGTTATAATTTTTAAAGATTTTAATTTTTGTAAATTTAAATTACTATCAAATAGCAACATTCTCAAAAATGTTGGTGTTGTTGGTAAAAGCTCTACAGAAAATTTTTCAATATCTTTAACCACATCTGTCACATTTCTTTTGTATGGTATAACTAATTGTCCAGAGTTAAATAAAGTATAAAATAACGTATTGATTCCTCCAATATGATCAAAAAGTAAAAAATTCATAGTTATCAAAGGTTTTTTTTTACCAACATATCTTTTGAGCATCGTGTTCATGGAGTGCAAAATTGCTTTAGGCCTACCCGTAGTTCCTGAAGAAAATAATATTAATCCAGCATCCGATGTTTTTCTGAATTTAGAAAGTAAATTATTTGTTTTTTTGTTTTTAATTTTGGTTATAGTGCTGTTTTCTATTACATAATCTACGCAAGCTTCTTCGAAGTAGTAACGATGATCTGATTTTGTATCTTTCGTTAAAGGTATGATAATTGCTTTTTTGTCAATTAATTTTAAAAAAATTTTTATTGTTGTGGGGTCGTAATCCCCAATGATTGCTACAACATCACCTTTTTTAATTTTTTTCAAATCAAGGTCTTCTGACTTAAATAGATCTTTGAACTTTACTTGAAAATTCCTATGAAGTATCAGAGATTTATCGCTAGGATATGCTTTCTTTAAAATATCTATGATTTTACTCAATTAGCCACCCAAAGTAGCTTCGTAAACATCTGTGTAACAAATTACTAATCCAAATCTTTCTTTAAAATCTACTTTATTTTCTTTTTTTAATTTCCTAAGAAAATCAATTTTACCTAACATTGTTTCTGGAAGAGGCCAATTTCTTCTTTTTACTTTTTTTAAATTTTTAAAAAACTTTTGCGCATGCAATATTATTGAGTTTACATCTGACAGCGAAATAACAGGAAAATAAAATTTACATCCCTTTTCTGAGGCATATTTTTCGATATTTTCAATTACTTCATTAATTAATTTGTCACCACCTGCCCCCGTTGCACAATCAGTGGAATTAAACCAAGGAGATATAGGCGCTACTTCCTCAGCTATTTGAGAAACGGTACATACTATCATTTCAAATTTTTGATTTTTCCACTCTGAAAATAAATTGCTTTTTTTTGCAACAACTTCACATGATTTTTTTTTAGCGTTTTTTATTATATCTTCAATTGCTGTTTCGCTAAGATCAGATGCATATAAAGGTTCGTTTATTAAACCATGAATAAATAACGATAATCCGATTACTCCACATCCGCAGCCCAAATCTAAAGTTTTTTTTCTTTCTTTATTATTTTCTAGTACAGCTTCTATTACTGATTCTGTTGTTCCGGTAGGAGTAAAAACTTTCTCCGAAGTTTCTAAATCTATTTTAAATCCATTTTCTAACTTAAATTGAATCAACTAATAGCCTCCTATTATAAAATTTTCTCCAGTTATTTTGCTACTTTCATCACTTAATATTAATTTAGTACACTTTAAAATATCTTCTTTATCACATTGTTTATTGATGATTTGTTGGTGAATTATTTTTTCAATATATGAAGCTGGAACTTTACTAGTTAATTTTGTTTTAATTGGACCCGGTGAAATACAATTAACAGTTACATTTAATGGTGACAATTCTCTCGCAATAGATCTTGTGAAACCTTCAACCCCAGCTTTTGATGCTACATAAACAGACTCACCTTGAAGACCTATTTTAACAGCAAATGCTGAAAAATTAATTATTCTTCCAACACGCGATCTCACAAAGCACGGTATTACTTCTTTGACGCAATAGATTGTTCCTATCAAGTTAGTGTTTATTATATTATCGATGGTTTCCTTAGGAGTGGAAAATAACAGATTCATTGAAGCTACACCAGCCACATTCACCAATGCATATATGTCGTTGTCCTTTTTGATCTTTGAAAAGAATTTTTTTACTGAAGCGAAATTTCTAACATCACACTTTTCGAAATCAAAACTATATTTTTCTTTTGGCTCGTTTCTGGCAAGGCCAATTACTTTGTAGCCGGATTTAATTATATTTTCAGCAAGAAAATATCCAATTCCTGAAGAGCAACCAGTAACGATAACTTTGCTCATTTCTTTGAGTTTAATTTAATAACGTGATCTGCAAGCGATTCTACAGTTCTTAAAACGCTAAAGGTTTCTGACATTGCAGAATTGTTGTCCCAATTAAATTCACTATTAAAATTCTTTTCTACATAATCTTCCATTTTCAACAGTAACTCAACTAATTGCATAGATTTTATTGATCTATTTTCACCGACTAATTGCGTTTTGGCAGAATATGAACTTTGAGGTTCTTTACAAATAATACTTAACTCTTTTACTATAAATTTTTCAACGTCACTCTTTGAAAGCATCGCGACAAGATAATTGAAATTTGAATCGAGGTCAATATATTTTAATTTACAAATCCACAATTGCGTCACCATCCAAATAAGATGGGTACCAATATTTACTTTGAGCTAACAGTTTATTTAATTTTTTGTTATTTGGTTTATAGCAAAAAGGATTATTAAGTAATTTTTTTTTAAATGGATTAAAAAAATTCATATACGATATTTTTTCATTATCGAATCCTCTGAATTCAAATATATCGCAATTTCTTCTTTTGGCCTCTGTTATATTTGCACCAATTAAATTTTTTGATGTTTTATTCGGTTCTTTTAGTGTGATCAGATCAATCAGCAGTGCAGATTTAATTCCTGTCTTTAAATTATTTTTTTCAATACATATGCTGTATCCATTTATTTTTCTATTTTTTATACTTAAATATATCCAAGCTTTTCTGTTTTTGATAAAATAGTTTAAGTGCCATTTTAACCAATTTTTATCTCTTCGAAATAATAATTTATTTTTTTGAAAACTTTTAATTTTTTTCCACAAAAGATCAAATTTTCCGTCAAATTCATTATGTTTGACTATATTTTTAGGAGAGAATTTATTTTTCCAAGAATTTAATTTTTTTTTTAAAAATAGCAGCAAAAAGAATGAAAAAATATTTAAAATGAATTTTTTAAAGGGGAAGGATATATTTCTAAAAAAAACTTTTATTACGCTTTGTAAGTTTAAAGCGATTACCAAAGAGTAATTTAAACTTTTGGTAGGCACTTCCTTAACTTTAATCATTTTCATAATTTTACTACTTGTTTCGTTGAGGTTAGTTGCTAAAAAGAAATCAACATTTGTTTGTGAAAAATATCTTTTTAATAATACAATTGATAAGGATCTAAATTGTTCATCTACCGCCCAACCATATAACACAGAACAAAGATAGGGTTTTTTATTTAGAAAGTATTGCATTGGAAAATGACCAATATGTCCAACAATTTTTTTATTTTTTTCTATTACCCATCCTTTAATCCATTTTATTTTATTATTTTTTAAACTTGGGTTTTTTTTCCATAAATTCACCCAACGTTTAAAATCTATCATATTCATATTATGTCTTTTGAAAAGAATTTTTATCTTTTCATAATCTTTGATCATACTTTTTTTTTGATTTTATATTTTAACAAATGTTACTCGAGTCCTTTTTAGTATTTTCATTATTTATTTTCAGCCGGCACTAACTTTCCATCTTCATATTTTGCCGGTGAATATTTTGTACTTGGTGAAAAATCACCATAAAATCTTAAAAACCCCAAAGCTAATATAAGTAAAAACAGACTAATTATAGATAGTTTTACAATTGGATATTTTTTCTTTTCAAGTTTCTGCAACCAAGAATAAAAAAAATATAGAGCAAAAGGCCCAACTATTACAAGCAAAAGTATAATTTTTTTAATCATTTAATTCTAACTTGACCTATTATATTCTTCCATTTAGAAATTACTGAAATTTAACCATATTTATTTATGAAATCAAAAGCTAAAGTTGTTGTCATAGGTGGAGGTGCCGTTGGAGTAAGCATGTTATACCATCTTGCAAAAAAAGGATGGTCAGATGTTGTTTTGGTTGAGAGAAAAGAATTAACTTCTGGATCTACTTGGCATGCGGCAGGTTTATTACCACTCTTTAATATGAGCTATTCTGTTGGTCAATTACACAAATATGCAGTTAATTTATATAAAACTTTAGAAAAAGAAACTGGAAAAAGTGTTGGTTTTAGTGTTGTTTCAAATATTCGTTTAGCACAAACCAAAGATCGAATGGATGAGTATAATCAGTATGCAGGTGTAGCAAAAACAATTGGTGTAAAAGTTAATTTTTTAAAACCAGAGCAGGTAAAAGAAATTTGGCCTTTGTGTAGTATTGAAGGTTTGGTTGGAGCAATTCAACATCCAGAAGACGGCTATATTCAGCCCGCTGATGTTACACAAGCTCTTGCTACTGGTGCAAGAAATCGCGGCGCAGAGATTTATAGAAATACTGTTGTGACTTCAATTAAACAAAATAAAGATGGTTGGGTAGTAATTACGGATAAAGGAGACATTTCCTGTGAGCATGTTGTTTCATGCAGTGGAAATTTTGCTCGCCAAACAGGTCAAATGGTGGGATTGGATATTCCAGTTATTCCAGTTCAACATCAATATATTGTTACTGAGCCTCATCCAGAAATTCAAAAAAGAAAAAAAGAAGGTAAGCCAGAAATGGGAGTTCTCAGAGATAGTGATTACTCATGGTATATGAGAGAAGAAGCGGGTGGATTGATATTGGGACCATATGAACGTGGAGCTCCATGTTGTTATGTAGACGGACCATCAAAAGATAGTGAATATGAATTATTTCAAGAAGATTTAGATCGAATAGGTCCTCATATTGAGTCAGCAATTAAAAGAGTACCAGCTTTTGGAGAAGTTGGAGTTAAAAAAGTTTATAATGGTGCTATTTGTTATACACCTGATGGAAATCCTATAGTTGGACCTGCATGGGGATTAAAAAATTTTTGGATTAATGAAGGTCATAGTTTTGGAATTACTGCAGCAGGCGGAGCAGGATGGCAACTTGCGGAATGGATTATTGATGGTGAACCTACAGTAGACATGTTGGGTGTTGAACCAAGAAGATATGGTTCTTATGCAACAAAATCTTATTTATTGAAAAAAAACGAAGAGGCCTATGAAAACGTTTTTGTAATTCATTATCCAGATGAAGAACGACCAGCAGGCAGACCTTTAAGGCAAGCACCATGTTATGATCGTTTAAAGGAGCTTGGAGCTGTATTTGGTCAAAAATTTGGATGGGAAAGAGCAAATTTTTTTGCAACTGATGGCACTAAACAAGAAGATGATTGGTCATTTAGAAGATCAAAATGGTTTAAATGCATGGAAAGAGAATGCAAAAATGTTTGTAAAAATGTTGGTCTGTTGGATATGACAGCTTTTGCCAAATGCAGAATAAAAGGTCTTAAGGCAGAGGAATTTTTAAATAAACTGGTAGCTAATAAACTTCCTAAAAAAATTGGCAGAATAAATCTCTGCCATTCTTTAAATACAAAGGGAGGAGTTCATTCTGAATTTACAATTATGAGAGAATCAGAAGATAGTTTTTATTTAGTTTCAGCTGGAGCTTTTCAAAGACTTGATCACGATTGGATATATAAATGGATGCCCAAGGATGGATCAGTTCAGTTTGAAAATTTAACAAATAGTATTGGTGTTTTAGTAGTATCTGGACCAAAAGCCAGAACATTAATGCAAAGAATTTCAAAAACGGATTTCTCTAATGATAAATTTAAATGGTTAAGTGCACAAAATATTGATGTCGGCCTAGCTCCTTGTAATGCAATGAGAGTTAACTTTGTTGGTGAGTTAGGATGGGAGTTACATCACCCTATTGAATATCAAAATCATATATTTGATAAATTAATGGAAACTGGCAAAGATTTAAATTTAAAACCATATGGCATTCGAGCTATGAATAGCTTAAGAGTTGAAAAATCTTACAAATTAGTCGGAACGGAACTTTCAATAGAATATTCACCATACGAATCTGGATTGGACAGATTTATTCATCCTAATAAAGGAGATTTTATTGGTCTTGCGGCATTGAATCAATGGAGAGAAAAAGGTTTTTCAAATAAATTGGTTACGATGGAAGTTCACGGAGTAAGTGATGCAGATGTTTTGGGGAATAATCCTATCTATAATAACGGCTCTGTCGTGGGTAGAGCAACAGGAGGAGATTTTGGTTTTAGATTAAACAAATCTATAGCACTTGGTATGGTTAAACCAAATCTTGCAAAAGTTGGGCAAAAATTAGAAATTGATATATTGGGAAAAATGCACAAAGTTTCAATTATTGAAGATTCACCTTACGATCCCGAAAATAAATTACTAAGAGCTTAAATGAAAATTTTAGTCGCCGTTAAAAGGGTTATTGATTACAACGTTCAAATTAGAGTGAAAGAAGATGAAACGGGTGTTCATACCGATAATGTTAAAATGTCAACAAATCCGCCTGATGATAACGCTGTAGAAGAAGCGGTAAAACTTAAAGAATCAGGAAAAGCCAAAGAAGTTGTAGCGATAACAGTCGGAGAAGAAAAAGCACAAGAAACGATACGTAAAGCCTTAGCAGTTGGAGTTGATAGAGGTATTCATATTAAAACAGAAGGTTATATAGAACCTCTTGGTGTTGCAAAGATTTTAAAAAAAATTGTTGAAAAAGAAAAACCTGATCTTGTTTTTATGGGTAAACAAGCTATCGATGATGATTGCAACCAAACAGGACAAATGTTAGCTGCAATACTAGGTTGGGCACAAGGGACTTTTGCATCAAAAATTGAATTAAAAGATAAAGCAATACAAGTGACCAGAGAAGTCGATGAAGGTTTAGAAACACTAGAAATTAATTTACCGGCGATTGTGACTTGTGATTTGAGATTAAATGAACCTCGGTATGCTTCTTTGCCTAACATTATGAAAGCAAAGAAAAAACCAATCGAACAATTGGTTGCAAAAGATCTTGGAGTCGATATTGCAAACCGAATACAACAAACAAAGGTAGAAGAGCCACCTAAAAGAAAAGGTGGAGTAAAAGTTGCAAGTGTAGCTGAATTAGTTAGTAAACTTAAAAATGAGGCTAAAGTTATATAATGTCAGTATTATTAATCGCAGAACATGATAATTCAAATTTAAAAGTTTTGACATTAAATGCAATTAATGCTGCTTCTAAAATAGATTCTGATATTCATGTATTAGTTGCGGGTAATAAATGTGAAAGCGTTTCTAAAGAAGTTGCTGCAGTTCCGTTAGTTAAAAAAGTTTTACAATCCGAGTCAGCTAATTATGAAAATTATTTAGCAGAAAATTTAACTCCTTTAGTTGTAAAATTAGCCGAGAAATATACTCATATAATAGCATCGGCTAATACATTTGGAAAAAATTTTATGCCAAGAGTTGCAGCTTTATTAGATACATCTCAAGTAAGTGATATAATCAAAATTAACAGTACAGATACTTTTATTCGACCGATATATGCCGGTAATGCATTTGCGACAGTTAAAAGTAGTGATAAAAAAAAATGTATTACAATAAGACCTACATCTTTTGATCCAGCTCCAACTTCCGGTGGTGAAGCACGAATTGAAAAAATTGAAGCAACAGATACACCAAATATTTCTAAGTTTATTAAAAAAGAAGAAACTAAATCTGAAAGACCAGAACTCGGAACAGCACGAGTTGTTATTTCAGGAGGTCGAGGTATGCAGAGTGGAGATAATTTTAAATTAATAAATGCTATTGCTGATAAATTAAATGCAGCTGTTGGAGCATCACGTGCTGCTGTTGATGCTGGGTATATAAGTAACGATCATCAAGTTGGACAAACCGGAAAAGTAGTTGTTCCAGACTTGTATATTGCCGTAGGTATTTCCGGAGCAATTCAACATTTAGCTGGAATGAAAGAAAGTAAAGTAATTGTTGCAATCAACAAAGATGGTGAGGCTCCAATTTTTAGTATTGCTGATTACGGTTTAGAAGCAGATTTATTCGAAGCACTACCAAAGTTCTTAGAAGAGTTAAATAAACTCAATACTATCCAAAAATAGAAAGTTTGATATAGTTATCTCCATGCCTAGAGAATCGATGGAATACGATGTAGTTATTGTGGGAGCAGGGCCATCGGGACTATCTACAGCAATAAAGTTAAAACAATTAGATCCAAATTTAAATGTTTGTATTTTGGAAAAGGGATCAGAAGTTGGCGCTCATATTTTGAGCGGAAATGTTTTTGAAACCAGGGCTCTAGATGAGTTATTGCCTAAGTGGAAAGAAGAAGGAGCACCCGTTAAGACCAAAGTTTCCAAAGAAAAATTTCTATTTTTAGGAAAAAATAAATCTTTAAGTTGGCCGACTTGGCTTTTACCTTCTGTTCAAAAGAATCATAAAAATTACATTATTAGTCTAGCAAATCTTTGTCGTTGGTTAGCTGAACAAGCAGAAAAACTTGGTGTCGAAATATTTCCAGGATTTCCGGCAAGTGAGATTTTATATAATGAAGATGGGTCTATAAAAGGTGTTGCTACATTAGATATGGGATTAGATAAAGAAGGTAACAAAAAAGAGGGCTATCAAGAAGGTATGGAACTAAATGCAAAAGTTACCATTTTTGCAGAAGGTTGTAGAGGTCATTTAGGAAAACAACTTATTAAAAAATATGAACTAGATAAGGAAAAAAGCCCACAACAGTATGGCATTGGCTTTAAAGAAATATGGGAAGTTAGTGACAAGCAACATCAAGAAGGCTTAGTTATGCATACAGCTGGCTGGCCGCTTGATCATAAGACTTATGGGGGAAGTTTTGTTTATCATGCTGAAAAAAAACAAATTTATATTGGTTATGTTATTGGCCTAGACTATCAAAATCCTCACTTGTCACCTTTTGATGAGTTTCAAAGATTTAAAACACACAAAGATATTAAAAAAATGCTGGAAGGTGGAAAAAGGATTGCGTTCGGTGCTAGGGCTTTAATTGAAGGAGGTATTCAAAGTTTGCCTAAAATGTATATGCCCGGAGGATTATTAATTGGTTGTGATGCAGGTACTTTGAATATGCCTAAGATTAAAGGTTCTCACACAGCTATGAAGAGTGGAATTATTGCCGCTGAATCCATTATTGAAAATATAAAAAATAAAAAAGATTTATCCATATATGAAGAAAAATTTAAAGAAAGTTGGGTTTATAAAGAACTACATGCAGCAAGAAATGTGAAACCAAGTTTTAGCTGGGGTTTAATTTTAGGCATTGTTTTTACAGGTTTAGATCAGATATTATTTAGAGGAAAATTGCCTTTAACTTTAAAACATAAACATGCGGATCATGAAGTTTTAAAACCAGCTAACCAAATGGAGAAAATAAACTATCCAAAACCAGATGGAAAAATTACTTTTGATAAAACCAGTTCAGTTTATTTAACAGGGACAAATCATACTGAAAATCAGCCAGTTCATCTTAAATTAAAAGATTCTAATTTACCGATCAATTACACCTTGAAGGAATATGACGAACCCGCTCAAAGATATTGTCCAGTCGGAGTTTATGAAATTCAAAATGAAAAATTTGTTATTAATTCGCAAAATTGCATACATTGCAAAACTTGTGATATTAAAGAACCATCA
>JYMV01002604.1_pt1 | contig 10813 bp, 10 predicted proteins | sample 338911 | NCBI WGS metagenome assembly JYMV01 (sample SAMN03354496, study PRJNA234377) | hydrothermal vent metagenome | biome: Deep sea; feature: Hydrothermal plumes at the Eastern Lau Spreading Center, Western Pacific Ocean; material: Seawater | place: Tonga | collected 2009 | depth 2000 m m
AACCGGTCTCCTTACTCGTCAATACCGCGGGCACCTCCAAAATACCTGAAGAGGAGATTGAACGCCTCGTACGGGAACATTTCGACCTGCGACCCAAAGCTATCATCCAGATGCTGGACCTACTGCGCCCGATATACAAAAACACGGCGGCTTACGGACATTTTGGCCGCAGCGAGGTGGACGGATTCCCCTGGGAACGAACTGACAAGGCTGCCGCGCTGCGGGACGCAGCCGGGCTGTAGTCCAGCTCGGGCTGACTGGGGCCTTTGCGGTACCGTTGGAGGCCTTCGTACACTTGTTCATCACACCGAATGGATATAATCTGACACCAATTCCATACACAATTTGTTAGTAGTCCTATGACGCTGCCGAGAAGCGCTGCAACGGGCACTGGCCCGCCAGGCTCGGATTCCCAGTCGTCATTTTCGATTTAACGGCGTTTTCTAAGACTGGAGCGTAACCATGAGTGCTGCTGTTAAACCAGAATTTTCTGATTTCCAGGTCGCCGACTTGTCGCTGGCAGACTGGGGTCGGAAAGAAATATCCATTGCCGAAACCGAAATGCCCGGGCTGATGGCGATGCGGGAAAAGTATGCGGGCCAATCTCGACTCCAAGGCGCTCGTATTGCCGGCAGTCTGCATATGACCATTCAAACCGCGGTTCTGATCGAAACCCTTGAAGCGCTGGGTGCCGAGGTCCGCTGGGCATCGTGCAACATTTTCTCAACTCAGGACCACGCCGCCGCCGCCATCGCTGCAGCGGGCACACCCGTATTTGCTTTCAAGGGAGAATCCTTGAGTGAATACTGGGCCTATAGCCATCGCATTATGGAGTGGAGTGACGGTGGAACGCCAAATATGATTCTAGATGATGGGGGCGACGCGACTATGCTGGTCACGCTGGGGAGTAAAGCCGAACAGGATCCCAGCGTGCTGGACAACCCTGGGAGTGAGGAGGAAGCGGTGCTGTTCTCGTCAATTCGAGAGCGCCTGAACCAGCAACCCGGCTGGTACTCGAAGATCCTTCAGAACATCCGTGGCGTAACGGAAGAAACCACCACCGGCGTACATCGTCTATACCACATGGAAAGTTCCGGCGAACTGCCGTTTCCGGCCATCAACGTCAATGATTCGGTGACAAAGTCAAAATTCGATAACCTCTATGGCTGTCGTGAGTCCCTGGTCGACGGAATTAAGCGGGCGACCGATGTCATGGTGGCCGGGCGCAATCGCTGCGGGGTCTTGGCGCTACCGTCTGGATTACCGAGATCGATCCGATCTGTGCACTTCAAGCCGCAATGGAGGGCTATCGTGTGGTCACTCTGGATGACGTGGTCTCAGAGGTGGATATATTCGTGACAGCCACCGGTAATTACCAGGTGATCAAGCACGACCACCTGTTGCAGATGAAGAATCAGGCGATCGTCTGCAACATCGGCCACTTCGACAACGAAATTGACTGCGCGTCGCTGAAACAGTACACCTGGGAGAACATCAAACCTCAGGTCGACCACATCATTTTTCCTGACGGCAAGCGGATCATATTGCTGGCCGAAGGGCGACTGGTCAATCTGGGCTGTGCCACCGGTCATCCCAGTTTTGTAATGTCCAATTCCTTTACTAACCAGACTCTGGCGCAGATCGAATTGTGGAACAACCCAGATCAGTACGACAACAAAGTATATCGGTGTAAAACTTACGCAGCTCAATGACCAACAAGCCGCTTATATCAACGTCGACAAAGACGGCCCCTATAAACCAGACTACTATCGCTATTAAGCCGACGTCAAAACGAAAACGCCCCCAAGTTGGGGGCGTTTTTAGTATCGTTTAATACATCGCTTCAAGCTGTTATGTCAGGAACGAGTCTACTTTCGAGCAGTGTAATACTGTCCTTGAGAAAAAGCTTTCGTTTTTTGAGTCTTCGAATCTGAAGGTCATCGAATGTTGGATCGTTGCTCATGTTCTGGAGTTCTTGGTCCAGCGCGCGATGCTCGGATTTGAGTTCCTGGATCTTCGCCGCAACACCAGCACCTTGCTCTTGTGTCATAGGATCGCTTTCCTCATGCGCTCTTGGTCAAAGCGCTGTGCCTAAGTCAGGTCCCGTGTTGCCTGCCCTAAAATCCATGTTACTCCTTTTTCACACGGCTTTCACCCCTCTGTTTGGTACTGCCCCCCAGACTCTTACGCAGCTTGTTCAAACCAGAGATCTCGCCCACAATCCGGGTAATCCCGGCCAATCATGGCTATGGCCGGTACTCGAACGACCGGAAGAAAATGGAGCCGATTGCTACCTGGGAAAAGCTGCTGTTGGGTGTACTGGTCCTACTGGTAATTCTGTGGTTTTCCCCGGGTATCAAGAAGATGATGAAGGTCAGTCGTGAGGCAAAAAGCGACTGGATTGGGTTAATCATACCCATCGCGATGATAAGTCTTTTCGTGTTTGTGTTGATCCAGATAATCTGAAATCAACGCTGCGGTGAAAATAAAGCTGACTATTACAGTAACGCCATAACCCTAACCCGGATACCTCATGACACCTGAAAAGACCACGCTGGACCGTATTTATCTGCGTGACTACCAGCCACCGGATTTTCTGATCACCAAGACGGTGCTCCACTTCGAGCTGTCAGCCAATAACACTCGGGTCCGCTCGCAACTGTCAATCAGACGACTCAGTGGTGACCAAGGTTCGCTGCGTCTCGATGGCGAGGCACTTGTATTGGAGAGTATCAGGCTCGATGGCAAAGAACTGACATCCGATCAGTACACCATCGATGACCACTCGCTCACAGTACACGATGTGCCAAGTCAGTTTACGCTGCAGATTGAAAACTGGATAAACCCAGCAGCCAATACCACACTAGAAGGGCTGTATCTGTCCAGTGGTAATTTCTGCACCCAGTGTGAACCGGAAGGGTTCAGACGGATCACCTATTTTATCGACCGGCCGGATGTGCTCTCTGAATATACCGTGACCCTCAACGCGTCCGCGACTGATTGTCCCGTCCTATTGAGCAACGGAAACAGGTTATCAACAAAAACGCTTCCAAACGGTCGTCATCAGGTCATTTGGCACGACCCGCACCCTAAACCCAGCTACCTGTTTGCATTGGTTGCAGGAAATCTGGGGTTTATCGAGGATAGTTTCACAACCGCAGGTGCCCGGGATGTTCGCTTGCGAATCTACGCTGTTGAGCGAGACCTCGGACAATGCCGTCACGCGCTGGATGCGCTTATGCAGGCAATGCGGTGGGACGAACTGCGCTATGGCCGGGAGTATGACCTTGATTGTTTCAACATTGTTGCGGTCGAGGATTTCAACATGGGAGCCATGGAAAACAAGAGTCTCAATATTTTCAACACCCGTTACGTCCTCGCACTTCCTGAAACAGCGAGTGACCAGGATTATCAGGCGATCACCGGGGTGATCGGTCACGAATACTTCCACAACTGGTCCGGGAACCGCGTCACCTGCCGAGACTGGTTTCAACTCAGTCTGAAAGAGGGTTTCACTGTTTTCCGTGACCAGGAATTCAGTGCAGAACTGGGTTCGGCCGGTGTCAAGCGGATTGAAGACGCCAAACTAGTACGCGGCCAACAATTTCTCGAAGACAGCGGGCCGATGGCTCACCCTGTCAGACCTGCCTCTTATGCCGAAATCAACAACTTCTATACACTGACGGTTTACATCAAAGGCGCTGAAGTGGTGCGAATGCTGGCGAACCTACTTGGCCCGGTTCTGTTTCGAAAAGGCTGCGACCAGTATTTTGATCACCACGATGGCCAAGCGGTGACAACTGAGGAGTTTGTCTGCGCTATGGAACACGTCAGTGGCCTGGATCTCTCGCAGTTCAGACTCTGGTACGAGCAGGCTGGCACCCCCAAACTGACTGCCCGAGGCACTTATAATGCCGAGGCGGCATGCTATACCCTGACTGTTGCTCAGCAGTGCCCGCCCACCCCTGATCAGGATCACAAGAAACCGTTTCACATTCCCCTCGCCACGGCCTTATTTGATCGCTCCGGACGGGCGATGAAGACAACCGTCGAGGAGCAGGGCGAACCCAAACATGAACATATGTTGAGCCTGTACCAGAAAGAGCAGCAATTTGTATTTGAAGGCGTCGTGAAAGAACCAGTGGTTTCCTTGTTGCGACGGTTTTCGGCACCAGTAGAACTTGAACCTGATCTGTCAGATGACGAACTCGCGATTCTGATGGAGCATGACGACGATCCATTTTGCGAGCGTTTGAGACAACTGTTGAGAGCAGTACGTTTTCGCTCAATGATCGTTTTGCAGTGGCCTTTGAAAATACGTTACGGCACGACTTCGATGACAGATCCTTTCAAGCCTACGTTTTAACCCTACCCGATCATGCCCACCTTTCGCAGATCACCCCCGTTATTGAGCCGGACCGGCTCCACCAGGCCAGAAAGACGGTCAAACTGGCACTAGCTAGACGATTTACAGCCGATTTTGAAGCGCTCTACCACCGGTTCGAGACGACAGGGAACAATCCGACAGACAGCATCAACAGCGCTCGGCGGGCTCTGCGTAACACCTGCTTGTCTTACTTGATGGCGCTTGAACAACCAGAATTCACACGTCTCGCCAGCCAACAGCTGTACGCAGCCGATAACATGACTGACGCCCTGGCTGCTTTAACCTTGCTCGCCTGTTCACCACATCCAGAACGCAGCGCTGCTCTGGCTCACTATTTCGATCGCTGGCACGATTACCCGCTGGTCATGGATAAGTGGTTCCGGGTTCAGGCAATGTCGGATTTGCCTGGAACGCTTGATCACGTAAAAGCGCTCACATCACATGACCTGTTTCAGCTGGAAAATCCAAACAAAGTGTTCTCCCTGCTCGGAGCCTTCGCCCATGCCAACCCGGTACATTTTCACCAGATCGATGGTCAAGGCTATGCATTCATTAGTAAATACATATTGAAACTGGACCATACTAATCCGCAGGTCGCAGCCCGACTACTGTCAGCCTTCAATCTCTGGCGGCGTTACAACAGCGAACGACAGGAAATGATGCGGGGGCAGCTTGAACACATTCAAGCACAACCCGATTTGTCCAAAGATGTGTCTGAAATCATTGATCGTATTCTCTCTTAAATGGCAGTTCGGATCCTCACCTCGACCACCTGCTGACAGACTCTCTACAGTGTTATGATCCGTCTTGATCACCTGATTGTTAAGCGCTGTTGCAATTGAAAAAACCGCCCAACAGATCGCTGGAAACATCAAGCCGCGAGGACATTGACAACTTTCTGCAGCGGGTGAGGTCCACGCCACTGGCTTCCCGCCCAGCTGGCCGGGGACGACTGCTGTTCGCCATGGATGCTACGGCCAGTCGGGAACCCCTGTGGGACAGGGCCTGTCACATTCAGGGTCGGATGTTTGAAGAAACCGACGCATTGGGCGGTCTCGACATACAGCTGGTTCACTACCGCGGTTTTATGGAGTTCTCCTCGACACCCTGGATGAGCAACACTGAGGCATTGCTCAAACACATGACGGCCATACGTTGTGCCGCAGGACAGACCCAGATTGCCCGCGTTCTCTCACACGCCACAAAACAGGACCAGCCTGTCAACGCTCTGGTATTTGTCGGTGATGCCATGGAGGAAGACCCGGACGTTCTGTGCAAACTGGCTGGTGAGCTTGGCATCCTCCGGATCCCGGTGTTCATTTTTCAGGACGGTGACAACCCAATTGCTGAGCGAACGTTTCGCCAGGTTGCACGGCTCAGCTCGGGTGCCTGGTGCCGGTTCGACGCCAACAGCGCTGCACAGTTGCGCGATCTCCTTTGTGCTGTGGCGGTTTATGCAGCCGGTGGGCAGAAAGCGCTTGAAAAATTCGGCCGTGAACGGGGCGGCACTGTACTCAAACTCAGCCACCAGATCAGCAAAAAGAACTGAAAACGTGATCAGACTGGTACTCGCTTTACTCGCTCTGGTGGGTCTGATGTGGCTGGCATCGTGGCTCGGCAAGGTCTCGCCGGCCCAACGCAGCAAGGCGCTCAAGATGATTTTGCTCTACGGCGTCGCCGGTGTGCTGTTGCTGCTGGTGGTCACTGGGCGAATTCACTGGATGTTCGCAGCAGTCAGTGCGGCACTTCCCTGGCTACAACGAGTATTAATGGCACGGCGGGTATGGCAGATGTTTAAATCGACACGGAGCCCTGCTTCTGGCCAGGTCTCAAAGGTGGAAACCGCTTTTCTGCGCATGACACTGGATCACGACAGCGGCGATCTGGCAGGTGAAGTAATTGCCGGAGCGTTTGCCGGACAACAGCTCGAGCAGATGAGCCTCGAAAATCTACTCGAGTTGCTGTCCACCTGTCAGGTGCAGGATGCCCAGTCTGCTGCTTTGCTCGAATCCTATCTTGATCGCCACCACGGCGAAAACTGGAGAGCGGATACCGACACCGGGGACACGGCGGCGGTGCCACCCAGCGGCTCCATGAGCCGGCGGCAAGCTGCGGAAATTCTAGGTGTGGCCGAAGACGCATCGAATAAAGAAATCAAGGCCGCACATCGCCGCCTGATACAGCGTCTGCACAGCGATCGTGGGGGATCGGATTACCTGGCTACTCTGATCAACCAGGCCCGAGAAACCATGACCAGCTGACCAAACAGCCATCGATATGTTTTCTTCCCTTCAGTCGCTTTATACTCAGATATCATGTGGACCGTGCGGGCTAAACGCAGGGCGATTCACGAAAAAGGTGCTGCATGAGGCACCGCCGAACGCCGGCGCAACTGCCATCCTGGTCAAGAACTACACACCCCGTGCATATGAGCAACCAGCGCAGTCGTAAAACTGTCAGACAGACAACCCTGTCTGGTCCGCTGCAGATTGCGCTTGTAACCGTGATCCTGATCGGTGGCATGTTGTCCTGGCCGGAGCATCTGAGTTCCACAGAATGGCAACGCAGCGCCGTGTGGGGTGTGGACCGGCACGTCATCAGTGACGCAATAACGCCATCAGTGCAGAACAATGCGTATCCGCGCGAGATCACCATTACCAGCCAAGGCCGGCGACTCCCGGCAACAATCCACTACAACACCGATCGGGTACTACGTGATTCTGTCAACGCGATTTTTGAAAAATATGGACCGGATTACGGGATGTTTGTTGGACTGGACCCGGATACCGGCAAGATTCTGGCACTGGTCAATCACCGCCGAAAAACAAAGCCCGCTGCCAATTTCGCTTTACAGGCGACGTATCCGTCTGCTTCGGTCTTCAAACTTGTAACGGCCAGCGCTGCTATCGATCTGGGGAAGGTTAATGCTGACACCGTCATTCCATTCAACGGCAAAACCACCAGCCTTTACCGCCAACAAGTACTGCACCACAAGGACAATCAATGGACCCGGCACTTGCCTCTGAAAATGTCCTTTGCCAAATCTGTCAACAGCGTATTCGGTCGACTGGGCGTCCAGCATGTCGGCGGTAAAGCACTGCTGGATTACGCTCAGCGACTGGGGTTCAACCGGGAGATAAAAAGTGATGTCGAGATCAGCCCAAGCCGCCTCGCGTTAAACCTGGACAACCCCTGGTCTATCGTAGAAGCCGCGTCCGGCTGGACCCAAAAAACCACGATGAGTCCGGTTCATGCTGCGGTCCTGGCCGCGGCGACCATCAACGGCGGGTTTATTGTCCAGCCGAGTCTGGTCGATGCGATTACCGATACCAACGGTATCGTTCTATATGCTGATGATGAGCCCTATGCCCGCCAAGTGTTCAGCGAGTCAACCGCCCACCAACTGCAGAATATGATGACTTTAACTGTACGCAAAGGATCGGCAAAAAAGTCTTTTAACAACTTTTTCACCGGCAAGATGTCAAACGTCGAAGTCGGTGGCAAAACCGGCACACTCAACGGGACAGACCCTGCCGGTACTTACGATTGGTTTGTGGGCTATGCCAAGCGCGGTGACCGTAAGCTCGCTTACGCGGTACTTTGCATCAACAAGGAAAAGTGGTATGTAAAATCGGCCTACGTTGCACGTATAGCGATAGAGCATTATTTCTCTGACCAAGCGCTGTAGCCACTGGCTCAGCAAATCCCTAGCACAGGTAGAGCACAGCATATTGCAGCAGTATCTTGATGTCGTCGAAACCGTACTCGGTAGCGGTCATCGAAAGACCAATCGAACTGGCGTCGATACTCTTTCAACTTTTAACTTAAATTTTCAGATTGACCTGCGCCAGGGTTTTCCACTACTGACCACCAAAGAGATTTCCTGGAAAAATATCGTCGTTGAAAATCTGTGGTTTCTCTCCGGCAGCACCGATATTGGCCTGCTGCGCCGGCATGGCTGTAAGTTTTGGGACCCTTGGGCGGATGAAGACGGCCGCGTGCCCAGTGCCTATGGCAACTTCTGGCGACACTTCCCCGTACATAATCAAGACGACGCCTCGTTTAACGATCAGGTGGCCTGGGTTGTGAACGAACTCAGGCAAAATCCGGACAGTCGCCGTTTGGTGGTATCCGCCTGGGCACCAGGCAATGCCCAGTTCAGCGGTTTACCCCCCTGCCATGCGCTGTGGGTACTCAATGTTCAGCGCGATGAGGCTGCCGAGCCGCTGCTCTGTCTGCATTTAACCCAACGAAGTTGTGACGTTGCGCTAGGGCTGCCCTATAACATCGCCGGCTACGCTTTCCTGCTCGAGCTGTTTAGTCGTTTTGCGGGTATACCGGTGGGTTACTTTGGTCACACCTTGATCGATGCGCACATCTATACCGCCAAGCCTGATGGCAGTATGGCAGAGTACGACCATGTACCCGGTTTACGTGATCAGCTGCTGCGGAAACCCAAACCATTGCCACAGTTGACCATAAACAGTGCTGTTCGATCACTCAACGACGTGGAAGATCTCCTCAGTGCCACGACGGACGAGTTGCTCGGCACTTTTTCTCTGGCCGGCTACGAACCCCACCAGGCGATTGCTTTCAAGGTGGCCGTGTAGTTGTACGATGACAGCAGTAGCTGCACGGATTGCCAGAAATTTTCTGCTGGCTCAAGTTAGGGGCTGACATTGCGCGCAGCAATTGTGGCAATCACTCAAGACCGTGTCATTGGGGTAGATGGAAAACTGCCCTGGCACTATTCGGCCGACCTGAAACGATTTAAGCGGCTGACTCTGGGCGCCACCATCATTATGGGCCGGGGCACGTGGGAATCGATTGGCGCAAAACCACTGGCAGGACGACGCAACGTTGTGATCACCCGCTCGGTGCTCGATGATGTCCAGTGCTATACAACGATCCCGGCTGCACTGGCCACCTGCACTGGCGATGTCTGGTTTATCGGCGGCGGACAGCTCTATGCAGCGGCTCTCGAATATTGTGATTTCATCGATGTCACGCAGGTGCCTGACAAAATCTCGGCTGGAAATACCGTGTTTTTCCCTGAACTGGACCCGTCGGTGTGGCAGGCAGAACCGATGAAGCCGCTGGTGGAGGATCCCAGGTTGTGTCATGGCCGCTATTACCGACAATCGACTGTAACCCGAAGTGCCGACGGGTAACATTCAACCTCGTGTCCTTGACTTGAGTGTTTAGCGGGTATGGACGTGTCTTTCATTTTTGATGATCTGAACGACGCTCAGCGTCAGGCAGTATCCAAGGATCCCGGTCCGATGCTTGTTCTTGCCGGCGCCGGCAGTGGCAAGACCCGCGTTCTGACCCATAGAATCGCCTGGCTTGTGACAGCACTCGAGGTGTCGCCACTGTCTATCCTCGCTGTTACGTTTACCAACAAAGCGGCCCTGGAAATGCGCCACCGGGTAGAACGCATGATCGGTTCTCCAATGCGCAACATGTGGCTCGGCACGTTTCATGGTTTGTCACACCGTTTCCTGCGCACTCATTACGCCGACGCCGGTCTTTCGGATTCTTTCGAGATCCTTGATGCCCAGGACCAGCACCGTCTGGTGCGCCGTTCACTTAGAGAACTTAATCTTGATGAGGGATTCTGGCCACCGCGACAGGTACAGTGGTTTATTAACAGCAACAAGGACGAGGGCCGGCGTCCCCCACAACTTGAAGGGACATCAGATAACCAGCATCAGACTCTGACCCAAGTTTACGCCCACTACGAATCACTGTGTCAGCGCTTTGGACTGGTTGACTTTGCAGAACTTCTGCTGCGGTGCCTAGAGCTATTTCAGAACAACGGGCCAATCCGAGACGCTTATCGGGAACGTTTTCAGCACATCCTCATCGACGAGTTTCAGGATACCAATACCATACAGTACCGTTGGCTGAAGCTGTTGGCACAGCCGCGTAACAGCATCACTGCTGTAGGCGATGACGATCAGTCGATCTACGGCTGGCGGGGTGCCCGAATTGAGAACATGGACTTGTTTCAGAAAGACTTTCCCGATACGCAGATCCTACGGCTGGAACAGAACTATCGATCGACTGGAACAATTCTCGCGGCAGCAAACAGCGTAATCGACCACAACGTCGGCCGAATGGGGAAAAAACTGTGGACTGAAGATCAGGCTGGTGCGCCGATCAGGCTTTACGCTGCTTTTAACGAAATCGACGAAGCTCAGTTCGTCGTGGAACGCCTCCGCGAGTGGGTGCATGAAGGCCATCGCCGTGATTCTATTGCTATCCTCTATCGCTCGAACGCACAGTCCCGTGTTTTTGAGGAACTCCTGCTCAGTGAAGGCATTCCTTACCGGGTCTATGGTGGACTCCGGTTTTTCGAGCGGGCCGAGATCAAAGATGCTCTGGCGTACCTGCGCCTGATCTCAAATCGCCACTCTGATCCGT
>JYMV01030187.1_pt1 | contig 10809 bp, 10 predicted proteins | sample 338911 | NCBI WGS metagenome assembly JYMV01 (sample SAMN03354496, study PRJNA234377) | hydrothermal vent metagenome | biome: Deep sea; feature: Hydrothermal plumes at the Eastern Lau Spreading Center, Western Pacific Ocean; material: Seawater | place: Tonga | collected 2009 | depth 2000 m m
GATTGCCCTGTTGAAGATATGGCAAACGATGTAGTTATGCCGGGGCTTGTGGACACCCATGTCCATATCAATGAACCGGGCCGAACCGATTGGGAAGGATTTGAAACGGCCACAAAAGCGGCAGCGGCCGGGGGTATCACCACCCTTGTGGATATGCCCTTAAATTGCATTCCAGTCACCACTACCATCGATGCATTGAACCAGAAAATTGCTGCAACGAAAAATCAACTTTGGATGGATTGTGGATTCTATGGAGGGTTAATTCCGGATAATATTCATGACTTTGAATCATTGGCAGATGCTGGCATTTTGGGTTTTAAAGCCTTTTTAAGTCATTCTGGCATTGATGAATTTCCAAATATTTTAGAAAGCCACCTTCGGGAAGCATTGCCCATTCTGTCTAAAAAAGGAATACCCATTTTGATTCATGCAGAACTTGAAAATGGTGCAATCATATCGGAAGATCATAAGACCTATAAAAGTTTTCAGGATTCCAGACCAAAATCATGGGAAAATAATGCGGTGAAATTATTAATTCAGTTATGTAAAGAATATGATGCACAAATTCATATTGTGCATTTATCTTCTGCTGATATTTTATCTGAAATTGCTGAAGCCCGTCATGATGGCTTTCCAATTTCTGTGGAAACATGCCCCCATTATCTCCACTTTGCATCTGAACAAATATCAGATGGCGATACACGATTCAAATGTGCACCACCGATTTGGAATGCTGATAATAGAGAAAAACTCTGGCGCGGACTAAAGGAAGGAGTTATAAATTTTATTACATCTGACCATTCGCCCTGCACGCCGGAATTAAAAAACATGGAATTGGGAGATTTTGAAAAAGCATGGGGAGGTATTTCGTCTATTCAGTTTACGCTTCCTGTTATTTGGACGGAATGCAAAGCACGTGGGTTTTCAAAGGATCAACTCATAAATTGGATGAGCACCGAACCAGCAAAATTCATCGGAAAAGATCAGCAGAAAGGTCAGATTTCTCCTGGATATGATGCAGATTTAGTGTGCTGGAATCCAGACAAAAGATATATCATTCAAAAAGAAGCCATTCATCATAAAAACAAATTAACACCCTATGAAGGTGAATCGCTTTACGGCATTGTGAATACAACATTCCTTCGTGGTCAAAAAATTTATGAAAATGGAAAAAAATTTGGCAAACCCACTGGAAAAATAGTATTGTATAATAATGGAAAATAAATTAATAGATCTAGCATTAGAATCAAATGGCGGCCGTACTTTACTGGTCAGCGATGATTTTTTTGCACCAAAAGAAAACTTGCTTAAACCAGGACGTGGTGTGTTCATTGAAGATAAATATACAAATCACGGCAAATGGATGGATGGATGGGAATCCCGTCGAAAACGAATTGAAGGACATGATTGGTGCATCCTACGATTGGGAAAATCAGGTATTATTTCTGAAGTAGATATTGATACCAATCACTTTGTTGGGAATTTTCCATCTCACGCATCCGTGGATGCATGTAATATGCCGAAATTTTCCAGATTAGATGAAATTATTGAAAATGAGGAATGGATTGAAATTTTATCCAAAGTTGAACTTCAGGGAGATTCGCAAAATAAATTTAAGATTTCAAGTAGTTCATCCTTTACCCACCTTCGACTTCATATCTATCCTGATGGCGGTGTGGCACGATTCAGAGTGTACGGAAATCCTGAAATACCAGATACCAGAGATAATGAATTGAAAGATTTTGCATTATCTGATAATGGAGGCGAAATGATCTCATGCAGTGATATGCATTTTAGTCATATGGGGAATTTAATTAAACCTACGCCTGGTGTTGATATGAGTGACGGATGGGAAACGAAACGACGACGCGGCCCTGGATATGATTGGTCAATTTTGAAACTGGGCTCGCCATGCACCATCGAACGGGTTATAGTTGACACGCTCCATTTTAAGGGAAATTTTCCAGATTCATGCTCAGTTGAAGGCTGTTTTGAACCCAAAAATAAGAAAGATTCGTTTCTTGAAAATAAAATTGATTGGACAGAAATATTACCCAATTCAAAACTTGCCGGTAATCAAGAAAACATTTTTTGCCTAAGTCAGACTTTACCACACACCCATATTCGGTTTAATATTTACCCTGACGGTGGTGTTAGTCGATTGAGAATTTTAGGACGTGAAGCATCATGACGCTTGAATCCTTAAATGCATTAACAATTTCCGATGCAAATGAACAATTTGAATTGTGCTGTGGTGCTGCAAATTGGGTTAAAAAGATGAATCAGAATCGTCCCTTCCAAAATAAAGATGATCTCTATCAAAAATCCGAATCTATTTGGTTTTCGCTTTCGTCGAAGGATTGGTTAGAAGCCTTCATCCATCATCCTAAAATTGGGGATATTGATTCCTTGCGGAAAAAATTCCATAATACAAAATCAATATCCGAGAATGAACAATCAGGTGTCAATGATGCTGCAGAAAGCACCTTGAAAGATTTAGCTGAATCAAATCAATTGTACGAAGATAAATTTGGTTTTATTTTTATTGTCTGTGCCACAGGAAAATCAGCGGATGAAATGTTAGCGATGATAAAAATACGATTAAATAATAATGCAAATGCAGAAATGCGAAATGCAGCAAAAGAACAAAATAAGATCACACAATTACGATTAGAGAAACTACTTTTATTATGACATCATCATTTACTCCCGATATTATTGGCAATATTAATAATTATCTTAAAACAGCAAATACCCTTTTTAGTGAAAATTACCCTGGTGAATCACCGGAAAGGCAACCTGTCCATACCGTTTATGGCGGTGCCCATATTTTTAAAGAAGATACAGCTATGAAAATGGGTGTTGGTGCAATTAATCACATAAGAACCTATGTTCCTAATTTCGTGGAATTTGCAAAAATTCTTGAGTTAAAAGGGCATGATCTAATCCCAAATTCTCAAGCTGACATTTCTGACCTTGAAGATTATTTCGCAAGTGAATCATCCGGAAGGAAAGAAGAACATGGTGCTTATTTTTCTTATACAGTGTATCAACGTGTTTTAGAAAAATTATCCAGAGAAGCTGTAGAAGATTTTCGAATTGATTTTGAAGATGGTTATGGAAACCGCCCGGATGATGATGAAGATAAACATGCCGTATTAGCGGCTGAAGAAGTTGCCAAAGGAATGGCATCACATTCACTGCCCCCTTTTATCGGAATCAGAATAAAACCATTGACTGAAGAGCAAAAGAATAGAGCTATCAGAACACTGGATATATTTATTTCGTCTCTATCTGAAAGAACCAATGGAAACCTTCCAGATAATTTTGTTGTCACTTTGCCCAAAGTCACTATTCCAGAACAAGTGACAGCATTGGTTCAATTGTTTGAAGTGTTGGAACAAAAAACAGATCTACCTACCGGGTCCTTAAAATTAGAATTGATGATAGAAACACCCCAATCTATTTTGGATAGTAATGGAAATTCAGCATTACCATCATTGGTAAAAGCGTCCGATGGAAGATGTACTGGCGCCCATTTTGGTGTCTATGATTATACAGCATCCACTAATATTACCGCTGAGTATCAAAGTTTAACTCATCCGAATTGCGATTTTGCACGGCATATGATGCAGGTTGCATTGGGTGGGACTGGCGTACGACTTTCTGATGGTGCAACCAATATTATTCCCGTGGGACCCCATCGCCCCACCGATGGAAATCCATTAACAGATAGTCAATTAGAAGAAAACAAAATGGTCGTTCATAATGCGTGGCGATTAAATTTTAATAACGTATTCCATTCCCTAAAACATGGTTATTATCAAGGTTGGGATTTACACCCAAGCCACCTGCCCTTGCGCTATGCGGCAGTGTATTCTTTTTTCCTTGAAGGATTATCATCACAATCAGTCAGATTAAAATCATTTATGGGTAAAGCTGCTCAAGCAACATTAATAGGTGATGTTTTTGATGATGCAGCCACAGGACAAGCACTATTGAATTATTTTCTTCAAGGCATTAGTTGTGGCGCTATTTTAGAGAAAGATGTAGAAAAAACGGGACTCACTTTGGATGAAATTCGAACACGATCCTTTAAAAAAATTTTAGAAGGGAGACAATCATGACATATCAAATTACAACCCACGTTTTGGATTTAGTTCAAGGCACACCTGCAAATAATATTCCTGCAACCCTTGAAACATTAACTGGTTTTGATTCATGGGAAATCGTTGGAACAGGCAGAACAAATGATGATGGTAGAATTAATAATTTATTAGGAAAAAGCGATTCGATTTCATCGGGAACCTATCGTTTAACATTTGACGTTGCTTCTTATTTTGAATCACAGCAGTCAGATAGTTTTTATTCTTCAATTCCTATTATTTTTAACATTACGGATCCTAATCGACACTATCATGTACCGTTATTATTGAGTCGATTTGGTTATTCAACTTATAGGGGAAGTTAAATAATGGAATGGTATAAAATTTCTGAATTCCTAAATCTAGCATTTCGTTGGTTTCATATTATCGCCGGTATAAGTTGGATCGGACAAACCTATTTATTTAACTGGATGGAAAAAACATTGCCCTTGGAAATTGACCCGGATGCTGGCGATAATGTGTCAGGCCAACTTTGGATGGTCCATGGTGGCGGATTTTATTTAGTAGAAAAGCAGTCAAAACCCAAAATTATGCCCCGAACACTCCATTGGTTTAAATGGGAATCAGCCTTAACATGGATCAGCGGATTTTTTCTGCTCATTATTGTTTATTATATGGGCGGACTCATGCTTGAACCCGATTCAGAAATGAGTGAATTAACAGCAAGTTTGATTGGGATCAGTGTATTGGTGCTTGGCTTCGGTTTTTATCGTCTATTATGGTCATCTCCACTGGGCAAAAATGAATATGTAGGAGCGACAGTTTCCTTTCTGCTCATCATTGGATTATTTATTGGACTTGATCAAATATTCAGCTCAAGGGCAGCCATGTTTCATATTGGAGCATTGTTAGGCACCATCATGGCAGCCAACGTTTGGATGATTATACTTCCTGCACAACGTAAAATGATTGCAGCTGTAGAAAACAATCAACAACCAGATATGTTGTTGGGTGCCAAAGCAAAAAATTGCTCTAAACATAATACTTATATGTCCATTCCCGTTATTTTCATAATGATCAGTAGCCACTTCCCAGTAACTACTTACGGCAATACGGACAACTGGCTTATGTTAGGAATATTTATTCTTATTGGCTGGGCAGCGGCAAAGTGGATGAGAGGATAAAAACTATCCTAATCGATAGAGGGCTTTATTCTACCCATTCACAGATAAAAATATTGGTGTCACCTGTTTTTTTCTGATTGCGGTTTGAAGCCAAAACTAAGTATTTACCATCTTTGCTGAACATTGGAAAGCCATCAAAGCCATCAAAGTGGGTAATTCTTTCTAGGCTAGTACCATCTACATTTATTGTATAAAGATCAAAATCCCGGCCCTTTTCATCATGAACGTTGGAAGAAAATATTATTTTCTTTCCATTAGGGTGAAAGAAAGGACCAAAATTTGCAGCACCATTATCTGTTATCTGTTTTTTATTCGTTCCATCAGAATTCATAGTCCAAATTTGTAACGCCATTGGGCGAATTGTATTTGCCGCAAGCAAGGTTTCGTAGTCTGAAATTTCCTTTTCTGACTCCGGATAATATGCACGCCAAACTATTTTTGAACCGTCAGAGTTGTAAAATGCACCTCCATCATAACCTAATCTCTCTGTCAACTGCTTTTTCCCAGTACCATCGGGGTTCATAGTCCACAGTTCCAAATCTCCGGTTGAAAGAGATGTGTAAATGATTTTTTGGCCATCAAAAGAATATACTGCTTCAGCATCATACCCAGGTGCATTAGTCAGTCTCTTCAGGTTATTACCATTTTTCGAAGCGCGGAAAATATCGAACCCGGGGTAAAGCTTCCAAATATAACCCATGCTAAAATCCGGTTTTGGCGGACAGTCCGAATCAGCCATATGGGTAGAAGCATAAATGATGCCGTCATCATCCGGATATTGAAAAAAACTACAAGTAGTAACTCCATTACCCGTTGAAACCATTTCAGCTGATCCTGAAGAAATATCCATGATATAGATCTGATCACAAAGGCTGTCTCCATCATGAGCCTGGAAAATTAGTTTTTTCCCATCCGCACTAAAATAAGCCTCTGCATTTTCACCTGAGAAAGTTAGTTGTCGAAGATTTTTAAAATGATCTTCACCATCTTGTATGAGATGATTAGAATATTCTAGTTTTTGACTACATCCATAATTGTGAAGTTGTAAAATTAAGAGTAGCGATACATAATGGTATTTCATTTTAAATCAGTCTCTTCTTGGCGAACAGTTTAAATGAATAAATGATTTATGGTTGAACTAAACCGAAATCAGCACCAAAATCCAAACCAGTTAATTCATAAATATCTTCCGAGACAGTAATGCTGTCCGCATCCGAAAAATAAGCAGCTGCCGTTCCACCGTAAACACCTATAATGTGCTGGTTGGTTGCCGGATTCGTATCATCTGGATCTAACCAGGAAACTGAAATAGCAGCGTAGGTACCAAATGCCACTTCAGTGAAAGAATAAGCATAAGCATTAGCGGTTACATCAGATTCTGAAATGGTCGTTGTTGCATAAGGCGCATCAACGGGATACCATGTATTTTGCATAGAAAGATAAACAGTTCCTGTACTTGGCCAATCGCCAGAATAAGTGATTGTTCCAGAAATAGTTGCACTTTCTGGGAGTGTTTCAGCTTTTTCATCTTCACACGCCGTTGTAATTAACATTACGGAAGTGAGCGATAAAATGAGCAGGTTTTTCATGAATTTCATTATTGGTTCTCTTTCATTATAGGGATTTGGTTAAAGTGCCATGCCAGGTTCGTCCCGGCATAGGATAGTCTTGAATCAATGTGTATTTTTTATCAAGAAGATTTGAAATTTTAAAAGATACTCTGTAAGATTTGATTTGTTTACTCACAACCATTTCAGGGATTGCTTGTGCGGGCAATGTCCCTAAAGGAAAAATAATCTTGTCTTCATCCACCACATAATCATGACTCAAGAAATCGTCATATTGTTGCTTACTCCAGATGCGGGTTGAAAAGCGAAGGTCTGCCAAATTGAATTTCAGAGAAATAAAGATTTGCCCTTTATGTTTGGATCGATACAAAATAGGATCACTGCCACGGTCTCTCATATCCAAATATTCATATTGCCCGGAAAATGAAAATGATTCTGCTGGCGCCCAATTAAACTGATATTCTAAACCTTTTCCTGTGACGCCTTCACGATTCACGGCCTTGATGGGCAGGCTGTAAACAAAGTCGATCATGTTTTCATATTGATTCACAAATGTGGCAATGCTCCAAAACAAGGATTCCGAATGGGGATGCTCATAAGAAAGTTCCACAGCTCGAACTCGTTCCGGTAAAACACTTGGGTTTCCTTGCTGGGTAAGCCCATAACTGCTGGTGTGCTTCAGGTATAGTTCCGATAAGGATGGCGCACGAAATCCTTCGCTGTAAGCCAAGGTAAAAGCACGCTTGCCCTTCATCATATATATAAGGTTAATTTTCGGCGACCAGTTTGTGTATTCCCGATTAGTAAAATTGTTGCTGGGGTCCACCTTCCGGATGTCATATCGGAGTCCAGAACCCATACTCCAGCCGTTGCCAATAAAATATTTTGACTGAATAAATGAACCGAATGAGAACTGGCTTGGCGACTCATAGATCGGATTAAAAACCGTGACTTTCGAACGGCTGAAATCCAAATCAGATCCTGTCATAATGTTCCACCGTTCCCATCTAGTTATAAGCATTTCAGACCGGAACCCCACGGTTATGTCATCATACAATCGTTCACCCACTGCCTTTTCATCAGGAACTCCATCTTTATCATAATAGCGAGTGTCAAACTTATTCAGGAAAAGTGAATGAGACATGGAAACGCCTGCACCGATAGGATAAAAACCATGTCCCTGGAGATAATGAGATGTCCTTTCCGAACGACGATTGGATGGTGTACTCGCAAATCCTGGATGGCCAATATCCGAATAAGATAGAATATGGCTCAAGCGATAGGTTTGCCCTTTTTGATCAGCATATTTTAAATAAGAGCGGATTCGGTTAGTTTGATCATCGGCATTAAAACGATGCCCTTCAGATGTTCTCGCCATACCATTCACACCCAACGTCCAATTCCCTTTTTGAACATGATGAGTTAAAGATGTTTGAACCGTCGTAAATGTGCCGCCGCCCAGTTTTATCTTTGTGGACTGATCTTTACCATTATAATCTGTAATCAGGTTAATAACACCGCCCATGGAATTATGTCCATATTGGGCAGAAGCTGGACTGTTATCCACTTCGATTCGCTGAATACTTTCAAGCGGCAATGAATTCCAGTCTGGGGCTCCACTGTTGGGAATTTGGATTGGGAATCCATCAAGGAGGAGGAGCACCCGATTATTGTAACCACCGGGTTTATAATCCGAAGAGCCCCGGATAGATAAATTTGCATTGCGTCCGTTGGGGTGGGCGAATTGAACATCCACACCGGGCAACATTCGTAATACGTCCGACACCGATTCTTTTTCCATGGACTTGATCTGGTCGCCGGACAAAACATCCACCGATTCATATCCCAGTCGTGTGGTAAATAATCCTTCCAAAGGATGGTAGACTCAAGTTCAACATTTAATTCAACCGGTTGACCTGCAACAGCGATCTCTGATGAATAGGATTTAAAACCGATATTCGTAATCTGGATTGTGTATGTACCGTTGGGCAGATCTATTTCAAAAAAGCCGTATGGATCAGTGACTGTCCCCTGTTTTGTTTCCACAATATAAATATTGGCGTTGGGAATTGATTTTCCGTTGGCATTGTTTTTCACAGTTCCTGTCAATGCACCACCAAAAGCAAAAGATAAAATAAAAGGTAAAGTAATTAGAGATCGTCGGAACATTATTTTTTAGTTGGATCTGTAATTAATTGATTCAACAGTTCTTCTACATCTTTTTCTGACACGGGTTCTTTTCGGTCGCCCATAAGTACGAGTCCCATAAAGAGTCCGCCCATGGCTTTAAACAAAAGTTGTGGATTAATTTTGGGAAATTCGCCAGCTTTTATGCCGTCTTCCAACAACCCCTGGATTGTACCGTACATTCTGTTTTGATATCGTTTCCATGGCTGCTCTTCAAACGTGATCACTTTAGGTGCATTGAATAAAAATTCGAAAAGCCCGGGGCGATTTCTTGCATTTTCAGCAATTTTTAACAATACGTTATTAAAAGTTTTCCGTGGACTTTCATCACCAGCTATTACAGGTTCCAAACTCGCCCATAAATCTTTCCAACCGTTTTCGAGGATGGCGGCAAACACTTCTTCTTTAGAATGAAAATAATAATATAGCGTGGCCTTACCGAATCCAGATTCAGAAGCGATTTCTTCCATGGTTGCCCCTTCCAGTCCCTTTGATTTAAATACTTCCAAGGCTCCAGTCAGAATACGATGCTGGCGCATTTGTCTTTCTTCTAGTTGTCTTTGGGAAACAGGCATAATTGAAATTATAGTTTAATATTCGAATGATAAGTCGAAAATTAAAACAATATCTGGATTAACTCAATAATTCTTGTAGTTATTTTTTTGAGGATAAAAAGAAAATATTATTATTGCATAACGCCCATCTCTTTTAGGAAAAGGGCTTGATGGATTAAAAAAACCCTATGAAACCAGAGAAAAGTCAATCCTTCTTAAGGAGAAGGTCGTATAAGCAAACCGCAACAATTAAATAAAATGATAGATAAGTCAATATTCCAAAAACCAATGTAGCTATACTGAATGAAGGAGAATAATAACGGATTCCCCAAATAGATCCAAATGTGCCAAGTACAGAAACAAATGGCTCAATCATAAAAAACGTTTTCCATCCACTTGTAACAATAGAGTTCATGTAGAAAAGCGCGCCCAGAAAAAAGAAGATGAAGGAGAAAGATATCAAATGTGTATGCGTTGTGAGTAACATGCCTTCTATCTCTTTGGGGTATTTATCAGGAATATCCAATTCATCTCTCAAAGTCGAACCGGCATAATGTTCGGTAGTCCCATCTGCTGTCATAGCCGTGGTTCGGTTTACATAAACCAATCCAATAGACACACCAATGGTTAATACTAATAAAAATGCAGCAAAGAAATACCGAACCTTTTCTGGTAATTCAAATAATCGAGGTAGGGAGTTATTCATGTTTCTGTATTAATAGATATTCAACAATAATTGTACTGCGATGAATCCCTCGAGTCACAGCATTTACAGAGATGGTAGCGCCACTGATCCCATCAATATCGGACCCAATTTTATAGTCTGATTCCCATGATTTACCAAAAAACTGATTCAACCAATATTGATTCGAGACTTCTCCACCAATGGGTTCGCGATATTTTATAATATGCGATCCTTCTATCATTCCCTGGCTATCAAAGAAAACTGCATATGTGATGGGTTGGGATTTACCTTTGACATTATCCAAGTAAGCCAGTCCGATCATTTCTTCCTTCCTTGAAATTTCCCATATGTAAATCTGATCGCGCATAAATCGAAGTTGTGCATTTTTTTCCGCTGTGGATTTAATTTCTTCAGGGATGGGAATTTTTTTAAATAAAACAGAAACTGAATCTCCATAATGATCATAGATCAAAGATTCTGTTTTTTCTCTCAAGCCAGCGGTTAGGGTTGAAGCCCACACCACCA
>JYMV01012383.1_pt1 | contig 10808 bp, 8 predicted proteins | sample 338911 | NCBI WGS metagenome assembly JYMV01 (sample SAMN03354496, study PRJNA234377) | hydrothermal vent metagenome | biome: Deep sea; feature: Hydrothermal plumes at the Eastern Lau Spreading Center, Western Pacific Ocean; material: Seawater | place: Tonga | collected 2009 | depth 2000 m m
ATCATTTCTTGGTATTCCGGCTATACCAGTTAGATAATTTTTCATGTACAACAAAAAAGGAAAAATTAATAAACCAGATAGTCATATCCCTTGGAGGAATAAAGGCTTTTACTTTGAAGATTACGAAACTTCAAAATATGAATATAAAAATCAATCAAAATTTTCCGAAGTTAAATTATCTTTAAATAGAGTATCTTTTATTTTTTTTATTTTTTTAGTTGTTGCATTTGTATTTGGATCTAAAATTATTTATTTAGCATCAATTAAAAAAGGAAACTATTTTACAAATAAATCGCTGCCTTCAGTTTTTTTAGGAAGACAAGATATTCTCGATAGAAATAATAATCTACTTGCAAGAAATGTAAAATTGTATTCAGCAGCAATTAGACCTCAGTTCATTACAGATGAAGGAAAACTATTAATCAATTTAAGATTGATTTTTCCAAACATGAATATGGATAGAATAAAAAAAAAAATAAAAGTAGGAAAATACTTTTATATAAAAAAAAGATTAAATGAATCAGAATGGAGAAAACTATGGCTTTTAGGCAATCAGTCCATTGATTTAAATGAAAAACAATTCAGAGTATATCCTCAAGAATCTCTTTTCAGTCATGTTCTAGGACAAATAGACGATGATAATTTGGGTATATCGGGATTAGAAAAATCATTTAATGAAAAATTAACAGAGTCTAAAAATCCACTAATTTTATCATTAGATGCTAACTTACAATATATCATTAGAGAAGAATTAATAATTGGAAATAATATATTTCAAACGTTAGGTAGTGCCGCATTGCTTATGGAAATTGATAGTGGTGAAATTTTATCTTTAATCTCACTTCCTGATTTTGACCTAAATGAGAGAATGAATATAGAGGATCCAATTTATTTAAATAAGATCACAAAAGGAGTTTATGAGTTAGGTTCGGTTTTTAAAACATTTACATTAACAGCAGGTATAGAATCTGGAACAATAAAAGCAAACACAGTATTTAAAGATTTAAAAAATCAAATAATTTGTGGTGGAATGACAATCTCGGAACATGATAAATTACCAAAAGATTTAACAGCAGAAGAAATATTAGTTAGATCATCCAATATTGGTGCAATTCGAATAGCACAGAGAATTTTTAAATTCTTTAGAGCTTTTTGAAAAAATTAATTTTGAGTTGGAAGAAGTGGGCACACCTCTTCCATTTAAATGGGGAAAATGTACACTTGAAACTGCATCATTCGGACATGGAATAACCACCACACTTTTGCAACTTGCAAAAGCTTATGCAATCATTGGTAATGGTGGATATAAAATTCATCCAACTATTTTGTTAAATAAAAATATTACGCTACAAAATAAAAAGCAGATTATATCATTAAAAACGAGCAACATAATTAACTCAATGTTGAGAAAAGTAATTTCAAACAAAAAAGGAACGGCATCATTTGCAGACAAAAAAGGATATGAAGTAGGAGGTAAAACCGGAACAGCCCGTAAGGTAATCAACGGAACTTATAGTAAAGAAAAAAAAATAAATACTTTTGTATCTTTGTTTCCAATCAGCAAACCTCAATATTTATTACTTGTGATGTTGGATGAACCAAAATCTGCACCAGATTTTGTTTATGAATTTTCTAGTGGATACAAGCTCACAGGAGAAACACGCAATACCGCTGGATGGAATACAGTTATTGTTGCAGGTAATATTATTGAAAAAATAGGTCCAATTTTAGCCACAAATAATTTACAAGCTTCCAATAAATTTTAAATGTACTTACCCGAGCTACTTAAATCCGTAGGGAAAAAATATCGAAAAATTTATGTAAAAGGTATTTGTTTTGATAGCAGAAAAGCAAAAAAAAATGACATTTTTTTTGCAATTAAGGGAAACAAAATATCTGGAACGAAATTTATTCAAAATGCAATCTTGAAAAAAGTATCTGCAATCCTTGTTGATTCAAAAATCAAATTCAAAGCTTTGCAAATTCCACTATTAAGGGTGCGTGATGTTAGAAAAAGTTTATCTGAAGCTTGTTCAAACTTTTATAAAAAAAAACCCTCTTATATTGTTGCTGTAACAGGTACTAATGGAAAAACCTCAGTTGCTAATTTTTTTTTTCAATTATTTAAATTAAATAAAATACGTGCTGCTTCCATAGGTACTTTGGGTATAGAGTCAAATTTATTTAAAAAAAAAACTAACCTTACATCTCCAGACCCATTGCTATTACATAAGAGTCTTTCTGAGTTAAAAAAAAGAGGAATCAATAATGTGGTAATAGAGGCATCGAGTCATGGTCTCGATCAAAAAAGATTGAATAATATTACTTTTAAAGCAGCTGTGTTTACAAATTTAAGCAGAGATCACTTAGACTATCATAAAAATATGAATAATTATTTAAATTCAAAAATTTATTTATTTAATAATTTATTAAACAAAAAAACATTCTGTATTACAGAAGAAACTAATATTTTTTTTAAAAAATTACAAAAAATATGTAAAAGAAAAAAAATTTACATTAATTCGATAGGTTATGGCCGCGGTAACTTAAAAATATTAAGTCAAAAACATAAGAAAGATTTTCAAGAGATTAAATTTTTATACAATAACAAAACATATAAATTAATAACTTCTCTATTTGGACAATATCAAATAAACAATCTACTTTTCGCCATTCTCTTAGCAGAAAAGTGCGGCCTTAGTATTAATAAATCTTTGAAGAAAACAAAATATATTAAAGCTGCAAAAGGAAGATTGGAGTGTATAAAAAAATTAAAAAATAATTCAAGAATATTTGTTGATTTTGCACATACCCCAGATGCTTTAGAAAGAGTTCTAAAAAATTTAAAATTTCAATTTAATAAAAATATTTTGATTGTTTTTGGATGCGGAGGAGATCGCGACAAAGGCAAAAGATCTATTATGGGTTACATAGCAAGTAAATATTGTAAAAAGATTTATTTAACAGATGATAACCCCAGATTTGAGAGTCCAAAAAATATTAGACGATCAATTAAAAAAGGAATTAAGATAAATTTTATAGAAACAAAAAGCAGAAGACTTGCTATTCAGTTGGCGATTAAAGAACTTGGCTATAACGAAATCTTACTTATAGCTGGCAAAGGTCATGAACAATATCAAGATTTTGGTTCAAAAAAAATCCATTTTTCTGACGAAAATGAAATAAAAAAATTTCTAACGAACAAAAAAAAACAATCTGCCAATTATTTTTGGCACCCATGTATCACATCGGAGGTGTTTTCAAATTATAATAGTTTTAATTTTAATAATGTTTCCATAAATTCAAAACAAATTAGTTCCAAATCTTTATTTATTGCAATTAAAGGAAAAAGAAAAGATGGACATAATTTTGTTAAAGAAGCCATTGCAAGAGGAGCAAAAAAAGCAGTTGTGAATAGATCAATAAGAGGAGTAAATTCAAAAAAATTAATTCGGGTTCCAAATACTTTAACCGCACTCAATAATCTTGCTAAAGCGACTAGACAGCATACCCAAGCAAAAATCATTGGAATTACAGGAAGTTCTGGAAAAACAACTCTAAAAGATATGACAAGTTTTGTTTTAAAAAATTTTGATAACACTTTCTCTTCAAAATTTTCATTTAATAATCATTATGGAGTTCCTCTGAGTTTATCTAATCTACAAGAGAAAGATGTTTTCGGTGTATTTGAATTAGGCATGGATAAAAAGGGTGAAATACACTCACTTTCAAAAATATTAAATCCCGATATAGCAGTTATAACAAATATTTCTTCAGCACATTTAAAAAATTTTAAAAGCCCAAAAGAAATTGCCGGGGCAAAGTCAGAAATTATAAATAATTTAGTTGCACAAGGAACTTTAATATTGAATAGAGATGATAAATTTTTTAATTATATAGCTCAGAAGGCTAGGAAAAAAAATGTTCAGGTAAAATCTTTTGGTTTGAACAAAAATGCAGATCTATATTTAAAAGATATAAGAAAAAATAAAAATATTTATCAAGCTTCTATTTCATATAATAATGAAGTTTACCTGTTTAATATCAATTATAATAATAGTACTTATATTCAAAATGTTCTTTCAACATGCCTAATTATATTTAATTTGGATTTAGATATATCAGGTAAAAAAAATATTTTTTTAAATTTTAAAATACCAGAAGGACGAGGAGATATGAATAAAATTCAAATTTTTAAGAAAAAATTTTATTTACTCGACGAAAGCTATAATGCTAATCCACATTCAATGAGACTAGCTATAAATCATTTTAATAGTATTGATAAAAAAAAGACTCAAAAAATTCTTTTATTAGGAGACATGTTGGAATTGGGAAAAAAAACTAAGTTTTTTCACAGAAATTTAGGAAAATATATTAATAATAGTAACATTGATAAAGTTTTTGTGATTGGTAAATCTATATTAGAGACTTACAAATTCTTGAAGAAAAACAAAAAAGGAAAAATATTAAATACAATGAGTGATATTGGCAGTTTAATTAGGAATTATATAAATGATAATGATTATGTAATGATAAAAGGTTCAAATTTAACTGGTTTGAACAATTTTAGCAAAAAATTAAAAAAAGGAAAAATTAATTAATGCTTTATAGTTTATTAACATCTTTTATAAACGAATTTTCTTTTTTAAATGTATTTAGGTATTTAACATTTAGGACGGGATTATCATTAATATCGTCATTTATTATTGTATTTCTTATTGGAGGTCCATTTATAAAATATTTTTCACAAAAAAAAATCACAGGGCCTATTAGAGAAGATGGGCCGATTGATCACATATTTAAAAAAGTTGGAACCCCAACAATGGGAGGAGTACTGATCTTAATAGGAATGTTATTAAGCACTTTATTTTGGGCAGATTTATCCAATATTTATATTTGGTTTTTAATATTTGTAGCAAGTAGTTTTGGAATTTTGGGAGCAATTGATGATTTCTTGAAAATAAAAAATCACAATTCATCTGGTCTATCTCCAAAACTAAAGTTTATTGTCCAAATATTTCTAGCTTTTATTGCTGTATTTTTTTTACATAAATTTGGAGATCATTCACACTTGAAAAATTTATATTTTCCATTTTTTAAAAATTTAATTTTAAATATGGGAATATTTTTTATTCCGTTTTACATATTTATAATTATTGCATCTTCAAATGCTGTCAATTTAACAGATGGGCTAGATGGCTTAGCAACTGTTCCTGTGATATTGGTAGCAGCATCTTTTGCTTTTATTTGTTATGTTGCAGGAAATACAGTTTTCTCAAATTATCTTCAAATACCGTATATTAAAGAGCTAGGAGAAGTTTCAATATTCTGCGGTTCTATATGTGGCGCCTGTCTTGGATTTTTATGGTTCAATGCACCTCCCGCAAAAATTTTCATGGGAGATACTGGATCATTATCTCTTGGGGGATCGCTCGGAGCCATAAGCATTGTTTCAAAGCATGAAATTGTACTGGCAATTATTGGTGGCTTATTTGTATTAGAAACAGTTTCTGTAATAATTCAGGTAGTGTCCTTTAAATTAACTGGAAGAAGAATTTTTCAAATGGCGCCTCTGCACCACCATTTTGAGAAAAAGGGCTGGGCAGAATCAACAGTTGTAATTAGATTTTGGATTATTTCAATAATATTAGCTTTGATTGGATTGGCGACACTAAAATTAAGATAATGCGAAATTCAAGATCAAAATTTGCAAAAAAAAAAATTCTTATTTATGGATTTGCAAAAAGTGGATTAGCTACCCTAAAATTTTTAAAAAAAATTAAATCAGAAATTTATTGTTGGGATGATAATTCTTTTGTTCGAAAATGTATAAAAAAAAAATATTTATTGAATTTCAAAGAAAAATTAACAAATAATTTTATTGACTTTATCGTAGTCAGTCCTGGCATAAATATTAGAGAGTGCTATCTAAAAAATTTTTTAGTAAAAAATAAAGCTAAAATAATTACAGATTTAGATATATTTTATAATTTCAACAAAAATAGCCAAATTATCTCGGTTACTGGCACAAATGGTAAATCAACAACTTGCAAGTTATTAGAAGTAGTTTTTAAAAAAGCTGGTTACAAAACTCATCTTGTAGGGAACATAGGCGAACCAATATTATCTCTTAAAAAGTTAAATACAAAAACAGTTATTATTGTTGAAGTTTCTTCTTATCAACTTGAATATACACAACATTTTAAATCTAATCATGCTGCAATACTTAATATTTCCCCTGACCACATGGAAAGACATAGGACTATGGAAAATTATATTAATGCAAAAATAAAAATTTTAAAATTTCAGTCATTTAAGGATCATTCGTACTTAAATTTAAATAATAAATTTACGAAAAAAATAATAGACAACTTTAGGAAAAAACATTTTTTTTCCAAATTGTATAAAGTTGATAGATATAAAGTAAAAAAAATTTTAAAAAAAATTAAAAATAAATATTTGTTATCACAAAACAATTTAGAAAATATTTCTTTTGTACTTAAAATAGCGAGCAATTGTAGAATAAGATTAGATGTAATATTGCAAGCCTTAAATAAATTTAAAGGATTGCCACATAGACAAGAGAGATTATCACTAAACAATGAAATAATTTGCATAAATGATTCAAAGGCAACCAATTTTGAGTCATCTTCACAATCATTGAAAAGTTACAAAAATATTTTTTGGATTGTTGGTGGACTTCCTAAGAAGGGTGATAAATTTTTTCTAAATAAATTCAAAAAAAATATTATTAAAGCTTATATTATTGGAAAAAGTACGATTTTTTTTAAAAAACAATTAAGAAAAAAAGTAAATTTTGTTGTGGTAAATAATTTAAAGAATGCAGTTTTAAAGGTTATCGAAGACTTAAAGCAAATAAATAGCATGAATAGTTTAACAAAAAATAAATATACAATTTTATTTAGCCCTGCTGCCGCATCTTTTGATCAATTTACAAATTTTGAAGAAAGAGGAAAAAAATTTAAGGAACTTATTTATAAGGCAAGATCAAGTATTTATTAATATATGTTTGACTTTAGTAGAGAAAATAGAAGTCTCCTAGCAAGCTGGTGGAGAAATATAGACAAGACAATATTATCGCTAATCCTGCTACTTTTTTTCTTAGGTTTATTTTTTTCATTTTCTTCTACATCATCTCTTATTGGTGAAAAATTAAATAAGGAAAGCTATTTTTTCTTTTTAAAGCATTTTGTATTTGTTGGTATTGCACTAATAATTATTTTTTTTGTTTCTCTTCAAAAAAGAGAAATAATCAAAGCATATCTGCCATATTTTTTTTTAATATCTCTTCTAATATTATTTTTAGTTCCCTTTATTGGAACGGAGGTTAGAGGTGCAAAGAGATGGTTGGATATACCTCTTTTACCTAGATTTCAACCGATCGAAATATTAAAACCTTTTTTTATTCTTATATTAGCACAAATTATCTCTTCACAAATAATTCATAATTTATATAAAAAATATTTTTATACATTAGTTGTATTATCGGTTGTTTTGTTTCTTTTGATTATTCAGCCAGATTTAGGTCAATCTGTTCTACTATTTTCGTCTTGGTTGATTATGCTTTTTTCATCAGGAATAAATTTTATAATTTTAGGTATATTTTTTTTAATCTGTGTTTTAATTTTCGTTTCAATCTTATTTTTTTTCCCGAATAAATTTGGATATATCTTATTTAGATTAAAATCATTTATTAACCCAACAAAGGGGGAAAACTATCAATCGGAAAAAGCACTAGAGGCAATAAAGAGTGGTGGTTTTACTGGCAGAGGCTTGGGCGAAGGAGTATTAAAAGATAGAGTGCCAGAAGCTCATACCGATTATATATTTGCTATAATCGCAGAAGAATTTGGAGCTATATTAATTTTGTTGCTAATAATAATTTTCTTATTTTTTTCTTATAAGGTGTTGCATAAATTATTAGATGAAAAGGATGAATATACGAAGCTTGTCTTAGTTGGTTTAATTTCATTATTGCTAATTCAAACCTTCATTCATATTGGAGTAAATATAAGACTTTTGCCAACAACAGGTATAACCCTTCCGTTTTTAAGTTATGGAGGTTCATCAATTATAGGAAACGCAATGATCGCTGGTTTAATTTTAAATTTGACAAAAAAAATTCCATTAAATCAAGATAATTTATGAAAAAAAAAATTCTTTTTTGTAGCGGAGGCACAGGAGGGCATGTTTTTCCCTCTATTAGTTTAATTAATTTTTTTAAAAAAAGGGAATATGAAACAATACTCGTTATTGATAAAAGAGGTGCAAAATATCTAAAAAAAGATTTTTTTTTACATAAAATATTTGAAGTAAATTTTCCAACTCGTGCAGGTTTTATAAATAAAATATTTTTTTATTTAAAACTAATTCTAGCTTTAATTAATTCCTTTTTAATTTTAAGAAAAGAAAAACCAAATTTTGTATTTGGTCTTGGGGGATATGTTTCCCTTCCTATCTGTTTAGCTGCAAAATTACTTAATATTCAAATTTTATTGTATGAACCTAATCTTGTTTTGGGTAGAGTGAATAAATTTTTTGTGCGTTTTTGTATGAAGCTTTTTACAAATTCGGACAATATTCTCAATCTTCCTAATAAATATTTAACCAAATGTGTTAAGGTTGGCAACATTCTTAGAGAAGAAATTATAAAATACGAATTATCAGAAAAAAATAATTTAAGTTCAAAAAAAACTATTTTAATTTTAGGTGGCAGCCAAGGTGCTGAAATTTTTGGAGAAGTGATACCTCAGGTTATTTTAGACCTAAGTAAACATTATAGAATAAGCATCATTCAACAATCCTTACCTAAACAAGTAAATGAAATTCAAAATTTTTATAATAAAAATAATATTGAAAATTATATTTTTAGCTTTCATGAGAACATTGCTGAATTAATATCAAAGGCTGACCTTGCAATATCAAGATGTGGATCATCAACTATTGGAGAACTTGAATTTTTAGGAGTACCATTTATTGCTATTCCTTATCCATTTGCTAAAGATAATCATCAACATCAAAATGCAATTTACTATGAAAAAAAAGGATGTTGCTGGATACTAAAACAAAAAAATTTATCCTTTGATAGTTTGAAAGAAATTCTAATCAAAATTTTAGATAATAATGTTGAATTGAGTTTAAAAAGAGAAAATATGCTTAAAAATGATAGTAAAAATACACTATTAAAAATAGAAAAAGAGATAGAAAAATTAATTTAATGCAAATGAAAATAGCAAGCAACGAAGTAATCCATTTTGTTGGTATAGGTGGAATTGGTATGAGTGGACTAGCACAAATAATGCACAACATGGACTTTATGATACAGGGTAGCGATTTAAGTCAAAGCAAAAATATAGATCGATTAAGAAAATTTGGCATTAAGATTTTTATTGGTCATAAAAGAGAAAATATTAAAAAAGCAACTATGCTTGTTATTTCTTCTGCTATTAAAAAAAATAATGTTGAATATTTATTAGCTAAAAAAAAAAAAATACCTATTCACAAACGTGGCGAAATGCTTGCTAACATTATTTCATTAAAAAAAAATATTGTTATTACAGGATCACATGGAAAAACGACCACCACTTCCTTGATATCTAACATTTTATTTGCAGCAAATTTGGATCCAACAATAATTAATGGAGGAGTCGTAAATTTTTTAAAAAATTCTGCAAAGTTGGGAAAAAGCGACTGGTGTGTAGTAGAATCAGACGAATCAGATGGTAGTTTTTTAAAGATACCTGCAACTTATTCTGTGGTTACAAATATTGATAAGGAACATTTAGATTATTATAAAAAATTAGCCGTTTTACAAAAATTTTTTCAGTTATTTGTTGAAAAAACGTCCTCTTTGGGAAAGTCAATTATTTGCAAAGATGATTATTATAGCAAAGCATTAATTAAAAATTTAAAAATAAATAATTATTTAACCTATGGTTTTGATAAAAATTCAAATTTTCAAATAAATAATGTTAGAAAAAAAATTAATAATTCAAACTTTGATATTAAATTAAATTTAGTTGGAAAAAATCAAAAATATTTAACAAATTTGCAAATACCCTTACTTGGAAACCATAATATAAGAAATGCTACTGCGGCAGTTGCGGTGACATTAAGTTTAGGTATCAAAATTAATATAATTAAAAATGCTTTAAAAAATTTTGATGGAATTGAACGTCGATTTAATAAAATATTTTCTTATAAAAAAATTGATTTTTACGACGATTATGCTCATCATCCAACCGAAATACAGGCCTTGCTTGATGGCATTAGGTCAGTACATTCTTCCAGAAAAATAATTTCGGTTTTTCAGCCTCACAGATTCTCCCGAGTTAAGTTATTAAAAAAAGAATTTGCTGCAGGATTTAAACTTTGTGATGAGGTTGTTTTATGTCCCATTTACCCAGCCGGTGAAAAGATTAATAAATATTTTAACTATCATTCATTTGGAAAATTAATTGCAAAAAAATCTAACGTAAAGGTAGTAATATTAAAATCAGAAAATGATTTATTAAATTATTTTAAAAAAAATCTTTTTGATAATGAGTTGGTTGTATGTATGGGTGCTGGAAGCATATCTACATGGATTAAAAATATATCAGATAAGTTATGAATATATCAAAACAAGTTCAAAATTTGTCAAAAAAATTATCAGGAAAGATTTATTATGAATATGATATGAAGCGTTTAAATTGGTTTAATCTAGGAGGTCCAGCTAAAGTTTTTTTTAAACCAAATACATTAGAAGAATTAATTTTTTTTTTGAAAAAATTTTCGAATAGTTTACC
>JYMV01000409.1_pt1 | contig 10807 bp, 8 predicted proteins | sample 338911 | NCBI WGS metagenome assembly JYMV01 (sample SAMN03354496, study PRJNA234377) | hydrothermal vent metagenome | biome: Deep sea; feature: Hydrothermal plumes at the Eastern Lau Spreading Center, Western Pacific Ocean; material: Seawater | place: Tonga | collected 2009 | depth 2000 m m
AAAACAAAGGGAGAGGTACGTCCTGAATTTAGTTCAAGACACAATTTAAACGCATCGGCTGAGTTCTATAACAACTTTTTGAGTGAGCAGGAGTTGGAAAGTTGATTTTCAAAGCTTGTTCAAAATAATTCCTGTCAAAAAACAGGAGAAATACAATCTAAATGTGCAATTGCAAAGAGCAGCGAGAATAGCTAAGATTGTTATAAAATTGTTTTTTTTACCGCTAACTTCGCAATTGTCTTAGCTTTTCTCTGCGAACTTAACGGTAGTTTGATTATTCCTCGGCCAGCCAACGCCATGGATTAGGTCTTACCATTTTTAAACCAGCGAGAATTGCACTGGTAACAGCAGCAATAACCCCTAAAGTCAAGGCCAAGCCAGCAGTAAACAAAGGTATCTGAATCGGTGCAACTAACATTCTGGTTCGGTCAAAGTCGGTTTCAGGTAAAAAATGCGGACTGGGGCTGATTTCCCACGAGAGTTCCATTGCTAATTCTACATTGCCAATCACACTAATCCCAATCCAGGCCAATAAAAGTCCTAACAAACCACCCACTCCTGACAAAACTGCAGTTTCCAGAGAAAGTTGAGAAATGATGCGTGGGCGTGTCCAGCCGACTGCCTGTAAAATTGCTAAATCTCGTCGACGTTCTCCAATAGCTGTAGCTGTGCTTCTTGCTAAAAGTGCCAAGGCAAGCAGTGCAACAACAGCTGTGAAGATAAGACTCATTTGATCAGAAAGAAACATCAAATCCTCCAACTCTTTTTTGTATCGAAATTTCGCTGGAAACAATAGCTTTATCCCCCAACAGTTTCTCAACAGCACTTGATACAGCACTAAGTTCACGCTGATCAACTTCCAGGAAAAGCAAATTTACATCAGAAGGTGTAAACGGATAAAGTTCTCTAATCCATGGGGCCTTGCTGGCTAGAAGTTGCGCTTCAGCAAGAGGTAAATAAATATCCGCCCGCATAATGTTTCCGGATTTTGGTGTATCGACTGTTCCTGAAATTCGGTAGCTCTGTCCCTGGAGTTCGACTTTGTCACCAACTTTCATTTTATTTTTGCCGGCAAAATCGGCATCCACCAGAGCTTCAACCGGAATGGTTCCCGGATCAAGCGGTTTTCCACTAATTAGCTGCGAGTTTAATCCGGGGATCCCGGAAGTGCCTTTGGAGTCGAGACCCAAAAGAGATTGAAATTTATTTGGTGACAAATCCCATAAAAATACGGCTCCGGTAGTCTGTATTACTCCGGAAAGATTTTTAATATTATTGACAATTTCTGCAGGAAGTTGTGCAGTTGGATGCGGAAAAACCAGTCCTTCCAGTTTTTGTGGAATGTCACCGGAAAGCTGCACCACAATATCAGCCCCCACGTTTTCCAGTGGAAGCCGCAGTGCGTCTGTGGAAGCTCGACTGATGGCAGTCAATGTCACGGCCATAAAAACTACCAGCGCAATACTTACCAGGGTTACCATGCTTCTTCCGAAGCGGTGGGAAAGTTCTTGTTTTAAGTAATGAAAAGGACTCATAATATTTGAATGAATGGTTGCAATAAATTAAAAAATTTTGTTGATGAGGACAAGTTTAACAGGAAAATATGAAGTAAATATGAAGAAGGGGCAGATATAGTGAAGGTTGATCTATTATTAGACAAATCTATAAAGAAACGTTCACTACTTTTTTGAAATTCACGTTTTTTGCAGACCCTCCTCAACAGTTCTTCGATCTTGAGATTTGAGCATAAAATCTTCCTCCAAAATAGATAAGATTTGCATGGGCATAATTGTGGTGAGTGTTTTTGGGTCATCAAAACCTAGCAGCACTCTAATCAAACGACGGTAAACTTCCAGTGGTGAACCGGTGGAGCTTGCGCTGAGTTTAAGTTGTTTTTCGATGCCTGGGGGCACATCGAAACGACGCTTGGCTTCGTTGTAATCAAAAGGAGAATTGTTATTACTGTAATAGCCGTGTGGTAAAAATTTTAACCTCGCAAAATTTTTCAGGAATTCGTGTGTTGTTTTACTTTTAGCTAAATCTTGTTCGAGCTCATTTTCAAGGCCTTCGCCTGGTTTGAAGGAACTTTCCATTTTATTCAACAGGGTGAAAAAAGTGTGCGTGTTTGTCAACACCTGATATATCATTTTTCCCTCAGATGATGTCATTTCTTTGCAGACTTTTGTCAGTGCAACCATTTCAAATAACGGAAAAGGATCGTAACTTGTTTTTTTGTGACTACTGGAAGACTGAGCAGATTTGTCAGATTTTTTCGTTTTTCTAACTTTGGTTTTTATTGCAATTGGAACCTGTTCTGTTTTTTCTGCAACACTTGTCAGCTCCACTTTCCTGGCAGCATCTTTCATTTTCTGGGCTAGAATTCTGTCAGCAATTGGTTTTAGCTCTTTGCGGAGTTCTTCGACAAAACGCTGTTCTTCCTGTGCTCCTTGTCCAAACATTTCATCCATAATCCAGTTCAACTCCTCAACTTGCTTCGCACTTTTCTGTAAGCTCTTTGCAGAAAAACCCGCATCATTTCCAAGTAGCGCTTTTGTTTGCTCGTACAGGGCCGCAGAGTCAAGTTTTTGTTCACGCAACTTAGCTAGTTCAAGCCAGACTGATTCGACTTCCTTGATTGAACTCTTCAACAATACACATGTTTTGGTTACACTTCCAAATATCATTGATGCTGAGGTTAAACTCGCATTTTCATCATAAGCTTTCTGCAAGAATTTATAAGTCTGCTTCGGGTTCCATTCAGATGCATTTGAAAGTGTTTCCAAAAACCCTTTGATTTGCTCGCAATATTGACGCATCTCGTTTTTCCCCTGCTTTAGTAACTCCAGCGCATATAACATTCCTTCGGTTATTGGTGCATCAAACAGGTCAACATCTTTTACGCTTTGCTGCAAATTGTTTAATTTTTGGGTCTGTGAGTCAGCAACTCGGACACCTTTTTCCAGCATTCCTTTGATTAAACCAAGCACTTTTAAAAGAAAAGGGCTGGTGATTGTTTGTGAAGAGGCATTGTGATAAATTTTTCCAAAGGAGATTGAAAGGTTTTGGAGAATGCCCGTCACTTCCCGGAAAGTTTCGTCAACTGCTCCAAACGTCTCAATAAAAAGTTGCAGATGCTCCAACTCCCGTGTAGCATGATCGTGAAACTCAGCAATACTTTTTTCCATTCCGTTACATTCTTTTTGTTCCGCGAGTTTATTTAAATGTTTTTTGAGAAACCCTAAAGGTTCAAAAGGAATACGCAGCAGATACATGCGCAGAAGCATGTCTGTACGTGACATTTCGTACAAATACAGACCCCAGTCCGGAATGATGTTTGAGGTTGGCATTTTTACATTTTTAAGATTTCTTTCAAATCTGGAAAGTTTTTCCAGAATTTCATCCGCAGAAGAAGTTTCAACCGCCGATTTTTTCGCAAGAGCGGCTTTCATAGCTTGTTTCTCCAAATCCTGAATTCGGCTGACGCTTTGGAAGTACTTGTAAACATCTTGAACTTCTTCGATAGTCATTGGCGGATCAAAGGCGCTGATGTTATTATTGTTAAGGAGTGTTTCTGCTAGTGGTGCGGCCTCTGAAAAGAGTTTCTCAACTTCGGTTTTTGTGGATTCATCAACGGGTGCGTCAATTGGCAATGATACCCATTTCCCCTGCTGGAGTCCGTTACGGATGCTTCCAATTTTTTTAAGGGATAATTCGATTGCTTTTCCTGCAGAAAATCCAAGGGGTTCTGTGCCATAAAATCCTTGATCCAGACTGAGGTGGATGCAATCAGATTGACGCTTTATTTGATGTTTCATTTTCAGAAAACGATCAGCCTCTCTGTTGAAATGCTCGGGACTGCGGCATTTATCATAAAGCTCTTTGTTGGTCATATTTATTTCCGCAAGCATGGAAACAATGCTTTCTGGTTCACCGGCTTGAAAAACCCAGCGATTTTCTTTGCTCAGTGCAACATGCACAAATTGAATGATTTCTTTTGCTTGCTTAAGCGCACCTTGAATTTGAGAAACTGGTTTCCTCTCAGCTTGCAATAAGGATTGGGCATGTTTTAATTGTTCAAGTGTATTAGTGGACATAAGAACATCTCCAAGATATAATTAGCACCGTTAATAATTTTTTGATCTTCAAGCTGAAAACTTGCTGGATCAAGCGTTTTGCTTGAACTAAGTATAAAGCTGAGGGTCTGTATGGATTAATAATTTATATCCCATGAATAGAAGGGGAATCAAGATTCAAGTATGAAATCAATATTGGCTAGTATCTCACAACCCAAAGAGATTCAAAACTTAAATTTAAAAGAGTTGACCCAACTGGCGGAAGAATGCCGGCAGAGAATCATTGAAGTTACCAGTCAACGTGGTGGACACCTTGCTTCTTCACTGGGAACTGTAGAAATCACAGTTGCCTTGCTAAAGAATTTTGATTTTAGCTTAGACCGCATTGTCTGGGACGTTGGTCACCAGGCCTACCCCTACAAAATTCTGACTGGCCGCAATGAAAAATTTGATTCGCTCGGCAAAGCAGGAGGGATCAAAAAATTTCTCTCTCGAGACGAAAGCAGCTACGACCATTTTGGTGCAGGACATGCTTCCACCTCAATTTCCGCTGCACTCGGAATGGCCATAGGACGTGATCTTCAGAGTAAAAAACATCGTGTAATTGCAGTCATAGGTGATGGGGCAATGACAGGAGGTTTAGCGTTTGAGGCTCTGAATCACAATGGTTCGCTTGACAAGAACATGCTCGTAATCTATAACGATAACGGCATCAGCATTGATCCAAATATTGGAGCAATTTCAAAATTAATGACACGTTTTGCCTCTTCCCGATTTTACAACAGTTTCCGTGAAGAAACTCTTGAATTCGTAGAGAAAGCGCCTTTTTCTGAACGACTTGGTCTGAAAACTACTTTACAGAAATTACACGATTCTGCAAAGAGCTTTTTTTCACCGCCAAGTATGCTTTTTGAACAATTAGGTTGGCGATATTTTGGAACAGTTGATGGACATAACCTGCCAGAACTGCTGGATTTAATTGATCATGTTAAGGATTTAGACGGTCCAATCGTGATTCATGCCATCACTCAAAAAGGCAAAGGTTATGCTTTTGCCGAAGAAGATTCTTATAAATATCATGGCGTCACACCATTTGAGCCGGTTGATGGCAAATTCCTCAAGAAAAAATCAGCAGGCAGTGCAATCAGTTTTTCTCAGGTTTTTGGTGAAAAACTTGGAGAACTAATGGAAAAAGATGAAAGTGTTGTGGTTGTAACTGCTGCCATGTTGAGTGGAACAGGAATCATCAAACTGCAGCCAAAATTTCCTAACCGTGTGCTTGATGTAGGAATTGCTGAAGGACATGCCGTGACGTGTTCCGCTGGACTGGCTACCACTGGCAACAAGCCATTTGTTGCTATTTACTCTACATTTTTACAGCGTGCACTGGATCACATAATACACGACGTCGCAATTCAAAAGTTGCCTGTACGTTTCATGCTCGACCGTGCAGGATTTGTTGGTCCGGACGGTCCGACTCATCACGGTGTGTTCGATCTGACTTACCTGCGCATGATTCCGAACATGACCATCATGGTTCCCAGAAATGGTGCGGAATTGCGCATTATGATGGAGCTTGCATATAATCACGAAATCGGACCGTTGGCTATACGTTACCCAAGAGGAAATACAGATGAGCTAGATGAAAAAAAGATTGCACCACTTGAATTTGGCAAAGCACATATTTTGCGAAAAGGAAAAGATGTTGCCCTGTTTGCGATTGGATTGATGGTCGATGTTGCGGTACATGTGGCAGAGCTTCTGGAAAAGAGAGGATATTCTACTGCTGTCATTAATACCCGATTTGTCAAACCTCTGGATGATGAAGTAATTGTTCAATTTGGGGGAAAAGTCAAATTGTTGGTCAGCCTGGAAGAGAACACAATTCACGGAGGTTTCGGAAGTGGTGTGCTGGAAACACTGAGTGAAAATGAAATATGTGTGCCGACTTTACAGATAGGAGTACCGGATCGTTTCATTTCACAAGGTTCTCCGGATGAACAGTTGAATGCAGCCGAATTGAGTCCGGAACAAATTTTTTACCGTATTCTTGAAAGACTTCCGGTTCTTGGTGAGAAAATGAACAAGAACCGAAAAGTCCAGCAAAAGATACTCGCCTTATAAATAATTACATCTTTTATATTGTACTTACCAAAATGTATGGCTCTTGCATTTGGCAGTGCTGAAAGTTTTATCAGGGATTCTTACAACGAATTCCGTGGGGAAATTGCGTCAACCATTTATTGAAGGAAATTTAACATGTCAAACAATTTGCTAAAACAACTGGAAGAAAAAATCAACTCTGCGATTGAAACCATCGAATTGTCACGTATGGAAATTACGGAACTTAAAGAACGAAACGATGAATTGGAAAATCGATACGTAGATTGGGAAGAAAGGCTATCTGCTTTGATTGAAAAGTTCGAGCAGTTGGAAGAAGGGGAAGCAGTTGAAATTGAAGCAGAGGTAGAAGCATCAATTCAGAAAGTCGAGGAGGAAGAAATTGATGATGATGAAGTCGAGGAAGAAGAAACCGAAGAAGATGATGCTGAAGTAATTGTAGCTGAGGTTGACGAAACTGAAGGGTCCGTTTTTGGAACCAGTGCGGATTCATATACAGAAGCTCCAGGATCTAGTCAACATTACGCATGACGTGGATACTGTGTTTCGGATCCTCCAGTTTTTTCTGCACAGTTTTTAAAGCTCCACATATCATTGCGAAGAAAATGTTAATTCAACTTCTTCGCAAGTTCCTTACCCTGTTTTTTACCAGCTTGTTATACGGAGGACTGATTTCAACTCCTATTCTTCAAGCACGCCCTTCTGTAGGAATCCTTTCTGTAAATGTCCTCTATCCTTCGAGAGGATTAAATTGGCTTGGGTTTTTTCTTCAAGAAGAACTTTCCCTTCAGTTGGAACTCACAGATAGATTTTCAGTCATTTCTGCGGATACGATGCGCCGCTGGAATCAGCGCCTCAGAAACTCCGCCCTGCTCGATTCAAATTATTCTGAATTAAAAAACTCAGAAATATCCCAACTAAAACCGAACCGACTTATCAATTTATCCATACAGAAAGTCCTCAACCAACTTTCCGTTACTTGGAATGTCACTAGTTTTGGTAAAAATAACTCTCTGCAGAAAATACAAAATATCCATTCGTGGATTACGCCTGACAAACTGATTGCATCTCTCTTAAAGGATCTTAAAGAGAGTGACAAAATATTCAGTAAACTCACACATTTTCCTCTAGGTTATACGTGGGAGGGGATTCAGCGATTTTATCGGTGGAGACTGAAACATTTTCCTGCCGTTAATTCAATAGAATGGGAAGAACATAAAGATGAGTTGGAGACGTTGTTATTGAGTTACCCTTCCTTGGCGGCTTCGATTCAATATTATAAAGCAGTTTTATTCATTATAGAAAGCAGCGTCCTGCGTCCTGCCCATGTTCCTTCTCTGAATTCTGCGGAAACAAATATTTTGGCTGCTATGAAAGAGCATCCGGGGAAAGGAGAACATCACACCTTGCTCTCACTTTTACACTACCTCCGCAGAGAACCCTTGTTTGCCAAACAACAGGCAAACATTGCCAACAAAATAAATCCTGGGAACGGATTGGCATTGATCCTCTATGGTCTTACTATTGGTAAAACCCCTCAGGCAGGAACTTCTTACATTAAAAGAGGACTACGAATGTATCCGTTTGTAGCAGAACCGAGTCCGGACGGCTGGCAGCCATATCACGTTCTTGTCAAGGATTTAGAGCCCTGGCTGATTTCCTCTGCTTCCGAAAAAGCACCGAATTATGAAAAGTTGATGCGTACCGGTAGGGAAGATTACTATGCCCGACGATGGACAGAAGCACGGCAAGCTTTTGAAGACGCCTCCTTACTTGAACCGGATCTTCCGGAAGCTTTTTTATTTCTGGCACAGTTACAATTGGCTCAGCGGGATACGGAAAGCGCACTTTCACTGCTGGCTAAACTCCGAAAGAAATTTCCGAATCATTCTGATATTAATTTATATTTTGGTTATGCTCACGAAAAATTAAAACACTACGTAAAAGCTGAAACTTTGTATCGCGAGGTTCTCCACCTAAAACCGGAACATCATAAAGCACTTTTGAGGCTTGGTGCTGTTCTTATCAAGCTTGGCAAACGAGAAGAAGCACGCAGTTTTTTGGAGAGCCTCACCAAAAAATATCCGATGTACACAGTAGCGTGGTGGAATCTTGGGATAGTTTATTATCAGCTTGGAGAGACTGATTTAGCAGAATCTGCATGGGAAGAATCCCTTAGACTTGAGCCGGAAAACAATCAAGTACGTGTACGACTTGAACAACTTCGTGAAGAATTATTTTGAAGCCCGGAGGCACTATAGAATATTTTTTCAAAATATTCATTTAGGCTTCACTATTGCAACTTTAAAAAAATAGATGAAAATATTGTTAATATACTGTACTTTAGCTTGAAAATAATATATCGTATAGTGCTTCAGAGGATAAAAGACTTGCTTTACCTTTTATAAGACCTTAGAATCTCACGCGGGACTAGCAAAAAAGTCTCAAAGATCAATCAGTACAGAAGAAGGAATCAAACATGAAAAATATAATAATTTTACTGATATCTATCTTTTTTTCTATCCAGGTTTCAGCTCAAACTCAGGAAGTATTACCGACAGATGAGACTTCCAAGACAAATTTAGCCGGCCAATATATCTACGCCGATTCATACTTTAAGAAATCCAAAACAGGTGTTGTTTTGAAGTATGCACCCCAACTCACAACCATGTTTTACGGATGGCGCTTTGTAGTTTATAATACAGAAAAGTTTTTTATTGGAGGCACCGCATTCACTGGGCAGATGGGTACCCCGGATGACACAGGGACTCTTACTACTGCAGGGTTTGTGGCTGGTTATGATTTTACCATTTTTGACGATATTTATGTTGACTGGGGTATTACTGCCGGTGGAGCCGGAGGTAAACAGAGTGGAACAAAAACTATTTCAGAGGGTGGAGTGATCGTAGAACCCTGGTTCGGTTTCAATTACAAAGTTGGTGAAAAAACGGATTTTAATTGGTCTACATCCCTGTTTATGATGCCAAATAGCAAAAATTTTAACAACGCCCTCTCTTTCAATCTTAGAGTTGATTTCGTCATAGACTAAGCCAACTGCAGAACAATGCTTTTTCAAGCATTGTTGTTGAGAGAATAAATCGGGATTTGCGTATCCAACGCTCCCGTGAGCATTTATTTGCTTTTCCTAAATTCAATAAAATTATTAAGTTAGAGTGGTTTTGGGTTTAATCCCAGCGGTCGGCTTGGCTACGTGAGATCACTTATGCCGACATGGTTGATTCAAAAAAAGTAGCAGTATCCACAAATCCTTCCCCATCCCTAGATTTACTTTCTCTTCCAAAAGTTTGCTGAAGTCATCGGACTGCAATAATCTGCTGTAAAAAGTTGTGAGTTTTTCAGCTTTAAAAAACACATAATTCTGCTAACGTGTCCGTTTAAGATAGTTAAGTGAAATAGCCAATTCATCTCAATGAGAAATATGTTGAAGTTTACGCAAACACCTTTTCCTGTTCAATAATTGTTTTTCAAGTTTAAAACAAGGAGTCAAAATGAAAAATTTCTTAAAGAATCAATATCTTCAGTTACTTAGAAAGCAAGGGATTAAAGCCGGCATTGTACCTGTTAAGAACCCTGAGAATGAAGGGGAGCGGCTTGCTGAGGTAAAACGTCTTGGAATTATGGAACTCGACCTGAGCGGTGAACGTCGCTACAATTCCATGACACAAGTAGCGACCTACCTGACCGGCTGTACCCAGAGTGCTATCAACATCCTGGGATCCAGTGTCCAGCAGTGTAAAGCCAATTTTGGTTTTAACATGTTGGAGAGCACAATGCTAAAGGAAGTGCCGAGGGAAATTTCGGTGTGTCAATTTAGCCTGGATAATCCTGGAAAGCCACTGATAATAGAAAATATTTTAGAAGACGAACGAACTAAAAACATGAAAAACATGCCTTTTGATCTTGGCTTTCGCTTTTATGCCGGTGCGCCGTTGATCAGTTCTCGTGGTTTTTCACTGGGTGTCCTTTGTGTCTTTGATCCAACACCAAAAAACCTTGCTCATCAGCAGGTCGAGGGTCTGCGCCTGCTTTCAGATCAGGTAGTACACATGCTCGAAAATGAATCCATTTCCTTAGGTACAACAGTTCCGGAAGAGGAAACAGAAGAAGAAACCAGTCAATTACAGGGACAATACTACTCGGTGTCGAGTATACTTTTTGCGGATTTTGTCGGTTTTACCAATATGGTAGAAAACTGCGAACCTGGAGAACTTCTGGACACACTTAACACTTTTTTCAGTGGTTTCGATCGGATTATGTCAAAACACAACGTACGTAAGGTCAAAACAGTTGGTGACTGTTATATGTGTGTTGGTGGAATACCCTCACAGCAGGGATCGCACGCACATGAAGTATGTTCCGCGGCAGTGGACATGCTCAAGTTTGTGGAGGGTATAAATATTCAGCATGAGGCTCTGGGAAAGCCCCGATGGGAACTCCGGATCGGTATTCATTCAGGTCCGGTAATCGCGGGAACCGCCGGCAACACATTTGATATTTGGGGGGACGCGGTCAATATTGCCGCAAGGCTTGAGAGCAGTGGCGAAAGTGGAAAAATTCACATCTCAGAAAAAACAATAGATTATCTGGAAGGC
>JYMV01004183.1_pt1 | contig 10807 bp, 6 predicted proteins | sample 338911 | NCBI WGS metagenome assembly JYMV01 (sample SAMN03354496, study PRJNA234377) | hydrothermal vent metagenome | biome: Deep sea; feature: Hydrothermal plumes at the Eastern Lau Spreading Center, Western Pacific Ocean; material: Seawater | place: Tonga | collected 2009 | depth 2000 m m
AATAAGGGAATAATTAAGCTATTCGCAATTTTATTCGGATTGGTAAGTATTTACCAATTATCGTTTACATTTATCGCAAATAAGGTTGAAGATGAAGCAAAAGCCTATGCGAACCAAAAAATAAGTGAAGATAGAGAAGACTATGCAACACTTAGAGATTTAGAAGAAAGCAGGTATTTAGATTCTATTGGTAGCGAAGAAGTTTTTGCAGGTATTACTTATAACACCGCAAAAAGTAAAGAGCTTAATAAAGGTTTAGATTTAAAAGGAGGGATTAACGTAATTCTTCAAATTTCAGTAAAAGACATTTTAAAAGAATTAGCAGATGGTTCTCAAGCTCCGGAATTTACTGAGGCTTTAGCGAAAGCAGATGAATTACAAAAAGATAGTCAAGACGATTATTTAGAGCTTTTCTTTGAAGCATTTGAAGAAAATGGCGATGCAAAATTAGCTTCTCCTGAAATTTTTGCAAACAAAGCTTTAAGTGAAGAAATTAATTTCGATACTCCAAACGAAGAAGTTAAAAGCGTAATTAGAAGAAAAGTAGACGAAAGTATTACTTCTGCTTTTGAAGTACTTCGTAAGCGTATCGATAAATTTGGTGTTACACAACCAAACATTCAGCGTTTAGGGAACTCAGGAAGAATTTTAGTAGAACTTCCGGGAGCAAAAGACGTAGAGCGTGTAAAACAATTATTAGAAACTACCGCTCAATTACAATTCTGGGATGTATATAAAGGTCAAGAGTTATTTCCTTTCTTAGGTCAAGCCAACGAGAAGTTAAAAACTTTAGTAGGTAAAGAGCAAGAAACAGCTACAAGCAAAGATTCTACAGAAGTTTCTGATGATGATAGCATTGATGATCTTTTAGAAAATGCTGAAGAAGAAGAAACTGCAGAACAAGGAGAAAATCCTCTTTTCGATCTAATACAAGCACCGGGACAACAAGGTGGTCCGGTAATCGCTAGTTTTTTAATTAAAGATACAACTACTGTTGGTAAGTATTTAAGAATGCCACAAGTGCAGTCTTTATTGCCTGCAGAACAACGTTATGCTAAATTTGTATGGGGTAAACCGGTAGGTGATAGTGAATTGGTAGACCTTTATGCATTAAAAGGAAATAAAACAAACGAGCCTGATCTAAGCGGAAGTGTAATTACAGACGCTACACAAACTTACGATCAATTAGGTAGAATCGTCGTTTCTATGAATATGAACGGTAAAGGTGCTAAAAAGTGGGAAGAAATGACTACTAAAGCTTACCAACAAGGTTCTCAAATTGCGATCGTTCTTGATAATGTAGTTTATTCTGCGCCTGGTTTAAGTAATGGTCCGATCTCTGGAGGAAGTAGCCAGATCTCTGGTGATTTTACTGTTGCAGAAGGAAAAGATTTAGCAAACGTATTAAGAGCAGGTAAACTACCGGCTTCAGCAGATATTGTACAGAGTGAAATCGTAGGTCCGTCATTAGGGCAAGAAGCAATCGATAGTGGGATCAACTCTTTCTTGATCGCATTGTTATTTGTATTAGCTTGGATGGTGTTTTACTATGGTAAAGCAGGTCTTTTTGCAGATGTAGCTTTAGCAGTAAACATTTTATTTATCTTCGGTATTTTAGCCGGTTTAGGAGCGGTTTTAACTTTACCTGGTATTGCAGGTATCGTTTTAACCATAGGTATGTCGGTAGATGCGAACGTACTTATTTTTGAACGTATTAAAGAAGAATTAGATAAAGGGAAAGCTCAATTTGAAGCTATTAAAGATGGTTTTAGCAACGCACTTTCTTCAATTTTAGATGCGAATATTACCACCGGTTTAACAGGGGTGATCTTATTAGTATTTGGTACAGGACCAATTAAAGGTTTTGCAACTACATTATTAATTGGTATCGCTACTTCATTATTTACAGCAATTTTTATCACTCGTGTATTTATCGATGGTTATGGTAAGAATGGTAAATCTTTAGCTTTCTCTACAGGAGCAACAAAGAATTTATTTAAGAAGGTAAATATTCAATTTATTGCAAAGAGAAAAATCGCTTATGTGATTTCGGGTATTGCAATTGTAGCTAGTTTGGCTTCTTTAGTAACCGTTGGTCTAAACCAAGGTGTAGATTTTGTTGGAGGTAGAACGTATACGGTTAGATTTGATCAAGCGGTAAACCCAACAGAAATTGAAAATGATTTAGTAGCAGAATTTGGTAGTGCAGAAGCAAAAACTTTCGGAGCAGATAACCAATTAAAGATTACAACAAAGTATAAAGTTGAAGAAGAAGGATCTGAAGTAGATAACGAGATCTCTGAAAAGCTTTATAGCGTTTTACAAAATTATTTACCAAGCGGAACTTCTTACGAAGACTTTAAAGTATCTAATGAGGGTAGCCAAGTAGGAGTAATGTCTTCTATGAAGGTTGGACCAACCATTGCAGACGATATTAAAAATGCTTCTTACTTTGCAGTAATCGGTTCATTGATCGTAGTATTCTTATACATCTTATTTAGATTTAGAAAATGGCAATTTAGTTTAGGTGCAGTTGCTGCAGTATTCCACGATGTATTGATCATTTTAGGAATATTCTCTGCAACGTATAGCTTTATGCCTTTCAATATGGAGATCGATCAAGCGTTTATCGCGGCAATCTTAACTGTTGTGGGTTACTCGCTGAATGATACCGTGGTTGTATTCGATAGAATTAGAGAGTACTTTAATGAATACACAGATTGGCCATTTAGCAAGACAATTAATTCAGCTTTAAATAGTACAATTAGTCGTACGGTAAATACATCGTTAACTACGTTAATAGTATTATTAGCGATCTTCATCTTTGGTGGTGAAAGTATTCGAGGCTTTATGTTTGCCTTAATTATCGGTGTAGTTGTGGGTACATACTCATCATTATTTATCGCAACGCCAATTATGTATGATACAGCTAAAAAGAAAAGTGAAGATCTTTTAAAGCGTAAGGAAGAAGAAAAAGAAGAAGAGGAGTTAGTGTAATTCCAGATTTCATTCAATAAAAAAAGCCACCTGTTTCAGGTGGCTTTTTTTATTGAATGAAATTAGACTTATTAGTTACTAATCGACAATCTTAATATTCGGATTTAGTTCTAAAATCTTTTCGATAAAGATATTGTTGTCTAACGGACTTATATAGATTTCATCGAATCGATTATATTTTATAATTAACCCTTTTCTAGCAGTGGCGGGTTTTAAACCTGACCAAAGTGTTTTTTCTTTTTCAATTTCTCGAATTGATTTGATTTCAATTTCACCTTTTAAAGGGCCACTTTTATAAATTAATTTAGAAGGAGAAAGTTGGTAATAAGTTTGAAAATATATCCATAAAAGTAACACGGAAGTGAGTGCAATAAAAATTCCGGAGATATAAAAAGAAGTTTCAGGAAATCCGTAAACAGAAACTTTTATAATGAGAATTCCGATAAATAAAGTCGGAAATCCAAATGCGATGACTTTAAATAAAAGGTCTTTTCTGCTTTTGAATTTCAGCATAAAATCTTTACTTATTTAATGTGAAGTAGATGTTTTTATCAAAATTACTCCTCTAGATGCATGATTAATGAATCATTAAGTTGAAGTCCCCATTCAGAAACTTTGCCGCCGTTTACTTCTAAAACATATTGTGAAGGAATGTTATTCGGAAGGGTTTCTTCACTTAGCGGAGTAGCATTTTCGTTGAACTCTACAATTTTATTTTCTGCATTTACATAGATCAAATCCAACGGAATAAACGTGTTTTTCATATAAAAGTATCGCGGCCGTTCTGTAGAATAAACAAAGATCATCCCTCTGTTTTCTTTCATCATTCTGCGATACATTAATCCGGTGGCTTGTTCTTGAGCCGTTTTGGCTACTTCAACCTCAAGATGTTTTAAGGTGTCTTTTTCAGTGTTTACAATATAAATCTCACCTTCTTTGGTAAAAGAATGTTTGTCGAATTCAGTTTCTGCAGGTTTGCTCTCTTCATTGCAAGCGCAAAAAAGTAAAATACAACTCAATAGAATTCCGGTGAATTGTAAACGCTTATTTTTCAATAGGAGTCGTTTTTTTTCGGTCTTAAAATAAAATATAAACCAAGTAATATAAATGGGATACTTAATAACTGCCCAGTGTTTAATGCCCAAGCATCACGACCAACAACTTGCGCCTCTTTTACAACCTCAATTAATAACCTAACTGTCCATAACATCACTAAAAATAAGCCGAAAATAAAGCCTGTCTTTTCCTTTTTATCGGTTTTCCAATAAGTAAACCAAAGAATGATAAAAACAATAATATAACAGCCTGCTTCGTATAATTGTGCCGGATGTCGCGGGAAGGTTTCTCCTAGTTGTTTAAAGATAACTCCGTAATCGCTATTGGTGGGTTTCCCGATAATTTCAGAATTAATAAAATTCCCTATTCTAATAAAAACACCACCAATCGCAACAGGAATCACAATTCGATCTAGAATAAAAAGAATATTTTTCTTCAAGTGTTTTTTGCTGTAAAAATACATTGCGGTGATAATCCCAATTGCCGCTCCGTGACTTGCTAAACCTTGAAAACCGGTAAATTCAAATCCATTTTTAAAGCTGAAAGGCAACACCACCGAAAGCGGGTCTTCCCATAAAAGTTCTGTTTGATAGAAAAAAACGTGTCCTAATCTTGCGCCAATTAAAGTCCCTAAAACCGCATAAATAAATAAAGGGTCGAGTTTTTCTTCACTAATATTTTCATTTTTGAAGAATTTTCTCATAATGTACCAGCCTAATACAAAGGCAACTAAATACATCATGCTGTAATAGCGAATCATGAAAAAACCTAAATCTATTCCTTTTGAAGGATCCCAAACAATAGCTGAAAATAGCATAGCTGAATTTTAAAATTTTGAACTGTAAATATAGGGATTTGAAGTTTTTTAAGGCATCACATCTATAAAACTTCTAATCTTCTTTTGGTGGTACGGGATCGTAACCAGAATCTCCCCAAGGATGGCATCTGCGAATTCTGTTGAAGGCGAGTTTACTACCTTTCCAAAGTCCGTGAATTTTTAAAGCTTCAGCCGTATAATGTGAACACGTAGGTTGAAATCTGCAAGTGGCGGGAGTAAGCGGAGAAATAAAATATTGATAGCCCTTAATAAGCAATAAAAAAGGAGCTATCAATATCTTTTTCAACATAAATTTATAAGCTGAAGGTCGTCCCTTCTTTACTATCTTTTAACTGAATGCCATTGGCAGCAAGTTCGTCTCTAATCTTATCGCCCGTAGCGAAATCACGATTTGCTCTGGCTTTAGCTCTTAGCTGAATTAATAATTCAACCACATTAGCTAAACGTTCGCTGTCTTGGTTGTTTTCTAGAGCTGTGGCAGCTTCTAAACCTAACACATCAAATATAAATGAGTGTAAAGTTTCTTCTAGTTCTTTTGCGTCTGCAGAAGTGATGCTTGCTTTACCTGCTTCAACTGCATTGATCATTTTTACTGCTTCAAAAAGATTGGCGATTAAAACAGGACTATTAAAATCGTCGTTCATCGCATCGTAACATTTTTGCTTCCATTCAGTAATATTTACAGAAGAAGAACTTTCTGTATTCAGCTTCGGAATTAATGCTACGGCATCCATTAATTTATGGAAACCTTTTTCTGCAGCCGTTAAGGCTTCATCAGAAAAATCTAAAATGCTACGGTAATTTGCCTGAAGCATAAAAAAACGAGCGATACTTGGCGAATAAGCCTTGGTGAGCACATCGTTATTTCCTGAGAAAAGATCGTTTGGTAAAATGTTATTTCCGGTACTTTTTGCCATTTTCTTACCGTTTAACGTAAGCATATTGGCGTGCATCCAGTAATTAACCGGATTTTTACCGTTTGCGGCTTGACCTTGAGCTATTTCACATTCGTGATGCGGGAATTTTAAATCCATTCCGCCGCCGTGAATATCAAATTCGTTGCCTAAGTATTTTGAGCTCATTACGGTGCATTCTAAATGCCAACCCGGGAAACCGTCGCTCCAAGGTGAAGGCCAACGCATAATGTGTTGCGGTTCGGCTTTTTTCCAAAGGGCGAAATCTTGCGGATTCCTCTTATCATCTTGCGCGGTAAGTTCTCGCGTATTTGCGATCATATCTTCTAACTTTCTTCCGCTTAAAATTCCATAATGATTAGACTCGTTATATTTTAAAACATCAAAATAAACCGAACCATTGGCTTCGTAACCATAACCATTATCGATAATTTCTTTAATGATTTCAATTTGTTCAACAATATGTCCGGTAGCTGTTGGCTCAATACTCGGTGGTAAGTTGTTGAATTTGTTAAGTATGTTATGAAAATCTACCGTATATTTTTGAACCACTTCCATTGGTTCAATTTCTTCTAAACGTGCTTTTTTTGCGATACGATCTTCACCAGTTTCTGCATCATTTTCTAGATGGCCGGCATCGGTAATATTTCGAACGTAACGAACTTTATAGCCCAAATGCTTTAAATAACGAAAAACAAGATCAAAAGAAATAAAAGTACGACAGTTCCCTAAGTGAACATTGCTGTAAACGGTAGGTCCACAAACGTACATGCCAACGTAACCGTCGGTTAAAGATTTAAATATTTCTTTCTCTCCGCTAAGGGAATTATAGATTTTTAATTCTTGATTTTCGTATAAGGGCATTTTGAATTTTTTAAAATTCTAAGAATAATGTTGAATTGAATGACTTCAGTTTAAAATTCGGTATCTAATTTTATGTAGTCTAAGAACTCACGACGTGTTGCTGCTTCTTTAAATTTACCGCCAAATTCACTAGTTACTGTGCTACTTTCTATATCTCGAATACCGCGACTGTTCACGCATAAATGCTTTGCGTCGATCACACAAGCTACATCTTCTGTACCTAAAACCTCTTGAAGTTCTTTTACGATCTGCATCGTCATTCGCTCTTGCACTTGTGGTCGCTTGGCGAAATAATCTACAATTCGATTCATTTTAGAAAGACCAACTACCGTTCCGTTAGAAATATAAGCCACGTGAGCGCGACCTACGATGGGTAGTAAGTGGTGTTCGCAGGTAGAATACACCGTGATGTTTTTTTCTACGAGCATTTCTCCGTATTTGTATTTGTTGTCAAATACAGAAGCTTTTGGTTTTTTATCGGGATGAAGACCTCCAAAAGTTTCGTTCACGAACATTTTAGCCACCCGAAGTGGAGTGCCTTTTAAACTATCGTCAGTAAGATCCATTCCTAAAGTTTCAAGAATGTGCTTTACGTCTTCTTTAATAAGATCTATTTTTTCTAGATCACTTAAATTAAAAGCATCTTTACGAATAGGATTGTCTGTGCTGGTGGCAACGTGGTTGTCACCAATTTCTTCAATATCGTCCAATATCTTGTCAATTTTCATAACTCTTTTCAACTATCTGCTAAAAGTGCAAAGATACAGAAATTAGAATTGTATTTAACAGAACTCATCGATTTCATTGAAAGTACTCGGTGTTTAACATTTTTTTAGTAGAAATTTGTTATTTTTCACGCTTCAAACCTAAATATTTACCCTGTAAGTTCTTAAAGTTGTGAAAATTCTCCTAAAAAATAAAAGGGGGATTTCTCTAAGTAATTTGTTACAATGGTAGATAGCTGTAAGGCTTAAATTGAAGAAAACCCAAGACCCAATTAAAATAGATAATTTAACTTATGAAAAGAAAATTACCCTTAATTCTCGTATTTCTTTTTAGTTTTTCCTCACTTCTAGCACAAGATATTTTAATTTCAGATGGAAGTATCGACCAGTGTACCGGTAACTTTTACGATACCGGAGGCGCCGCTGCAGATTATGGAGCTAATGAAAACCTAACCTTTACGATCTGTCCTGATGCAGATGGACAATATGTGGGCTTAGAATTTAACGATTTTGATCTTGCAGATGGTAGCACCATGACAATTTACAATGGTGATACTGTTGTTGCATCTCAAGAATTTGGAGAGTTTACAGGCACAGATTCACCAGACGAAATTAAAGCAACAGCAGAAGCCGCCTCCGGCTTAGGTTGTTTAACCATCGTTTTCGAATCTGGAGATGATACTGCACTGGGCTGGGAAGCAGAGATTACTTGTAACGATCCCGATGTTTATGCTAACGATTACCAAACTACAAATGTATATTACCAATGTTCTGGTAATTTTTATGATAATGGAGGTCCTTCTGTAACATATAGTAGTGAAGGAGGAGGAGATCAAGTTTTTACTTTTTGTCCCGATGATCCCGATCTAGTTACAGAAATAGATTTTGAATATTTTGTACCTTCTTTTACAGGAGACGATAAAATGCTTATTTATGATGGAGATTCGACAAGTGCTCCATTAATAGATGAATACACCAATAATCCGGGTTATATTATGGCTTCACCCACAAACCCTTCGGGTTGTATTACTGTCGTGTGGTCTCCAGATGGAGTTTTTTCTCCGGCACCGGGTTGGGAAGCTACCATCGGTTGTCGTGAGCCTTGCCAGTTGATTGAGTCTATAATAACATTAGATCCTGTAGTTGTAGACCTTGGCAATAATAATTATGAAATAGCGGTAAATGAACAAATTGATTTTACTAGTGAAACAACTTTTGCAAATTCTGGTGAAGATGCAACATTCGAATGGGACTTTGGTGATGGTGGCTCTGTAAATGGTGAAAATGTTTCACATACCTATACTAATCAGGGAACATTTGACGGTAGTTTAACCATTACAGATAATACCGGCTGTGAGTTAGTGGTAGAATTTACGGTTACGGTTAACTTCTATGCTGTTGTAGTCGATGATACTACATATACAGTACCTGAGTTAGTAGAAGATGTACTTATTAATAATGACTGTGCACAAATCTCAAATATCACTTGGCGTTCTGGTAACACTATAGGGACAGATGCTGGTATTGGATATTTTAATAAAAATAATTCTTCCTTCCCAATGGAAGAAGGTGTTGTTTTATATTCAGGAAATGTGAATGATGTGCCGGGACCAGAGACTGGAACTCAGAGTTCAGGAGGGTGGAATGGTGATGCAGACCTTGACGATTTAATTGACCAAATTGAAGGTGCTGGTGGTCCATCTTCTAATGATGCTACACTAATAGAGTTTGATTTTTTAACATTTGCAGATCAGATTAGCTTTAATTTTTTGTTTTCTTCAGATGAATATGGGCAATATCAATGTTCATTCTCAGACCCTTTTGGTTTCTTTTTGACAGATGAAAGTGGTAATACTCAAAATATAGCTTTAGTACCTGGTACTACTACACCTGTAGCAGTGACAACTGTTCGAGATAATCAATATAATGGAGGTTGTGCCTCAGTAAATGCAAATTATTTTGATAAATACTACGGAACTGGAGGTTTGCCCACAAATTCAGCTCCTATCAACTCTAGAGGGGTAACCAGAATTATGACTGCACAATCTGCTGTTACGCCGGGTGAAACTTATCATATTAAGTTAGTGATTGGAGATAGATCAGATTCTGCATTTAATTCAACGGTTTTCTTAGAAGCAGGTAGTTTCGATATCGGTACAATAGATTTAGGTGGTGATATTACCCAAACCACTCCGGAGGCAACCTGTTTAGGTCAGTCTGTAACCCTAGATTTAGATTTAACTATTATTGATGGGGTAACGATAGAATGGTTTCAAGACGGAGAATTAATACCCGGTGAAAATGGTACTACTTTAGATGTTTTTGAAGAAGGGGTTTATACCGCAGAGTTTACTTTCGATCCTGATGGTACAGGTACAAGTGGCTGTAGTAGCTCAGACGATGTATTAGTTGAGTTTTTACCAACACCGATCATAGACGGCCAAGCTCCTGCAGATTTATTTGCGTGTAGTACTGGTGGCGAGTCTGAAATTTTCAACCTTTTAACTCAAAACGAACAAGTTCTCAACGGTCAAGATGCAGAAGATTTTGTGATATCGTATTATGAATCAGAACTTGATGCAGAAGATGATGTGAATGCGATCATAGATCCCGAAAATTATGAAGCTTTTCCGGAGTGTACCACTTTATACGTACGTATTGAAGGTTCTGTAGAGGGTAATTTAGCAGGATGTTATGCTGTTTACGAATTCGATGTTTGTGTAGGAGATGTAAATGTTGGAGATCAAATAGAAGATTTATATGGAGCAGACCCCGATGGAGATCAAATTGCAATCTTCGATTTAACGGTTAATGATGAAGAAGCTAGAGGAGATCTTTTAGAAGAAGAATACTCGGTAAGTTATTTTGAAACTCAAGAAGATGCAGATGCTAATACAAATGTGATTGAAAACCCTACGGCTTACGAAAATGAAGATAACAATCCGCAAGATATTTTTGTTAGATTACAAGGTATTAATAATGAAGAATGTGTTGCTACCAATGGAAGCTTTTTAGTTGAAGCAGTTAGTTGCGCTGCAAATGCAGTAGATAGTTTCTCACAATGCGGAAACGGTGTAGACACTGTTTTTTTCGATTTTACAGCAAATACAACTTTAGCTTTAGGTTCGCAAACTTCAGATAATTATTCAGTAGCTTATTTTGAAACAGAACAAAATGCTATAGATCTCGAAAATGAAATTACAGATACGTCTAATTATGAAATGATATCTGGTCAATCAGAAATTTTTGTAAGAGTAGATAATGGTTTAGTAGAAACGTGTTACAATATTACAAGTTTTACCCTAACAGTAAATACAGTAACTATCGGCGATTTATCATCGATCAATTTAGAGGAGTGTGATGAGGACAGTAATGGTAGTACCACTTTCAATTTAACAGAAGTAGATGAAGAA
>JYMV01025125.1_pt1 | contig 10807 bp, 10 predicted proteins | sample 338911 | NCBI WGS metagenome assembly JYMV01 (sample SAMN03354496, study PRJNA234377) | hydrothermal vent metagenome | biome: Deep sea; feature: Hydrothermal plumes at the Eastern Lau Spreading Center, Western Pacific Ocean; material: Seawater | place: Tonga | collected 2009 | depth 2000 m m
CTCGTTCCCCATCCCATGTGTTCACATCAAACTGATCACCGGCGCTAACATCTAGAGGATAAAATGAGTCTGAATAAGTATCCAAAGTCCAAAAATCCGCTTCGTCATCTCCATTATCGTATTCTAAAAACGGATAACTACTAACCGCTTCAGAACCTTGTTTATCTTCAAAAATCGGAGTGGTTAGCTCTATTCCTACCTGATGTGTCCACGCCAATCCCGTCTCCCATGTTAGGGCGTTAACAGCCAAAGCGGCGCTTTCTGGCTGCTTCTTCCAAAAGGCTGTAGGAAAATTTAATGACATTAGTATACATAGCCGGTTACTGCCGAAGCAAAAATTCCCGTATTCATTCTCACAAAGGTATAGACATTGGCTTTACTGGGAGCCACAGCAGGAGCGGTATGGCTAAATTCTGCCCCCCATCTTACTGCCCCCGCGGTATCCGTACCGTACACCCCAGACCTGAATTTAGGGGTAATAGAAGTTGTATCCGTATTAGTATTCTCCCAATACAAAGTCAATGTTTGGCCATCAGCGACATTTGTAAAATCACAATATGTAGCAACAGTGGAGGAGGTATATTGGATGTTTGAATCTTGCCAATTTACTGCAACGGCTCCGGCTGACGAAAAATTGTAAGGAACATGACGTGAAGATCCCTCAATAGTTATTAAAGCATCATCAGTATCTCCCGCGGCCCTATAACCACTTATTTCATTTACTATTAATTTATTCCCCGGATCAATTTCCAAGTTACCTCCGGTGATAATAACATTCCCCGAAATTGGGGTTTGAGTATCACCATTTTCTAAAGATAAAGCTTGACCGCTAATACTAACGTGACGATTACCTGATAACGTAAGATCTTGATATCCTACGACTTCTAAATCTGTACCATATCCATTAGCATCGGGTTTAATGTGGGAACGATCAAAACCCCCTACGCTCAGAACATTCCCGAAACCTAATTTACCGAGACCACTAACACCAAATCCTTGCGTATTAATATTGGTTGTTGCCACGCAATCCCCCATATTGTCAGCAATAGAAGGAACTGAAACACCACTTCCCGTGACAAGTTGGCCACCGTTATTGATATCTATTTGAAGATATGGAAAACTTTCGCCTAAGCCTGCAGTAGTCCAGCTGGCGTTATTGAAAAAAATGTTTTTTTCTGCTCCGGAAATTTGATCAGCGGTAACTGGATTGAGAACGTAGTTAGATACTTGATTGGGGGTAGTTTTAACTGTTGCGTAATTGCCGCCTCCTGTCGATTCACTGGTAACAAGATAGTCTTCGCTACCGATTCCTACGGTCCCCATGCTTGTTAATTGAGATATTTTCTTATTCGCCATTTTTCTCCTTAAACCTTATTATTATATACACTGTTTTAATAAGAGGGCACCAGATTTGTCACTAACAAAGCGTCTGTCTCTTGCTGCAGATAGAAACCGTCGTCTACACCACTCTCCAAAAGAATAAAATCTTCCACCTTTTCAGCACCCAAAACTCCACTTATAAAAAATCCTTTGCTTCTATCGTCCGGATCTATTTCCACACTAAAAGAAGCGTTAAATACTTTATTATCCCCAATTGAAGTATTGTAGCCGAAGTTATCAAGCTTAGCCCCTACAAACGAATACCTTAAGGCTTCGTCTTCCCTTCTTATAGGAATAGCTCCCGCATTAATGGGCGCAGCGGTGCTTTCGGGACAACTACTTGTGGGGTCGACTTTGATGGTAAAATCATAACCACTATTGATGGTTATTAAGTCCACCAATGAACCACTGTTGCCCGATTCCATTATTCCGTCCAAACTAAGGGTGGCAAAAATGGGAGAGTTGGGTCTGTTATCCACGGGAAACCTGTAACCCATGTTAGGCAAAGGTTCCTTGTTTAAATTAATATCTATTCCATAACTCTGAATGTGGAGTTTATCAAAATCAACCCCCAGTCCGGAAAAAGAATCCGTTGTTACTGTAATATCTCCGGGGCGCAGTGCGGAATATCCCTCTTCCGCTAAAACCCTAGGGATAGTAACTTCAGACCTTCCGTTGAGAGTTCCGCTTTTCGTTTCAATATCCGGAGCGATAAAACCACTTCCGCTCATGTCGAAATTAACATTATAACAATTATAAGAAACAGAGGCTGAAGGAAAAGCCCCCACAGCACCGTTAGTGGAATAGGAGTTCAAATAACAATTACCAAAAGATATCACATGATAGTTTGGAGCATTTTCGTCTATCCCTTGGTAAAGATCAGCTTGAGTAAAATCCTCTTTAAAATAATTTTTGTCAATATTGTTTCCCTCTTGGTTGACAGCTACGTAAATATTTCGACAATCCCTATACTGATGTATGGGAAACTCCTGCCAAGTTCTTTGAAATGTCCTTTCTTTATTAGGTTCAAAAAATCCCGACAATAAAGAAACGTTTTGATTGTCTGTATAGTAAGGTTCCCCGACGAAAGGATAATTAAAGAGGGGGTAATTTACATTCAAACCTATACGAGCTTCATTTTTGGTCCCGCAAAGTAGGTAATTAAAATTTAAATTAACTGTTGGATAATTTATGATTTCTCTCGCAACCAAACCCCTCTTGTTAATTTGGTTTATGTCAAAATGGGGAACGTTAATAGCATAGCTAACAGATTGAATCCTGTCGATACTATGAAGAAGATTTAATTGCCTATAAGCCCCAGTCCCATCATCAACATACGCAAAATCGTTATGGGGACTCCCACCATTATAGTCTACAAAATTATATCCACTTTCCGGCGCAGGGCCCACGTACAGAGCCTGACAATTGTAAATTACCCTCGGCTGAGCCATTATTTTTCCCCTTCATGAACGCTCGCATATAATATTCCAGCTAAGAAATCATCCACTTGATGCTCATAGGCAACATCTTGAACCTTCTTAACTCTTTCATGGTTTCTGTCTGTGGGTTCGGCTGCGTACCTTCCCGCTTTAGCTAGCCAGTTTGGCGGATCTTCGTTAGCTATTACTATGTTTGTTATTTCTCGCGCTACTTCTTTTTGCTGTTTACTTAGTCTCTTACGCTTATGAATCCGCCTCAGAGAGGCTTCCACCTCCAAGTTCAACTTGTCCGAAAGGTTTAAGTGTTCCTGTATTCTAGAAAGACTGAAATTAAGAGTCGCCTTGGTTCCTATCGGGGTCTTCTTGTCTTCTTCCTTTGGTTTCTTAGCTCCCGTAGGACGGCCTGTCATTTGTGCCATCTTTGGGCCACCTATTAGCGGTTCATACAAGCCTTCGTTTTTAAGCTCTTGAAATCTCTTTTGCGACTCGAGAGATTCTTCCGGCGTTGGGAAACGGCCAGATTCAATAGCCTGCATTCCTTCTTCAGCGGTCAAAACACCAAGTTCAATCAAGCGACTATAAATCCGAGAATAAACGGAAGTATCCCGAAGGTCTACCTCTTCAAAATGAGCCATGGGATAATTCTTGAATCCCATCTCTTTTGATACTCGACGGATTTCCGGCATCAAAAAATTCTCTAGGAAGACTCTGCGTCCCTGTTTAAGCCTCTCCATGAACACCTGAACCTTGATACTGGTGTTGGCAAATTTTTCATCACTTAAAAGAATGTTGTTCAACCCCATTTGAATATCCTGATTAACAACATCATATTTCTTCGGATCCAAAATATTACCTATATCGGGAATAACGAATTTTGCCTCGGTGGTATAATCAGAAATTAACACTCGACCCACGGATTCGTTTTCGAAGAGCTTCTGCATTGCCATCAGATTTTTTTGGTTTACTCCCCCGTCTTGAGGTGTGGTTCCCATTGTTATCAGGAGAATGGCTTGATTGGTAGTTCTCGCAACGGCCATGTCCATTTGCTTCATTTCCTGCTTCCAGTTAATGTCTTCCAACACTGGATACCCCATGGGTACGGCAAAAGGTTCGTAGTCCTGCTTTTTATAGAAAACAGCAACTAGCCTATCGGTATTAAGCGGAATCGTGACGGCAGCCATTCCGACATTCTTGCTATCCTTTATTAGTTTCTTAGTTTCTTCTGGCAGGCTTTCAAACACTTCCCTTTGTTCGTCTGTTTGGGGATTTCGTAAGATTTGCAGTTCATAATCGGTGATCACCTTGTAATAAACCCCGCTACTAAAAGCTATACTTCCTTGAAGTTGGATATCAGAAGGGTTAAGGATTATATACTTTGAAGGAATTTCGATGTTCTCATTAGCTTCGCTTAGGCCAAAAGTTTGGTTGATTTTTAAAGCATCAGACTTTTCCATCTTAGCGTTAAACCGATAAATAAAAACATTTCCAGAACGGTAATATTCCCGGAAGAATCTACTTTGAAGATCATCAATATTTATTTTACTAAAAAGTGTTTCAAAAAACTCTCTAGATTTACGACTTCCTCCCGTATAGTATAAATTACTAATGGAAAACTCAGTCATCAAATCAATAGTATTCCTGAAAACCGAGAAATTATAATAGGCTTTTTGACACAATATAATAGTATCCCGTACTTCGATATTGGAATTATCGGAAACTCCTCGTGAATACTTAAACGGTATCATACCGTTTTCGATATTCCTAAAGCGGTCAGTCCTTACAATGTCAGCAGCCCTGTTCCTCCGCGTCCGTGTAGAACTAGCTACAGTTTCATGCTTAGCCATTAAAGGTTCCGCACCTTGTTCCGTTTTCTTCCTTACCGCCATCTTTTACTTTAAAATTACACCTAAGCTATCATTCTGGGAGTAAATGTATGATTAACTTGGGCCACCTTGGTATTTTTAAGATCATTATAGCACTTAATAGCCCAGTTCCCCAACATTAAAGTGGTATAGTTATCTTTTCTAGCTCTATTAGTGGCGGTACTTCTTTTGAGGTGCTGCGGTAAATCAAAGGTTTGGGTGCCTTTTGCTGTTGTTTTGACCTCAACTAGAGCACACTGTTTCTTTGATTGATAAACTACGTCGTCCTGAAACTCTATTAGATCCCCCTTGTCTTCATAGGGCATCAATTTAATCGGAACCGCCTGAGACGACACCTTGTCGAAAAAACTTCCGCAGGCCGCTGTGCGAGACGCAAACCATATTCTTTTATGATCTATGGATGCTTGCAGGTGCTCATTGGCTTCCCGGAGGAAAGTGGAAGTAAACAACTGTTTAAAGCAAATTGTGTTCTCTTTTTTATTATATTGGTGTTTGGCTGACAATAGCATCTTTTGGTAATCCACTCCCTCCTTGTCGCTATTAAAGTCAAAAAAGTTTATTTTTATACGGGAACTTTGAAATAATTCGGATTCATTTGCGCTGTCTATAAATTGGTACCCTGCGTTATCTATAATTATCATGGAGAAATTAAAATAAGTTACCAGATAGTAAAGGTACTTTATATGGTTCTTCAGGTCTCCTCCAGCAACAGCGTATCCATGAACCAATGTGGCGGTGGTGGTTTTTTCTTCGTCCAATTCCAACACGGACATTGCAAAGAAATCAGATGATGGACTATTGCTGAAGCTGGGGTCTATAGCTAAAATATATTCCTTGTCTTTTTCCCCTTTTACTAAAGTGTGCTGCTTTTCTCCATCGGGGATAGTACACTGATGCATTTTTTTCGCACTGAAATAACTATCGCTCCCATCCGTAAATTGAGCCGCATATTCCCGCAAAAATGACGAGCTGGAAGCTCCGCCTCCTCGAGCTTCCTCGATCACGGTGCTATCGATCATATCAGAAGGGATGGCATCAAAACCCATCTGCGAAATAAAATAACTGGATTGCATAATCTCATCTGAATAAATATTGTTCATCCATTCCTTATAAGTCCTGTACAAATTCTCGAAGCTGTAACTTGCCGAAGATAACGCTATCATTTTTGAACTATTTCCAAATACAATTCTTTCGCTTTCCTTCATGTTCCCCTTGGAAATCAAGTCATCTTCCAGCTCCCTTATCCTTATTCTTTCTGCCATGTCCTGAGGAGCTACCAAGAAGGGCATCAGCACTGATTTAATGGTGTCTTCCGGAAGCAACATAAACTCATCAAGCACCAACACATTAGCGCGAAAACCACGAATCTTTTCTCCACTTAAGGGAATGGCGGTAATAGTCCCTTCATTTATTCTCCACTCGAACTGGTCGTTACGTTTTGACTTGGCTCCAAAAGCGTGAGCCAACATTTGAGCTTCCTTTGATTCGACTATCTTTTCTATATTGTTAAAAATAAATCTAGCCGTACGAAAGGTGGGCCCCGCTATGAGTATCTTCGTTCGGGGTTCGAAAATGCATTGCAAAAAACAATAAATAGCCGCGATGAAAGTTTTCCCACAACCACGCCCCCATACACACATGCTGAAGTTTCGATTAAAGAAGGCCTTTAAGGTAATCTCTTGGTAGAGGGCCAATTTAATTCCCGACAAGAGCTCGGTGGTGAACCCGAGGTTAGAACGCATAAATTTAGCTAGTGTGATTTTGGCTTGGCGATCCCCAAGTGCCCCCTTTAACGCAAGGGACTCCTTGTTTATGTCTACAATGGGTCGGTTATATTTTTCCGGACAATACCACATATCACAACAATTTCAAATCGTACGCTAACTGCAAATCAAATTTGGTTTTTAGTATTTTGGTTAGCAAAAGCTTTTTGACGATCCTTACGCATTCTACTCTTCCATCCACAAATAAAAATTGAATATGCGGAAATTTTTGAATTAACTCCCTGACATTATGAAAAATAAAATCAGGAGTTACCCGAGTATTTTTTTTGTAGACATAGGGGAGCCTGTTGAATGCCAAACACTCCTCCAATTTTCTTTCAACGAGAATTACCATATACGCATCTTCTTCCTGTGCACGTTTTATTTCATTTTCAAATCTTTCCAAACCGGCGCTCAAAGTCCCGATAAGATCAGGAACAGACTTTCTCTCGATATAACAGTTTCCGGTTTTCTCCTTGTCGTTAAGACAATAGTCCCCGAACTTGAGCCCTTTAACTTCTGTAGGGAAGTCTTTTATTTGGAGTGGGTTTTGTTCTCGCGAATCAATGTAAATAAGATGATCTGCGTCAAATTCTTCCTCAAACTTTAATGTGCCGTCCTTATGTGTGCGTGGAATTTGAGAGAGTTTATTCTTAAAACCCATCTCTTCGCATAGCTTGTAGTAATCGTTGAAAATTATTTGATAATAGGAAATGGGAGGTACCAAAAGCGTTCGGAGCTCAACTTCGGTTGGGGTGTATTCCAATTCTTTTTCTCTCTTTCTTTTTGTCAGAAGGCCTTTGCAGTATTTCCTAGCCTTCTCCATGGAGGCTTCCTTTAGCCAGCTTTTTAAATTTCTTTTATTATTGAAGTCCGCGGAAAAATACTGTTCTTTGTTCTTAAATTTTATTAGTTCTTTTGTGTGGAGATCGTGCCGAGGAAATTGAGTTTGATAGTAATCTCCTATCGAAAGCTTGTGAGCCTTTATGTGTAAATGAAGGTTCTTGTCTTCTTTGAATTCTTTTTTGCAAACGTTACATTCAACCATTTAAAATTTCCTCTTCGCTTATCCCCATGATGCGGGATTTAATCTCTTCCATGGATGTTAGTCGCTCTATCTCATTGGAAACATTTTTCTTTCTAAGCTCCGCTATCTTAACCATTTTATGCCGAGATTCCTCATCTTTCCAAAGTTCCACAAGGTTTAATATGGAGGCGGATTCTTGCATCATCTTACTCATGCGTTGACTTCTCTTTTCTTTAAGTTCGTTGAGCAGCTTGGTCTGTCTGTTGACGCATTGGTTGTATTCTGTTTGAGCCGTATTGATAGCCTCCACCAAGCTCATTGCCATTCTTCGACCTTCCGTATCTTCCGCATTTTGATCCAGCAGCTGCTGCAACCTTTCGACCCGTCGTTGTATGTTTGAGGCGATCACAACCTCTCCAGAGAGGACAATATATTGATCAACCTCCTCTTCAGTGAGATCGGGTTTGTCCCATGTATATCTCACAAAACTGCTTTCAAATAATTCCCTGTCCGTCTCGATATTGTAAGTTCCAATTTGATGAAGAAAACGGAAGGTATGCATATATCCAATTAGGGTATATAAATTCCTTTTTATCTTAGGGGTTATTTTTTCTTTATCTATCCCATTATAAACGTACTTGTTAACTCTCACCAACGCTCGCGCTTCTGATTTGGGAGGAGAATATCCTCCCTCCACAGCAGTCTCCTCGTTCGTCACGTCCGAATACTTAACTTTGTTATTTATCGTCTTAAGAAACTCAAACAATACCTTATACCTAAGATCTAGGGGGGAAATGCTCGGGTCATCGAAAACAACCTTCGCCATCTCCATGGGCTTCATCGCGCCGCAGTTATTAGATATGAACTCTTTTTGATCTTCAGTTAACTCGGTTTTCTCTTTTGGATAATACTTGTGCGAGACTTTCGCCTTTAGGCTCCTTTCTGCAAGAAACTTCTTTACCGCTCTTCCGTATTTAGACCTTCCATCTTTTACTTCTTCGGGTAGGTCCGGAAAAACAAGCTCGATCAGTTCCTTTATGTAAGGGGGGTCGTCAGGGCGATTGTTCCATTCGTTTAGCAATACTAGTTGTTGATCTTCGTTAAGGTCTATATTTTTGGAACTCATAAAATTTCAATGTCTCCGTCTTTTAACATTTTTTTAACTTTTTGTATTATGGCTTTTTTAACATTTTTGATTTGTTTGTACCCGGGGACCCTGTTCTTTTCGCTAGTTTTATATCCCATCAACGTGGCTGTATCTTCCTCGGACACGTTGTTAATGTAAAGAGCCTCATATATCTTCCATTCTGCCGGTTTCAAAACAGACTTCAGTTTGACATTAAGTTTTCCCATCATAGATATTACATCGAGCCCTGAATACTCCGTTGCATTTATTTCGTGTGAATGATCATCTATGCAGACGGGCAACTTTGCGTTGTAGGCTTGTTTTTTGGTTTTCGCCCAGTTTGCGTAGAGGGGGCACGCCTCAGATTGTTTCCCGTAGATATAACATAAGTCACCTGCCTCCGCTGCGGCGCACTTTAAACATGGACGACAATAATTCCCATAGTTGTTTCTAATGAGGTTTTTGATTTGATTGGAAATTATACGATTAATCCACGGGTTAAGAGGTTTCCGGTTATCGTATAAATGCCATTTTTTAAAGATGTGAATTCGTAAAATCTGAGAAACGTCATCAAAATCCATCCACGCAAGCGCTGTCAAATTCCATTTGGATTTTCTTTTTCTTATCTCTAGGTCTATTTGTTCAATTAAATCTTCAAATTTAGGTTTCTTGCGCCTGCTCATGGTTTCGAGATGGTCCCGCGTCTCTCATAAAGTCTTCAGCCAAAGACTCTTTAGAATAAGTAGGATCCGCTTCCCTAATATAACCATCACTAACCCCCCCCTGATCGGAACCGGCCAAATCCTTCAAAGATGTAACGTTGAACAATCGGGATGCATTAATATCTATATCAAGTTTATCCATATTGGGCATCTCAAATTCTTCTTCCTCGACTTCCTCCCGAATCGTAGCTATAGGATTTCGAGGATCAGCCTTGAAGACCCTTTTGGCTGGGGTTTTGTTTAATGCGGAAAATGCTTCCCCACACGAACTACAAAATTTAGGTTTTGTTGCTGCGTAACTGGTTCCTGAACCACAAGTTGGACAATACACTTTCATTTTAGGTTATTACACTATTTTATCAAAAATAATTGATTTTTCAAAAAAAGTGTATATCTTATATATATGGAAAAAGTCAAGTTCAAGAATTCTGACGGCATAGAATACGAACTAGTATGGAAAAAACCTCATCATACTTATAACGCAGACGGTCTCTGCTATTCTCCTGAACTTGATAATCCCAAGATCCTAGTGGATCCTAAGCTAAAAAGGAGAAGGAAACTGAGTACCTTAATCGAGGAAGTGACTCATGCGTTTTTCTGGGATAAACCCGAAAGGGAGGTTAGAAAGTTTTCCTCGGTTTTAGCCGGTTTAATTAGCAAACAGATTAAATAGTATCTAATTTTGACAATTTAGACACAATAAACTTGGTTAGCTCCGACCTGACAATATCTTCCGTACCAAACTCAAAAGTTTCTATCCCCATATCTCTGCTTTCTTTATTATCAAAAATACTAAAAATCTTACCAAATCCCCCCCGCTGACCATTTTTAAGATCGGTTTGCATTGGATCCGCCAATATAAAAACACGTGAATATTTTCCTATACGGGTGAGAACTGTCACTATTTCCCTAAGTGAGCTGTTTTGAGCTTCATCTAAAATTACAGCTTTAGAGTTCCAACTCATCCCTCTGGCGAAATTAACCGGATGAATAGACACTCTTTTTTCTTTCTGAAGTTTTTTAACTGTCGTTTCGTTCAACAATTCATCTAATTTATCCATAAAGGGAAGGTTATAGTAATGTAGCTTTTCATCAGCATCCCCGGGTAAAAACCCCAACCTTGAGTCAGAACTCTCAACTGCGGAACGCATATATATTATATCAGAGACCTTACTGGAATTCAGTAAATAGAGCGCCGAATATACGGAAGTGAGAGTTTTCGAACTTCCCGCGGGGCCTTTGCATAGAATTACCCTTGTATCTCTTTTCGAGGATAATTCAATGAATTTTTTTTGTTTCTCTGTCCAGTTGAGTTCATCTATATAAAAGGTATCTTTTTGTTTGAGAGTTTCCCTTTGGTGAACTTTCACCTTTCCGTCCAGAATCTCAAGAGATGCGAAACCCCTTGTGCTCTTTACTTTTGGCATCATTGTATTTTACACTAAACTGGTGTAATTGTTGAAGAAA
>JYMV01009707.1_pt1 | contig 10806 bp, 4 predicted proteins | sample 338911 | NCBI WGS metagenome assembly JYMV01 (sample SAMN03354496, study PRJNA234377) | hydrothermal vent metagenome | biome: Deep sea; feature: Hydrothermal plumes at the Eastern Lau Spreading Center, Western Pacific Ocean; material: Seawater | place: Tonga | collected 2009 | depth 2000 m m
AGGACTGCTTACTGGACGATATAGTCCCGGCTTTAAATTTCCTGATGATGATGAGAGATCAAGTTATCATAGGTTTCAAGGCGAACTATTTGCTCGGTACCTAGCTATCGCTGAAGATTTAAAGCAAATTGCCTCTCAAAAAGGGATTAACCTAGTTCAATTGTCTATCGCATGGATTTTGCGGTTACCTGCAATCTCATGTGTGCTTGTAGGAGCCAAAAATCCAGATCAGGTACGCGAACACGTTGTTGCTGCTAATACTACCTTTTCAGATGATGAACTGGAAACCATCAACAAGATCCTAGAAACGACTCCAGAGGCTTAACTCGGATAATCAACATCAATCACTTATGACAAACATATGCATAATGGGACTCACAACCAGCCAACATCACATAATATACAAAACATAATACATCGGTTATAATAAAAAAATCAGGAAAGCTTAAAAGCCTCCTTGAATGCTCGCGATCCAAGGTTCTATCTAATCCAAAAAGTAAAGCCAAAACAACTTGGATAGAAGTTCAGACAATAATAAAATTAAAACATAGCTGCTTAACCGGTTTTGGTCATAATAATTCTGAAATGCATCTGAGCCAACAATACAAAACCAATTCAAGATACAAATTGGTTGGGCTTCAAATACTCAACTAAATCTGAGACCAACTTACATGATACAAACTTGACAAAGACAGACCTATTTCGAGCGAATCTGATAGACACCAGTTTGTCTAACGCAGATCTGCGTGGTGCCAATTTAACAAGAGCAAGTCTAACCAGGGCAGATCTAAAAGGCAGTCTATTACATGAAGCTCATTGTCTAACACATACTCAAATGCTACGGATCTAACAAACACAAATTTAGTTAAAACCAATTTAAATAATGCATTGTGCTGTATGATATGATACTCCCACAACATTACGAAAAGACAACTTTATCCCTGCTTTAATCGGCGATAAGGATTTTATGTCAGTCCTCAACATAAAAAGACAACCAATCAGTGATGCGGAGTAAAAGCAGGATTTTAAATATATGTCATATTTAAAAATCATAGTTTTTAAACAGTTCTTAACAGATACCAGCTCTATTTGAGTGCACCCAAATAATCCAGGTATTCCCGAGGTTTCATCCAAATAACGTGGAGTAAATTATCTATGAAATTAGGACAAGATACATTTCAATTTCACTTCATAATCATTATAAAAGCAGTTGCATTCGCTGTTTTCATGATTATGGCCAGTTCCTTACAAGCACAAACCTATTTTTTCGCCAACTTTGAAGATCCCGGTATCCCTAATGGCCAAGTTAACGACATCAACCTTTGGAATGCTAAAGTCATACCGCAGAAAGTCACATGGAAAATAGACGATGAAAACAGGCGATTGGAACTTCCTCCTCGAGGGCATTGTGACATGTCGAGCATCACGCTCCTACCAGACCCATTGGGACATCTTAAGGAATTAACTGATTACACGATCACCGCAGACATCGTATTTAAGCATATGGAAGATCTGAATAGCAATATTGTCGGTTGGGGACTTGCCGTAAGATACAATGACCAAGGACAATTCTATGCAATGATCGCAGGCCTATCTGATCAAGGTATAAACCTTTATGTCTGTGGAGGGCCAACGACTAAAGGAGAATGTTTTCATTGTCCAACCAAAGTAAAAGCGCGAGAAATACGATTCAAACTTGATGAAAAACAGGAGGTAAAAACATACACCTTCCGATTCGCAGTAAGAGGCAACAACTTAAAAGCAGAATTCGGTCTGAAAGGAACAGGTGGACCAGACCAACCAAATGCGATAAATAAAAAAGAAAAGGTGATTGTTGAAACTAAAGCAAATCAAATAGTCATCGAAAAAGGTAGACCAGCAATACTAAATTTCACACAACAAGCGGGATTTGGCGGCTTTGTTGATAATATCCGCGTTTTTGGGCCGCAAGGCCTTTCGGTTACACTGGAAAATAATCTGGCAATAACTTGGGCAGAAATCCGAACCCGCTTCTAACAAATTAAACATACAATAACAAAGAAAATAATCCTAATTGAAATATACAAAACATATCTCAGGAACTCCAAAATGAAATTAAAATTATTTACTCCCTTGCTTTTATTGTCAACTGCAATCACCATATCAGGATGTGAATCGCCAGAAGAAAAAATTAACAGGCTTAAAACTGAAATTACTCAAAAAGGAACGAGTACTGAAAATCGCCTTTCTGCCATTGCAACACTGGTTGAAATCGACCGCCCCCATATAATTTCCCCCATCCTTATTCAAATTTTAGAGGGCAAGGACAAAAAGGAGATTCACCAAAGGGCTATTTTATCACTTGGAGAAATAAAACCAGTCCACCAAAAATCAATCCCCACTTTGATTAGTAAACTAAATGATAGAACATTACGCGATGACATAATTAAAACGCTAGGAAAGATAGGATCAAAATCTTATACTGCTCTAATTAATGCTCTAGGACACGATGAAACCCGAGATAACTCTCTATACGCTTTGAATCAGATCGGTGAGCCCGCTCTCCCAAACCTTCTAGAAGCAATACAGCAGGCCCCATCTGCCGATATATTGCATCAAGAATCTACAAATTCAACCATAGTTCGCCGGAAGATAATAGAAACGATTGGTAAAATTGGCGAACCGGCGACATCGGCAGTTCCTACTTTGATACAGGAATTCAATAACATAAATTTTGATTTCGACATACGTGCTGCATCCCAGGAATTTGACCTTATATGCCGAACGATAGAAAAGATCGGCGAATCCGCGGTAAACATGTTAACAGAAGCAACCGAAAACAGCAATGTGAAGACCAGAACAGGCGCAGCTATTTCTCTTTACAGAATCGATAGATCTAAGCAAAACATAGTTAGTCCGATTTTAATCGGAGCATTGGAAAACGAGCATGTAGGTGAAGTTGTTACAGGTGTCCTGAGTGACATTGGTGAATCAACAGTTCCAGCTCTTGAAAACATTATAAAACACAATAATCCTATCGCCTCACGCCATGCCATCATCGCACTAGGTAAAATCGGAAAAGCAGCTATCCCCATATTGATTAGGCTAATTTCTAGCGAAATTCCCGAAACCCAATTAAGTGCTATCGAGGCTTTAGGCAGAACTGGTGAAGATGCTAAACTCGCTATTCCGCAATTAATCAAACTACTGGCAAATGAAGATCTAAGCGAATCAACTGCAATCGCCCTATCCGAAATAGGGAAAGTTGCCGTTCCGCACCTAATTAATTCCTTAAAAAGCCGCGACAGAAACGCACGTCGAATGGCAGCAATCGCATTAAGTGAAATTGGTAAAGAAGCCAAGACTGCAACCAATACTTTGACAAAACTTTTGAAGGATCCATATGTTGGAGTTGACGCAGCCTTAGCTTTGTATAGAATTGATAATTCAAAATTCAACAGCATAGCTCCTACTCTAAAAAGCGGACTTCAGCACAACGATTACAATATAAACCTTCGCGCCAACCAAATTATTGAACAGATTGGTGAAGCAACTGTTCCAATGTTACTGCAGACACTTAAGGATAAAAATCCTGAAGTTCGGGAAAGTTCCGCAATTCTATTGGGTAAGGTTACGACAGAAATTCTAGTTACGACTCACGACGTCACTGTAACTTCAAAAAGTAATATTGAACTTGCTGTTCCAGCATTAATCAATGTAATAGAAGATGAAAACGAAGTTTGGGCGATCCGAATAGCTGCTTCTGATGGACTTAAAATGGCTTCTGAATCAGGTCATTCAGAAGCATCCAACGCACTAATGACGTTCAATCAGATTAAACGAGCCAAAAACTCAGCAGAACAAATTGAGAAAGCCAATGAACTCAAATTCCTTAGGTTATCAGACGAATTAGTAGGAATTGGCTTACTAGCTGTCCCTTTTCTCATTAAGAAATTTGAGTCTGAAGTACCGCTAGCACGTGGCAGGTCATCTTCTGTATTAACTAAAATTGGCCCACCCGCTATTCCAGCATTAACAAAAGCCTTAAGGAATTCGAATAAATTAATAGCTACCTGGTCTGAAATTACTTTACAGAAAATCAAAAAAAGTTAATAGCATTATCATTCAATTTTCACCAGTGCCAAGGTGACCATGAACAGCACGCAATAGTTGCCAAATTCAGTCATGTTAATGCCTAATGATCTGTAATCCCAAACAACTCACCCAAAAGGGAGTTTACTTTGACGCAGAAGTTTTTTGTAAACATCATATTCATCTTGATTACTTCATTCTGTTTCATGCCTTATGGTTTTACATACATCCACTCTGTAGCAGAAATCAACGATGAATATATAAAAAACTGGTTAGTTGTTGGCCCGTTTTTCCCATGTAATATAGACTTTGATTTCCTTGATAAATCCAAAACAGGTGGAGAGAGACTGCTATCTAACGTTGCAGTCGACGCAGGAACACCAATAATAGCAACGGCAACGCAAACGAGTCTAGATGAAACTCAAAAAGAGATCTATCTAACTGTCACAGAATACACGGCAAAAGAAAATTCTATTGATTTCATCGACGCAGTTGGCAACGCCCAAAATTCGATAGCCTATGCTTTTTGCGTGCTTAAATCTGAAAAGCCGCGAGTTGTTGATCTTAGCTTTGGATTTGATGGAATCATCTCAGTTTGGCTGAATGGACGACAATTGTATAGAAACGATACACGGAAATCCATGACATTTGATTCAGACCTGGTTAAACGAGTAAATTTAAATTCGGGAGAAAATTATTGTCTTGTCAAGATTGGACGACCTACAGGGAGTATTGATACATTATTTCAACGACAAGTCTACGAAACACTAATTAACGCCCCTTGGGGATTCGCCCTCAGAGTTATACCTGCAAATCAAGCATCAATTATTTCAGGCAAAATTACTAACAGAACCGGAGATGCAGTTTCACGCGCAAATGTCAAACTGGAGCAAAAAGGGATAGAGAAATTAAGAACTGAGACCGATGTCCACGGCAACTATCAGTTTGTACTCTATCCAGCAACTGGAACATACGATCTCTCTACCACAATTGAAGACACCGGTGGCTGGGAATTTGGCATTCGATTAAACGCCGGACAATCTCGAAACGTTAATCTCCAGTTGGACACAGCTATCAGTATTGAGGGAAAACTTCTGACTCTTGATGAAAGAACCCCGCACGCTGCTATTGCCGTCGAAGCATTAAGAAACGGGAAAATAATTGCTAGAACTCTGAGTAACGAACAAGGAATATATCAATTTATTAATCTTAAATCCGGACAGTATAAAATCCGTTGCTTAACTTCAACAGAGAAAATTTACTACCAAGGAGGAACCTCTGTACAAGTTCAGTATAATCGCACTCAGAAGAACATTGGCTTTAGCTTTGCACAATTCAAGGCAGGACGCTGGAAAACCTATAATAGTACCAATAATTTACTTTCTAACAGTGTTAGTTCAATTTACGCATCTAACAACGGATTGTTATGGCTGGCAACCGACAAAGGCGTATCAATATTTGACGGCAAGAACTTCGATTCTCTAACAAAAGAAGATGGATTACCCAGCAATGTGGTTAATGTAATTTATAGTCGCAACGATGATAATTCAATTTGGTTCGGTACTGACAGAGGGGTTTCCTACTATAACGGAGAAACACTGACTAACTTTACAACTCAAAATCCACAATTAGTTAGAAGGTGGGGAGAAATACCATTCCATTATCTCACGGACGGCATGCTAATGGTAAGTAACTACATTACATCAATCTACGAGGGTACTGACGGTAAAGTCTGGTTTGGCACTGACAAAGGTATTTTACAATATAGCGACGGGAAAGGAATTACACACATCGAAAAGGAACATCGCCTCTGGGGAACAAAAGGATTAGCTGACAATATGATCAACGATATCCAAGGGAATTCGGAGGGATTGATTTGGTTTGGCACAGCAGGGGGTGCCTCTCTCTATAACGGGCAAAAGATCACACATACTTTGACGAAAACGGATGGGTTGCCCGATAATCGGGTCAGATCTATTTATATTGCTTCCGATGGCAGAGTTTACTTCGGCACAGTTGGCGGTGTTGCTATCTACAACAAAAATAAAATCACTGAAACTTTAACATCTCAAGATGGGCTTCTTAAAGGAACCGTCACTTCAATTTATGGTTCTGAAGATGGTACGATGTGGTTTGGAACAGAAGTTGGCGTTTCTCGATATGATGGCAAAAGTTTTGCGAATTTCACCTCTAGCGATGGACTGGGAGCCGGTATTGTTTATGCAATTCGCGGCACTTCCGACAGCTTAATATGGTGTGCAACAGCACAAGGAGGAATATCTAGCTACAATGAAAAGGGAATAACAAATTTCACAACCAAGGATGGATTGAAGGACAACACTATCAACGATATACATGAAACTGTCAATAGTATGATTTGGTTTGCAACAAATGGCGGTGTTACGCGTTATGACGGCAAGGAGCTTTCGACCATCACTCAAAAAGATGGGTTGCCATTTAACAGCGTGTCCACAATTAGTAGCGATGTTAAAGGATCATTATGGTTTGGAACCCAAGCAGGCTTTTCTAACTATAATGGCAAAAGGTTCACCCAAACGATTGCGTCTAAAGAACTCGGGAGCAGTTCATCAGCTATCGAAAGCTACCGAAGTGCTGACGGCGCAATTTGGTTCGCTGGCTGGCGCACTGGGGCTGTCCGCTATGATGGAAGAAAATTTGAGCATCTCACCACAAAAGATGGGCTACCAGACCCAAATGAAAATGTCTGGGCAATTAACCAAAGCCCTGATAAATCAATCTGGTTCGGTACCATAGAAGGATTGGTCCGATACGATGGAAAAAGGATTACTGATGTCTTTACGGTTGCAGACGGATTAGTACACAACCATGTTCAAACCATCTACATTGAAGAGAACGGGATAATATGGTTAGGAACACCAAGTGGTGTTTCTAAATTCAGTAAAAATAAATGGACTAGTTTCACTACAACGAACGGGCTATCAGGTAGTAATATCACGGCAATTAACAAAACCCCAGATAATATTATGTGGTTCGGCACCAATGGGGCTGGTATTTCCATCTACAATCCATCAGAAAAGATATGGATGTCACTCGACACCAAAGATGGACTCTCCAGCAACACTATTACACAGATTCATCGAGACTCTAATGGAATCTTATGGTTTGGCACAGATAATGGCGTTACACAGTACCATCACAGTAATAATCGGCCAAAAGTCCAAATTCTTTCTGTACGAGTAATGGATACATCTTATACAAAGAAGCTTGATCAAATTCCGACTCTCATTGCTCCGAGTCATGTTAGAATCGAATGTAGTGCTGTCGACTTTAAAACGCTTCCTGAAAAACGAAAATATCGATACCGTATTAAGGAAATGGACTTGGTGTGGGGTCAAACCACAGAAAAAACATACTTCGATCATACTTTTGATAAACCTGGGACTTTTACATTTGAAGTACAAGCTATCGATCAAGACCTTAATATTTCTGACTCGGCAAGATTGGTCTTATCAGTTGTACTCCCATGGTATTTTAAAGCTGCCGTATGGGTCCCATCCAGCGGAGCGATTTTAGTACTCATTATTTCATCAATTTTTTTAAGTTTACGTTACTATGCTCAACGACATGAAACACAGCGGTTACGCGAACAGATGTTACAAGACTTAGAAAAAGAGCTGTCCGAAGCTAGTCAAATGCAAACTTCACTCATGCCACAAATCGCTCCTGAGATCCTCGGTTTTGAAATTGCCGGTAGAAATATACCAGCTAAGGAAGTAGGAGGTGATTTCTTCGACTACCTGACCATAGGAGAGACTTCCGAATTGACAATCGTGGTAGCCGATGTCAGCGGAAAAGGGTTACGTGCTGCTATGAACGCAGTTATGGCTAGTGGCATTCTTAATATGTCGACTGAACATCAAGACAATATTTCCAGCATCATGTCTGAAATTAACAAAGCATTGTGCCAAGCTATGGAACAAGACATGAACATAACTATGGTACTTGCACAATTTAATAGCGATAAAAAACAGGTCACACTTGCTAATGCTGGCCAACATGCTTATCCTTTACTTAAGCGAAATGCAACGATCGAACCTATCAAAGCCAAAGGTTTAGCCCTAGGAATGATACCCGGAATTCCATATAAACCGATCACATTAGATTTAAAATCGGGAGACCTCCTATTATTCATGACAGATGGCATAACTGAACCTCGAAATTCCCAAGGCATTATGTACGAGGAATCCGGAAAATTTCTGGAAATAGTTTCAAGTATTCCAACTGACATGCCGATAGAAAAAGTAGTAGATACAATCATACAGGATGTGATACAATATAGCATTCAAGAAGAACAAGACGATGACATTACTCTCGTCGCTGTCAGGGTATTGTAGATAATCTTTAGACTAATCGGCTTTTTGCGTAGGATTACCAAGATATTTCCACTTTTCATGTAATATTGAAATCAAGATCCCAGACTTAAGCATGAAGAATTTTTCTAAGAAACACACAACGCCTAATTAATGGCATTAAGTTATCCAAACCCAGTGTGCTTCAATCTAACTGAAGACTAAAATCACACACATATAGTTTACCAGTTTTAATTAATTTACTACCTGCAATGAATTGGTTTGCAGACGTAAACTCAAAGGGCAACTAGACCATGAACAAAAAAAGTTTCGGGGCTGCTTTTACAACTTCATTGATTATACATGGTATTCTTCTACTTATCCTGGCAATGTACTTAATCACTCAAACAGAAACATTCAGAAATCTCATCAGCGCAGAAGTTCTTGAAGTCAAGAACCCACCCAAACCTAAAGTTCGTAAACCCGTCATAAAACCCATTCCAAAACCAATAATACCTGCCGAGAGTACGGTGGTAGTTGAACAAATCACTATACAGCCACGAACTATTACTGCATCCCAGTCACGTCCAACTTCAATTAACACTCAAACGATCCTAGAATTCTCAAACAACAAAGTTAGAATTAATGCGCCAATCACAACCAATACAAGTATGTTGTATACTACCAATACAACAATTCTTCTACCAAACATAGTTAAACACAATAATTTACCGTTATCCAGCGCACCACACGAGTTGGCATCATCAGGACTGACAACTTCATCACCACTTGGAAGGGTTTCATGGGATATTACGCGCAATAACTCGAACAAAGTTCAAGTCAAGGGCATAACTATTGTAAAGGTAGCTGGGCTGACAATGGTTAAAGAAGTCGGAGCAGCCAGCGATGTACTCAGCGATGTTGTCAAGCATGTAACTCTTGGCAATGTTGAAGTTCCTCCACTGGAAAGAGGTGAACCTGGTGGACGCGTAATTGGTAAAGGCAAAGATATTCGCGGGGTCCTTCGCTTTGGCCGCATCAAGCATAGTATTTCCGACTGGTGGGCAGATTCGTCGTCGCTTAACGCATTAGTTAAGTGGTTGAATGAACGAACAAAGATCCATGCTGATTTGAACGTTGAAGGTGGTTCGATGAAGTTAACTGATGCGAACTTTCTGAAATGCCCTCTGGTTTTCTTTACCGGTCATGATCCTGGAATGGCTAAGTCCCGAGGGTTGACTGGTGAAGGACGTGGAGCAATGCAAGGAAGACTAGACAATAAATTTACTGAGGGCGAAGCAACAGCCTTACGCAAATATCTGGTAGAACGAGGTGGTCTTTTGATATTTGATGATTGTGGTGTAAATGCTGCTGCCACAGTCATGCCTCGCATTTTTCTCGCTCAGATGCGCGTTATCATGCCAGAATACCAGCTTGGACGCCTACCAAACGACCACGAAATATATAAAAATTTTTATCGGATGTCTGGACCTCCCATTGGATTCGATATCTTCTGGTGGGGAACTAAACCTCCAAAGCGCAATTACTTGGAAGGTATATCCGTCGGGGAAAAACTTGCTGTGTTGATGGGACGTCGTGACTACATGTGTGCTATGGAAGCCGTCAGCTTGCCAACCCGTTCCGTGCACTATTCACCTGGTGTCTACCGGTTTTTCACTAACCTCGCTATTTATTCTTTAACCACAGGCAAAATTTCCGATTACAACCGGTATATCCCCGAAGACAGGCTTGCCAAACAAGCGCTTCCAACACGGTCTCCAGCAGCTGCTACTATTAGTGCGACAGGTGTCTCTGTCCAAGCTCAAAATTAAACTGCAAATTACTCAAGAGTTAATTTGCAGTTTAAGCTAAACCCTACACAAAAACTTCGGAGGCTTAACAACTAATCATCTTGAAAATTTAAGGGGCGAGGATAATATCATGAAAAAGAAGAGGCTTTTATATATTGAAAAACCGTGGAATTCTGCATTTAGCCCAGCAACAACGGTAATTTTTGCGTTGGTTATACTTATAAGTGTGACAGGATGTGGAAGTGATAATCCTACTGCAACTAATAAGCCTGCTAGCAACGACAACTTGGTGGAAGTAGATTTGAGCTACGTTTCTGCATTGAACAACAAGGAGTTTTCAAACGCTTTACGACAAGAATTCTTAAAAGGCGAAATTGACATCTCGGAAAATATCACAGTCAGAGTTGCCCATAAGGAAAAACAGTGGACAATCAATGACAAGGAAAACAAAAAGGCCTTTTCCGCTATTGCCAATAAGAAAAAAATAGTAATTAACAGGACAACTTTCATTGATTATGAAGCGGAGCGAAAAGCAATCGTTGAACTGTATCAGAACTACGTTAAATATTTCAACAGTAGGCAAAGAATCGAAG
>JYMV01022461.1_pt1 | contig 10806 bp, 5 predicted proteins | sample 338911 | NCBI WGS metagenome assembly JYMV01 (sample SAMN03354496, study PRJNA234377) | hydrothermal vent metagenome | biome: Deep sea; feature: Hydrothermal plumes at the Eastern Lau Spreading Center, Western Pacific Ocean; material: Seawater | place: Tonga | collected 2009 | depth 2000 m m
CGATTAAATTGAACGATTATTTGCTGTTCAATTTGTTAGTAGTATGAGACATTACTTTTTGTCTTAAGAATAATGGTCTTTAATCAATATAATACACCTTCCAAGCTAGTCGTCATAGTAACGCGACGGGTGTCACTAATGGAACAGGAGCTACAAACCCGTCCTATGTACTCGAGTTCATTCCCGGTGTCATAGAGTAAACCTTCCCCCATAGTAGATTAATCCTCCGGAAGAGAGTAAACCTTCCCCCATGAGGGAACGTTTACTATATAGTATTTATTCCGTATAGTAAACCTTCCTACCTACTCAAATACTGCAAAATGGCACCGTACAATTTTTTTTACCTTTTAATCATAACTGGATATAATTAATGGTATATAACAATTAAAATTAACACGATTAAGGTGCTAAATTCTGAATCAATAGTAATTATCCGGATTAAGGGGGAATATTTACTATAGCAAACTATCCAGGTGAATGATCGGCTATGGATGGGGGAATGTTTGCTATATAGTAAATTTCCCCCTGGGGGAATATTTACTATATAGTAAAGTATCCAGGGGAAGGTTTATTATATAGCAAATATTCCGAGGGGGAATGTCTACTATATAGTAAACATTCCCTGGGAAGGTTTGCTATGCCGAAGGTTTACTATACGACACCAGTAATAAGTCATATATGAGGTAATTTTGCCTACCTAGTGCTGGACAGATAAATTACTATTTTTTAATCAATTTAAAATGTAATATATTAAGAAATATTTGCTTGTTATTTCTGTATTTTGGACAATTGTCTATGAAATTATTAAGCTGGAAAAAGGTGGCGGTCAATAATACGAAATACACAGGCGAATATCCTGCTACAGTACATATGGGAGAGTCTAGACAAATTTCATCTGTTATTGTTTATGAAATACACGTACACATAAAATACGCATATTTTATCTGTACAACTGTTTTCTTTCGTATCGAGTGAGTTGTGTAAACTCTATTACTACAAGACGCACGTTTCACCCACTTATCTTGTTATAATACATTTGGGAGAGTCTAGACATACACTATGTGTTATTGTTTATAAAATAAAAGTACATATACCTATTGAGATAGTCATCTTTTTCTGCTCTTAAAGATTTAATAGCATGTTCTTTTTTCTCAACTGATAGTTTCAGGTCCCAAATCTCATTTTCTAAATCTGACACTTTCCTTTGGTTTTCATGTATAATTTCCTGTGCAGTTTTTACTCTGAAAGAATCATAGAAATATATATACATGTATAATGTAAGCAATGTAAAATACCTTATCTCTAATTTTTGTCCTCGAAATATGTTACTAAGACCAAATGATATGATATGTATGAGATGCCTTAAAGTTCTAAATCACCGACCTTTCCAGTAATTCCATCTTCTCCATGCATGACTGATGATATTGTTCTGCAACTTGTTGTCCCTGATGTTGCATCTTGGCCCGTACTTCTTTTAGCTGATTACATGCCGTTTCTAACTTCAAGGAATATCTTTTATGGTGTGTGTGTTTGTGTGTATGTGTGTGTTCTCCTTTAGATCTATTCTCCGAAATGTATTTCAACTCACTTTAAAGATTGTAATTCTACAAATTATGAAGGCTATCCGTTTCTTTATTAGACAATTGTTCGTGTATTTCTTATACACATTACTGTTTACATCTCAAACTTTAAGTCAACCGTGTTCACAATGGCTGTTATTTACAGAACGACATGATAAATACACATATTATTCGCATATTGGAGCTGTATAGCTGTTTTCTGTTTTGTTTCAAGTGAAGTGAAGTGTGTAAACCGTATCATTTGAAACGCATGTCAAATAATTTACTGACAACCTGTATCATATAATGTTGTATTGAGTACACCTCCCCATGAGCGGTATTTGAACTCACAACTTTACTGGTGATGTGCACTGATCGAACAGGTAGTTGTAAATCCAACTACCATACGATCACGACCACAATGCCCCCTCTAACTTTTTAAGTTATTAATAAGAATATGTGTACTATATATACAAGAAGCTACACAATCATTTACAGTAAAACAACATTTAGTCCATAGCATCTGTCCATTCATCATCATTATCATTATCATACAACTCATCATACTTTTCTGCTATTTTCATTGTCCACTTAGGATCCCCAGGTCAATAATCGTTGGTTCCCTTTCGCCTATTTATTTGTTTGTGAATATAACCCAGATGTATTTAAATTACTCTGCATTTTCAAGAGAAATAAGCGAGTGTTGGACAACATTAGTACGGATATTGGAAAAAACTCGAATTTTGAAATTATTAAGCTGGAAAATATGGCGGTCAGTAATAGGAAATCTCTTGACAAATGCCTCCTGCTATTGTTTATGAAATACAGGTACACATATCACACACATATTCTATGTTCAACTGTTTTCTTTGATGTCGAGTTAGTTGTGTAAACTCTATTACTACAAGACGCATGCCACCCCACCCCTCATCTTGTTATAATACATTTAGGAGAGTCTAGACACACACTATGCTATATCGGTTATGAAATACAGTTACACATACCTATTGAGAAAGCTATCCACTTCTACTCTTAAAGTTTTAATAGTTTTCCAAGATTGTAACATTGGCGAGAGTAGAAGGCCCGTAGATGATTGTCTTGGACTATAATATTGGCGAGTGTAGAACGCCCTTAGATGATTATCTAGGATTGTAACATTGGCGAGAGTAGAACGCCCGTAGATGATTGTCTAGGGTTGTAGCATTGGCGACAATAGAAGGCCCTGAGATGATTGTCTATGATTGTAACATTGGCGAGAGTAGAAGCCACTTAGATGAACGTCTAGGACTGTAGCATTGGCGAGAGTAGAACGCCGTAGATGATTGTCTAGGGTTGTAACATTGTCGACAATAGAAGGCCCTTAGATGATTGTCTAGGATTGTAACATTGGCGAGAGTAGAAGACCCTTAGATGAACGTCTAGGACTGTAGCATTGGCGAGAGTAGAACGTCCTTAGATGATTGTCTAGGATTGTAGCATTGGCGGGAGTAGAACGCTTTTTGATGATTGTCTAAGAATGTAGCATTGGTGAGAATAGAACGCCCGTAGATGATTGTCTATGATTGTAACATTGGCGAGAGTAGGAGGCCCTTATATGATTTTCTAGGATTGTAAGATTGGCGAGAGTAGAAGGTCCTTAGATGATTGTCAAGGGTTGTAGCATTGGTGAGATATATGATTCTTAGATGATTGTCATAGGATTGTGATATTCATGAAAGTAGAAGGGTGTGCGATGTTTTTCTAGAAGAAGAATTTGAAGATACCAAAGGGGTAATCAGAATCCGTATATCGAAGAAGAACAGACAACACAATGTTGCTACAATTGTTACAATGAAGGGTTTGTGGTGATTATCTAGCATTTTAACATTTACGAATATACAATGTTAAAATAGTTCATGTTTATGTTTTTTTATATTACACAAAAAAACAAAAAGATGCCAAAAACATTTCTAGACAACAATTCAAAGAATATAAATTAGACTTCAGTATTAAAACATAAATGATGCAACTATTTTTTAAAGCTGCTACCAAGACACTTGATCAGACTAATTAATGCGCTTGTAGAAATGATATCACTACACAGTTACATGACGTCAATATTCTACAATATTTACTGTAATATTTGCTTTCAAATGCCTTCGTGTTATTTACGAAAAACATGCCGGAGTTGTTCCTGTATAAAGTAGATCCATGGTTTAAAAAAAAAATATTTCGGTAACTAAGCTGTGAATTCATCTTATATTATGATAAACATTAAAATATCATATTTGTATATCTGGAATGTTAACTTTTCTTTGTGACGTGAAGAGATAAATTCAATTCACACCCCAATATGTTATTATTATATATTTTCTACAGTTTTCACGTAAGCACGCACGTACGCACGCACGCACGTACGCACGCACGCACACCCTCCACACACATAATCTGCAAGTGAGTTGTTCACAATCTTCACAAGGGTAGATAAACTCTTCACTATGATATGTTCATCCTTCTTTTTTCTTTGGTGTTTTGATATTAGATCCGCTCAAAAAAGTATGGCTTCTGCTAATTCTCGATCTTAAATGTGACATCTTACAGTCATCACAGAAGAGATACTCGCATTAAATACAATGATGTAGACCCGAGGCATGAATACAAATTTCGCAAGTCTTATTACCTGCCTGTGCCATTTTGTTTTCTTTCGTATAATATGAATTTAATAATCACGTGTCTTGTTTGTCACAACACACGAGATTAATAATAGATACAATTAAATAAAGTATAAAGCGTAACAATGTATTAAGTGATAATAACTTAGCTTAATAAATACGTCATATTTGGTTTTAAAGTATAATATCCAGATACATCTTTAAGAAAAATGGGACCGTCGTGTTCGTGATCGTAAGGCAGTTGGATTTACAACTACCTATGCAATGAGTACACATCACTACTAACGCTGTGAGTTCATATCACGCTCAGGCATGGTGCACTCAATACAACTTTATGTGATCAAGTTTGTCAGCTACTTGCGACTGGTCTGTGCTTTTCTCCGGATATTCCAGTTTCCTTCCACCAATAAAACAGACCACCACTAAGCAACAGAGGTATACACGGGTATCTAATGAATGGAGTAGAAACATAACCAGTTATAACTTTATTTCAACAGATCTTTAATGTCTATAGTCCTTTCACGTAAAGTGGTACCTTTCACGTAATAAAGTGGTGTGATGTACAAATAATTGGACCCACATGTTCACTAGCTTGGCCAACCTAGAATGGTTTGGTTTTCAAATACTACCACAGAAACCTTCAATTATATATTGCACCATAGAGAATTAAGTAGGTTATTGGTTCATTTTGTTCTCACTATATATATTTTAGCTTAATCATTCGAATTGTCCATAACCACTTTGTGGTATAATGGTTGTCGTGGTCACCTCGAATACTGTGAATCGTTGGTTGGAGTCCCGTAGATGTTTTAGTAAGTACTACATTGTATATCCATTGTCAATGTATTACCCAATAACATTTATCAAAGTTAAACGTTAAATAATTTTTAAAGTTGTTAATAAATAACATTATCTTTAAAGGATGCGGTGTGCACTTATTTACATATTTTGTATCTGCTCCATGATGAACGGGTACACGGAGACTGCATAGTGTGTGCTGAATATGCTATGTGTATGAATAAACTCCGTACAAAATGAAACATATCGTAATTTAAGGGCTCCATAATACATTTTTATATAAATTACTTGTAAGTTTTCTTGAACCATTGTATGTAAGTTAATTATCATAATTAAAGCATATTTGTTAAATACATGTCTTCATATATTAAACAAAGACACGAGTATGTAATCTTTTTGTTCTATCTCGTCTTTTAACCTTTTAAAGTCTTTGTATACCGTTGACGTCAATCTTAAAATACAACACATGGTTATCGTTCTAATAATCTGCGTGTCATGGTAAATTTATCTGACATGTACTTGTAAATAGCATAGAATGTCATAAGAAGAGTTTGAAGATACCAAAGGGGTTTTCAGAATCCGTAAATGGAAGAAGTACAGAAAGCACAATGGCCAAAAGGAAAAAAATACAAACAACGATCTACAAAACATAAACTAAAGATCGAGTTACAGGTATGTCACTAAAATCCGGAGGTGAACTCAGGTGTTCCGGAAGGGTAGGCAGTTCCTGCTCCACTAGTGGCACCCGCCACGTTAATCTAGTTACAAACCCGGTTATAACGCATGAATGAGGACAGGACCGGGAAGTGTTTGCGACCAGTGGAACATATCTCTGTTCATTTGTTTTTAGTGGGGTTCGTATTACTCGATTTTTAGATTTATGTGTGCGTTTTGTATTTCGTTGTATGTTCTTTTGTTTTTCTCTCTGCCATTGTGTTGTCTGTTCTTCTCCGATAGCCATTTGGTATCTTCAAACTCTTCTTATTACAGCCCGGTATGCAACCAATTGATATGTATTTCAAATATTTGGTTTAAGGTAGAACACAACAGTGTGAAATAAATTGCTATAATTTTTAATCTCCTTATCTAAGTTATGCTGATATAATTTGTATCTGATGCGTGCATAAATAGACAAATGATGGATTTATTTGGACTAAAATCTTCATAGAGTTTCATTTTTTTTTTTTCAAGCTGAGTGGAGAATGTTTTAACTATCAATAAAAAGTTTCAGTAAAAACTGTGATGGTGCTATGAAAAGATTAATAATTCTAAAAGTAAGTTTTCTGATGTGATAGTAATATGGTAATAAACATATTTTCAATTGGCTTCGCTTAAGCGTATTTTCTCTTTGACAACTCACCGCATTGGTGATGTAATAGTTAGCGTGGTCGCCTAGCGTGCCGTAGACCGTTGGTTCGAACACCGATCGGGCCAAACGAAAGACTATAAAATTGGTATTTGTTGCTTCTCTGCACAAATCATTAAGGAGAATAATGGTTGGGTCGGGAGCAGGATAATGGTCCTGAGTTGAGCGACATGTCTATGCTCGGTGTGTTATTTCAGTGCGCTGGCGATAAAAAATAAATCCAAATAAGCGTATTTGTCTAGTACAAACCATCTCATTGAAACATCTCATTGCAAATTAACTTGTTATCGCCATGATATAGCGGAATAATTGCTGAGTTTGCGTTAAACAACAATCACTCACTCGTTAACTCTGACCATTTATGATAAATCAATGATCTAAGGATAATTTTGTACTAAAAAATATTAAGCAAAAATTAAAAATAAAAACACCAGACTGGCGGAAAAATTCCAAAATCCAATAGATAATTCGTAGATACAGAAACAAAACGATCAGTTTCATGGATTGGTACAGACAGTCAGCATAAAATGTCGGGATTAAAACGTTGTCCAAACTCAAAATCATAGCAAAAGGCTTTTAAAAAAAGTTTGCATTTATGGTTGACAAATATTTTGCTGCTAGGAACCATATTATATTTTCTGTTCTAAAAGGTTAATGTATAAATTAACATACATAGTAATAACCTTACTTCTAAAGCCTTACTTCTAAAGCAGCAAAATCACCACTAAATTATAATACTATGTACGTGGGGCAGGGGAGGCAGGTCTTGAGACATTGAGATCAGACCAATGTTATCATTTGAAACACCCAATTCACTACTGGAACACTTTCGTTTCTCTAAAAGCCACATCGGAGGTATAGTGGTAAGCGTGATCACGCAGGAGCACTGTAGATCGAGGGCTCTAATCCCTGTCATGTCAAAACAAAGATTATTAAATTGGTATTAGCTGCGTCTCCGCTGAGCATGCTGCACTAAGAAATAATACCAAAGAGTAATTGGCGCGGAATCAAGGTAGTATGTCCGAATACCCCTTGTGTCAGTTAGCTAGTACTATACAACACAATTAAGTGTGTTGGAATTTACAAAGAAAACACATCATCATATTATCTAGGTTCACAATGAAATAAGGGCCGTCGTCGTCGTGATCGTAGTTGAATTTACAAACAACCCATGCAAGCAGGACCTATCACCACTAAAGTTGTGAGTTCAAATCACGTTCATATTGAGGTGTACTCGATGCAACGTTAAGCTTTCCAGTGACTCGCGGCAGGTCGCTGGTTTTCTACTGGTATTCTTGTTTTCTGCTTCAAGAAAGCTGCCCGCCACGATATTTTTGAAAGTAAAGTTAAGCACCATAAAGCTAACCCACAATGTAATAGCATAATTCTCGTCCTTTTAACAGAAAAACGCAGCTTCTGTATATAAATTGAACTTATGTATACTTATGGTGTTGTAATTTCATTTGCTTTTATATAATGTAATTTTGGAAATTCAAGGTACTATCTTTTAGATGCACTATATGCAAGAAAATATTAACAGCGCATTAAAGACATGGCCATTAGTGATACGAGAATGACAACGGAATCAAATGCAACTAATATATTAATGAACAGTTTTTTCCTAAATGAGAGTAAATTTTATATTTGTGTTATTATAATATGATAACAATTTTGTCAAAATTGAAAAATCAGTTATATGATATTATAATACTGATTTTTCAATATTGACAAAATGTTTTCATTCAGGAAAAACCTTTTCCACCACAACAAGAATTAGTAGACAGACTTGATATTTCCATGTAATGGGATGAATTTAAACAGGACACAGTAAAGGAGTTTATAGACAATTTAACGAGAATGAAGGAAATAAAGAGATAATTTATACAGAACCTATAGCAAACCACTACTAACATGTCTTTCATTTCATTTGTAACTTATTTTGAAATAAATATTTTCCCTAATGCCACAGAGAGTTTATTACCTCCCTTTATTCATGTTGATATATGGTTATGTTGATGTTGTTGCTATTAATTGTTAATTACAAATATACTTGTGACAGGGATGAGCATTACTGAATATGCATTGTGGCTGCATAGTGGTATTCCACCATAAACCATTTGAACACCAAATGAAAATATCCAAAACCGAACAACAAAGAGTCGGAAGACAGACAAATGCAAGCAAAACAATATATACAGGAGGGGAAATCCTTACTTTTTTCAGTTTGAATGCCTGTAAATTAAAGCTAGCACCGTAGTCTAGTCTCCTGATTTCAGTCTATCCAGGGTTATGGTTGCTGAACGTCACTATTAACAATATTCCATTGATATAATAGTTGTCAGTTTTATGGATGTGTGGAACCAGAAAACCAGAGGAAAACCACCGGCTAGTTACAAGTCACAGAAAACATTTGTCATACAAGATTGTACAGAATGCATTCCAAGAATAGCAAGAATCAAGCTCACAATTATAACAGTTAAATCTCCAAAGTGAAGTTCATATTTATGTGGGTCAATCTTTAGTTTTCTGTGTAGTGTTTTGTAGATTATTGTTTGTCCTTTTAGCTTTTCTTCTGTTGGCCGTTGTATTTTCTGTTCTTCTTCAATTTACCGTTTCTGATTATCCCTTTAGTATCTTCAAACTGCTATTGTCATATTTGATTATTGAGCTAAAATGAATCTGTCGGATTTGTAATATGTTTTTTTCCTGGCGATGTTTGATAGAACTCGACCAACCAAGCTGTTCATCGCGACCACAGAATGCGGAAGTTCGGTGCCCTCTCTATGGGGTTGTCAGTCTCAGTTATGGAAAACTTGACTATTGATAATAGTTTAAATAGTGTGTCTTGAGAGTACCACGGTCTCTGCACTTTACATATCTCTTTTGTATATCAAACAATAGGATGTCCGTATTGTAGCAGCTACACAGGTTAGATGTATCAGGTATTAGTGTAATAACGACCTACATGTAGAATATGTCTTATTGATATCTTGATAACGATATGGACCGTTTGAATTGAAGTGAAACTCAAGGATTGTAGTTTCTGATTGTTTAACCTTTGGAACTTTTGGACAATCAAACGAAATCGTTGGCATACCATTACTTGTCCTAAGTCGCCACATTCTGTGACTATTCTGAGAACAAATCTAGATTTACGTCAAGATATTTATTTTGCCTTCTGCGTTTGAAATAGCTTCAGATGATCATGCGAGATGCTGTTCATGATTCTTGTGGTCTGTGTATTACTTGACATAATTGGTGCGGTAAACTGTAACGATGACAGAAAAAACCCACAATCTTACATCAGACCATCTGGTTAAAATTGGCCTGAACAATGCACTCGTATATTAAAATGTTGTCTAGATCATAAGTAAGGATAGCTATTTAGAATAAGCATTAATTACAAATAGCATAATTGCATGTGAGGGTTGGCATTTTACCCATATGTGGAAAGCACTTGCATGACCGCATCATTTCACTACGAGATGATATATTGGTCCATAAAGCTAGTTTAACCATATCACTGTTTATTGAAGTGACTGTACCAAGACAGAAAAGTGGGCGGTCATGTATTGGTATGTTGGAGTATCGACTTTGCCTCCTTCTACAATTGTGATTTTTGACGGTCATGTATTGGTATGTTGGAGTATCGTCTTTGCCTCCTTCTACAATTGTGATGTTTGACGGCCATGTATTTGTATGTTGAAGTATCGACTTTGCCTCCTTCTACAATTGTGATGTTTGACGCCCATGTATTTGTATGTTCGAATATCGACTTTGCCTCCTTCTACAATTGTGATGGTTGACGCTCATGTATTTGTATGCTGGAATATCGACTTTGACTCCTTCTACAATTGTGATATTTGACGGTCATGCATTTGTATGTTAGAGTATCATCTTTGTCTCCTTCTATAATTGTGATGTTTGACGGTCATGTATTTGCATGTTAGAGTATCGTCTTTGTCTCCTTCTATAATTGTGATGTTTGACGGTCATGTATTTGTATGTTAGAGTATCGACTTTGTCTCCGTCTGTAATTGTGATGGTTGACGGTCATGTATTTGTATGTTAGAGTATCGACTTTGTCTCCTTCTATAATTGTGATGTTTTACGGTCATGTATTTGCATGATTGAGTATCGACTTTGCCTCCTTCTACAATTGTTATATTTGACGGTCATGTAGTTATATGTTAGAGTATCGACTTTGTCTCCTTCTACAATTGTGATGTTTGACGGTCATGTATTGGTATGTTGGAGTATCGTCTTTGCCTCCTTCTATAATTGTGATGTTTGACGGTCATGTATTTGTATGTTAGAGTATCGACTTTGTCTTCGTCTATAATTGTGATGTTTGACGGTCATGTATTTGTATGTTAGAGTATCGACTTTGTCTCCTTCTATAATTGTGATGTTTGACGGTCATGTATTTGCA
>JYMV01027589.1_pt1 | contig 10804 bp, 10 predicted proteins | sample 338911 | NCBI WGS metagenome assembly JYMV01 (sample SAMN03354496, study PRJNA234377) | hydrothermal vent metagenome | biome: Deep sea; feature: Hydrothermal plumes at the Eastern Lau Spreading Center, Western Pacific Ocean; material: Seawater | place: Tonga | collected 2009 | depth 2000 m m
GAACAGTAAATGCCGGTTTTTACGATAGACAACGCGAACCAACTTGCGGAAACTTTGGATATTGTTCTAAATGGAGTTGATTTGTTAAAAAAGTAGGTCACTTGAATTGTTTAAGAATGATCATTAGCTTAAATTTGCTTTAAACAGAAATAAAGGAGATGATTATGGGGTGAAGGCCAAACATTACATTTCCCCATCTAATTCAATAACCATTCCATCCTTCAGCAGAGAGGTTCATCCAGTTAAAAAACTGGATCTAACCCCGACCCTTTGGATGTCAACCACCTAATGCTGAAATTGAAAAAATTCATTCTTTTCTTTTTCCTTTCCATTATAGGATTTATTTTTCTCGCTTTTTATTCAAAATTGGAGGCGATCCCTGCATTTGCCCGCCAATATGGAAAACCGTGTCAAACCTGCCACGTTCCGAGCCGAAACTGAATGCTTTTGGTGAACTGTTTCGGGCCAATGGATACCAACTTCCCGGGACGATCGAAGATACTGCACCCTGGTCCTGGACTAAGGTTAAGATCGCCGGTATGCTCCATGAAATGGCGGTAGACCGCATCATCGAAAGCCATATGCGGGCGGTACCGCCGCCGGGTTTGCCTCCGGGCAAGGAATATCACGTCAGATCATTCCGTGATGCCGGCGGCCACCTTTGGTTTGGTGGAACCCTTGGTAGAAATCTTTCCTTCATGACCTCTTTGGGCATCGAGCAGGAATTCAGCGTGCGTTCTGGCCGGTTCAGTTCAGCATCTCATGCTCACTGGGATTTTGCTTTTTTTCAATACAATAATCTTTTCAATTCAGGAACGGGAATGGCCAATATCAAATTTGGATCCTTCGAACTGGAACTCCCATTTTCTAATATACGCCGCTTGAGTTCTGCTCTGGCGCCCTATGAGGTTTACCGGATCCGTGGTGTCAAAGGATCCTTTAATCTGGATGCAACACAGGTAGGTATGTCCTTTAATGGATTAAAACATTTCGGTGTAAATTTTTTGCGGTATGAACTGGCGGTAGTGAATGGGACGAATAACAATTTTGATACCAATGTAGAAGTGGATTATTACACACGCCTAGCCTTTTCCCGAATATTCGATGGGATATTAAAACAGGTTCGGGTTGGCGGGCTGTTTTACCTAGGCGCACAAAATCTGCGGGACCTCTCCGGTAATCCCTATCCCACCGCTGATATGCTGGCTTACTGGGATGATGAATTTGGTATCAACGTCCATGTGGACCAGGACCTCAGCAAATTTTACCGCTGGGGTGTGGATGTTTCTGCAGATTTAGAATTGCTGGGCTATCCCATTAATCTTTATTCCCAATACTTGGTGGGACACGATGACGACATTGATATGACCAACCTGAATATGCCTTATTTTGGAACAGGTGGAGGAGATTCTGATGATCATGTTTCTGTAGCGAAAACAACCGGTGGACATGGTGAATGGCTGGTACGCCCATTTGATTATAATGGCGGGTTTATAGGTGCGGACATTGTGGTATTACCTACAAAACTTTATTTAATTACGCGCTATGATTGGGTGAATCTGGAAAACCAATGGGCGGATAAGGTGAAGGGGGAGGAAGTCCGCGCTAATCAATCAGCATCTTGGGAATATAATGAAGTGGACCTTGATTTTGGCGATCCCATGCCTCGTGGTATGACCGGAAACCTGAATGCGGATCCGAATAAGGGACAGAATGCTTATAATAGAATGACATTCGGTGTCCGCTGGCATTTGACCCAGCCCCTAACACTCGTCTATGAATATGCCATGCAGGACAACCTTTTTGGCTTTCCCGAACCTCCTCCAAATATGTACAATCCAGATTGGACTGCCGGGATGGGCCGAGTCGTTAATGTGGATTCATACTGGCACATGTTCATGGTTATGTTCGCATTTTAAGGAATGATGCCCTTGATACATAAATTCAACCTTTCTTTCATGTTAATGGCTACTTTCATTTTTGGGCAGGATGATGCTGAAATTTTGTCAGCCGGGAAAAATGTGTATCTCCAAAGTTGTGCAGTTTGCCATGGCATATCAGGAAAGGGTGATGGTGTGGTGGCTGGGAATTTGGAAGTCAAACCGCGCAATTTCACCGATGGCAAGTTCAAGGTTCGTTCAACAAAATCCGGGCAGGTACCCCTGGATGAAGATCTATACCGTACATTGGGACGAGGCATGGGCCATGACAACGCCATGCCTACTTGGTCCCATCTACCACCAAACAGTAAACATGCTGTCATTGCGTATTTAAAAACCTTCGCACCCAAAAAATTTGCCCGGCAGGACAGGGCAATAGTGGTTCCTGTTCCTCCCCGAAAGGAAAGTACAAGAGAAAGTATTACTGCCGGCAAACAATGGTATATGGATATTGAATGCTGGAAATGCCATGGAATAACCGGCCAAGCCGATGGTCCCAGTGCAAAAACATTGAAAGACACATGGGGTAATAAAATTGTTCCACCGGACCTGTCTAAGCCCTGGCTGTATATCGGCGGTACGGAAGCGGAAGATATTTACCGCACATTATCAACCGGTTTAACCGGCAGCGCTATGCCGGCGTTGGAAGGAACTTTAAATGAAGATCAAACCTGGGATTTGGTAAACTATTTGTTACATGAGTTTATTGATCCTGGAAACAACGCACCGCGTTAATCAAAAGGAGTCATAAAATGAAAATAACCCCAAAACTCATCACAAGTTTGCTGATAGCCAGTTTTGTCTTTTTTTCCTGTGAAGAGGAAAAAGAAGAAGAAGTTGTATCGGCATCAATCCATGTTAGTGCAATGTTCATGAATTATGTATCTGGCAGTGATGCAACCATGATCATGGCCTATCTCTGGGAAGGCAGTGATTGGAGTACTGCACAAGCAGCCCCTACCGTAGCAAGTGGAATGTTCATGGTGTCAACAGCAGATACATTGATGTCCACAGTGGAAGTAGAAATCGAAACATTGCCGGCAGGTACCTATTATTTGGGTATTTTTGAAACAAGTCAAATGATGTATTCTACTGATGATACTGCTTTGAAATCCGCCGGTTATTATAATACCACAGAAGATGATTACAACCATATGATGACACCTACGGGAATAGAAGTATCTGAGTCCATAGATTATGACCTGGAAACAATGATGCTGATGAGTATGATGTAAATCACAATTTATTCAATATCAACATGATGATTCTATGATATTTATTAAACTCACAACGTCTCTCATTTCAATCGTTATTTTTTGTTCTCAATTGATGGCTGGCGGTTCCATCACTGGAACGGTCACCTATGAAGGGAAAATCCCTAAACTGAAAAAGTTCGACATGGCCATTGAACCGGTGTGTGCAATGAAACACGAGGCCGATCCTGTAAAATACACCGGGCGGTCAGAAGCTCTGGTCCTGGGTGATGGGAATACCATGGCGAATATATTTGTCCAGGTCATCTCTGGACTGCCGGAAAAAGAATACCCGGCACCGGAAGAACCGGTGGTATTGGATCAGAATGGGTGTACCTATATGCCTCACGTCCTGGCCCTGATGGTGGGTCAACCTTTGAAATTTCTTAATTCCGACAGTGTGCTGCACAATCTGCATACCCTGCCTGAGGAAAATGATGAATTTAATGTGACCATGCCCAAATTTCTGAAAGAGACACTGCGGACATTTGAATACGCTGAAGGCATGTTCCCTGTCAAGTGTGATGTACATCCCTGGATGGGAGGCTTCATTGCTGTCCTAGCGCATCCTTTTTTTGATGTGACAGAAAAGGATGGACAATACCAGCTCAATGATTTACCTCCGGGGACTTACACATTAGAAGCCTGGCACGAGAAATTGGGTACCCGGTCTGCAGAGGTAACTATCACAGGAGATGAAACTAAAAATATCGATATACTCTTCAAGCGGTAATCATTAGGCTGTGTCAACCACGGAGCATTCCCGGCAAAGTTTCTGGCGTCAATACATATTTTCTGTAGACCATAAAGTCATCGGTCTGCAGTATGGCTTAACCTCACTATCCTTTCTGTTGCTGGGTTTTATGCTCATGGTGCTCATGCGCTGGCAGCTGGCTTACCCCGGTGAAGTCATTCCCTGGCTGACTTTTGTCGTGATCTTTATCCTGCTCGGTTTGGGAATACTTTTACTATCCGGTAAGAGTCGACCTTACCTGGCGCTCAACAGCCTGATCTTTTTCGGAATTGCCGCTTTGATCTGGTATTTTTCCACGGGAGAAGAACGCCTGCCGGGTGGAATCATGTTGCCAGAATTTTACAACCAGCTGGGCGCCATGCACGGGACAATCATGGTGTTTCTGGGTGTTGTTCCGCTGGCTGTGGGTGCCTTCGGTAATTATATCCTGCCTCTGCAGATCGGTGCTCCAGACATGGCTTTCCCCCGGTTGAACATGGCCAGCTACTGGGTGTATTTCATTGGCGGCACTCTGATGATTATCAGTTTCTTCCTACCCGGAGGAGCAGCCCAATCGGGATGGACATCCTACTCACCGCTGGCGGATATTAATACCGGACAAACCATGTGGCTGGTGGCCATGCTCTTTATCATTGTATCTTCTCTATTGGGAGCCATCAATTTTATCGTAACCACAGTTCAGTTGCGGGCAGAAGGGATGACGTGGTTCCGTTTGCCCTTTTTTGTATGGACGCAGTTTATTACAGCCTTTCTTTTATTGCTGGCCTTTCCCAGCCTGCAAATCGGTGCCATCATGCAGCTATTGGACCGAGTAGTCGGCTCCAGCTTTTTTATTCCTGCCGGGATTATTCAAGGGGGTAAAGTTTTGGAATACTCCGGTGGCGGTAATCCATTGCTCTGGCAGCACTTGTTCTGGTTTTTGGCCCACCCTGAAGTCTACGTGCTTATTTTGCCGGCCATCGGGATTATCACTGAAGTGGTAACCAATAATACCCGCAAACCGCTCTGGGGTTATCCAGCCATGGTGTATTCCCTCTTTTTTGTGGGTTTCATGTCTTTTGTTGTCTATGCCCACCACATGTTCATAACCGGTATGGGCACAGCTGTAGCGTCCTGGTTTCAAACCACCACCATGATTATTTCCATCCCCTCTATGGTTTTTCTGGCCGTCCTGGTTTTTACCCTTTGGGGCGGATCCATTCGTTTTACCACACCCATGCTTTTTGCCCTGGCCTGGATACCCATGTTTGGTATTGGTGGTTTAACAGGGCTTCCCCTGGGACTTGCACCACCAGACATTCATTTACATGATACCTATTACGTCATCGGTCATTTTCATTATGTGGTTGCACCGGGGAGTATTATCGCATTTTTTGCAGGCCTTTATTACTGGTTTCCGAAAATCTGCGGTAAGAAACTCAATGACAATCTAGGCAAAGCCCATTTTTGGGGTACCCTGATTGGGATGAACCTGGTGTTTGCGCCCATGCTGGTGCAGGGGATGGCTGGCATGTCCCGGCGACTCTACGATGGGGGTATGGAATATGACCACGTTCAACCGGTTATGTTCTTGAATGAGTGGATGACCTGGGGTGCTTGGATCATTGGGTTTTTCCAGATTTTCTTCATATTAAACATTGTATTAACATTAAGAAAAAAATCAAGATCGGAAGAGAATCCCTGGGATGCCACCACTCTGGAATGGGCAGCCACTTCACCCCCTATAGCCCATGGGAATTTCATCACGGAGCCGACTGTTTACCATGGACCCTATGAATACAATGTATCAGTGAATGGTCAAAAAGAACCGTACGTACCCCAACACAAAAAAATGGAAATAAAGGATTAATTTGTGGACATTCCCTTTACAGTTACCGAACGACCTGACACAGGATTGACCAATCCTAAATTCGGTATTTGGCTTTTCCTCGCATCCGAAGTCATGTTATTCGGATCTTTGTTTTCCTCCTACATCATTTTGCGTACTGGGTCGCTTGCCTGGCCGGTGCAATCTCATGAATTAAATATCACTATCGGCGCAATCAATACAGCTGTACTAATTGCCTCCAGTGTAACCATGGTCTTGTCCTGGGCTGCATTAAAAGAACAACAGTTCAAGCGATTTAAACTATATATGGGACTGACAATTTTATTGGCTGCTCTTTTCCTCGTGCTGAAGATCTGGTTGGAGTACCTGCCGAAAATTCAACATGGTCATGTTTTATCCACCAATACCTTCTTTGCCATGTACTACCTGATGACCGGATTGCATGGGCTGCATGTCCTGGCTGGAATTGTGGTGAATGCCTATTTCTGGGGGCCGGGCAGTAAAATGTGGCAGTCCAACCCTGAACAATTTATCAATAGGATTGAAGTTGCCGGTTTATACTGGCACTTTGTGGACCTGGTGTGGATATTCCTTTTTCCTACACTTTACTTGTTATAAATCATTTTGAATAAAACAGAAATCGCTATAGCATCAAATCACAACACTCGCTATATCTTAATCGGCACTGCGTTACTCGTACTTACGTTATTAACTGTATGGGTTTCATTCATAACTATAACAGTTGGCATCAGCATTTTTGTTGCTTTACTTATTGCTATGTTAAAAGGATCTTTAGTGGCGAGTTTTTTCATGCATCTTATCACAGAAAAGAAACTCATTCTCATCATTTTACTTGTTACAGTAGCTTTCTTTTTTGCATTGATTTTTCTTCCTTTCAGTGACACGATGAATAACGTAGGGAGTCCCAATGTTTATTAGAAAACGGCCATGGTTGCCAATCCTGGTAATCCTATGGCCCTATACAGCTGATGCCTGTGCCGTTTGTTATGGAGCGGCCGAATCGAAACTCATTCATGGTTCAATGATGGGGGCGGTTGTTCTCATGAGTATCACTGGTGTGGTGCTGTCCTTCTTTGGCTACCTGATCATTTATTTGCGGAAAAAATCAAATCTGTACAACAAAATCAAAATGAATGGAAAGCATTCTTCCTGATGGTATTTACCGCATGAATACGTCTGATTATGGTTACTGGCTACCCAAAGGCGCCTCCACCTTTGCTGCTGAAATAGATGCTACACTCTATTTGGTACATATCCTCATGTTAATCATGTTTGTTGTATGGGGTATTTTTTTCATCGTGTTTCTTGTGCAGTTCAGGTCTGGCAAAGGGGGAAAGGTGGAATATGGAGGCTATCCCAGGACCATCATTCCCATTAGCATGATCGCATTTGTGGCGTTATTTGATGCTTATATGCTTTTTGGCCATGATATACCTTTTTGGAGCCATTTGAAAAATGACTTTCCTGAAGCAAGCGAATCCACAGTAGTGCGCGTCGTTGCCCAGCAGTTTGTTTGGAATGTACATTATCCCGGTCAGGATGGAACGTTTGGGCGTACTCGTCCGGAACTGGTGGATGAAAAGGTAAATCCCATCGGTTTGGATTTCGATGATCCCGCTGCCAGTGATGATATAACGACCATAGGTCAATTACGCATCCCGGTGGAAAAACCAGTAATAATCCACTTAACCAGCAAGGATGTGATTCACAGCTTTTCTCTCCCTGTGATGCGCGTGAAACAGGATGTGATTCCCGGTATGACCATTCCGGTCTGGTTCGTGCCCACCCGCACCGGGGATTGGCAGATCGCCTGCGCCCAGTTATGCGGCAACAGCCACTTTAAAATGAAGGGGATCTTTAAAGTCCAAAAACAGGAAGATTTTGTTGCTTGGATGCTAACAAAGGAATCTGAACTGCCAGATGATGATGAAGAAGTTTGGTAATTTTTAATCCATTTACGGCGAGTAACTCAATTGGTAGAGCAGTGGCATCTTAAGCCATTGGCCGTGAGTTCTAGTCTCACCTGGATCACTCTCGAGAACACCAGCTCTCTTGACGATAAGCCCCGTTTAACCATGGGGCTTTTTGTTTGTCATACTTAATCAATCTTAATCATATATATATTATAAATAGAGGACACACTTTTGGAGAACCCCCCAGTCCTTGGGTGCCCTCCCCTCGTCATTTATGTATAACACGCTTACACAAAACGGGGAAAAAGGTTTAATTGACTTAATTAACACATATTATTGTGTGGTTTTCTAAATTTGGACTCACCGTGAAAAAAGTAGCCCTATTTTTACTATTATTCCTATATACCATAAATGCCCAGATAGCGTTACCAACTTTTCAGGGTGTTCACACACGTCACCCTAATATCAATTATGCGTTTAGTTTTGATGGTACAGATGATAGAGTTGATATTGGCACCACATTATTATCAAACATGTCAGCATTCACAATAGCGTTTTGGTCATATTTTAATACTACATCTCCTTCCTATCAAAGCCTTGTAGGTCAGAACGATTGTATCGAAATTTTTTCGGCCGGAAATAAAATCATAGCATGGACCCAAACTGCAGGTGCTGTTACATCCAGCTCAACAATTTCAACCAGCAGCTGGTATCTCATTGTAGTAATAGGAAATGGCTCAACATTCAAATTGTATATTAATAATAGCCAAGTTGCTTCACGTTCCGGATCAATTACTAACTATGGAAGTAACTCTAATTACACAACTACATTCGGTTCTCGCGTTAAAAATGCCACTGCCGATCCCTTTAATGGTATTTTAGATGAAATTGCCATTTGGTCCAGTGCATTGTCAACTGATCAAATATCCAATATTTATAATAGTGGTGTTGGGGTGAATGATTTAACCGATGATTATAGTTCTAATCTGATTGGGTATTGGAAATTCGACCAAAACATTAATGATGGTTCTTCCAATTCAAACAATGGCGCTTTTTCTGGATCAAGCGGTACCAATAGTTCGGCAACATATGAAGATATTACATCCAGCCTATCTTTACCTTAAATTAATAATTCTTACCCCCGCCAGGTAGCGGGGTTTTTTGTTTGTGGGGGTGGGGGGTAGATTGGAGCATGTCCTTAATAACAGGAAGAGTTCTATGAACAATGATGTATTGGTACGGGAGGTGACACAAGATGATCTCCCCGTGTTATTTGATCAGCAACTGGAACCAGATGCGATTCAGATGGCTTCTTTCCCACCAAGAGAATGGGATGCGTTCTTAACACATTGGACAAATATTCTGGCTGATTGCAACGTTACAAAAAGGACTATTCTTTCTAACGGTCAGGTGGCGGGATACATCTTAGGTTTTGAACAAGATGGTAAAACACACGTTGGTTACTGGCTTGGTAAAAAATACTGGGGACAGGGCATTGCCACCCGGGCACTCAAACAATTCCTGGATCATGTAAAGGTACGTCCCCTTTATGCAAATGTAACGGAAAACCACATCGCTTCAATTAAGGTCCTGAAGAACTGTGGATTCACGATTACGGGCTATAAAAAGGATATTACCAATTCACACAACGAACATTTAAATGAAGTTATTCTGGTTCTTGGATGTGAAAAGGAGAAAAAAGTAAAGTAAATAGAAGACAGCCTCGCTTTAGCGGGGTTTTTTGTTTGTGGATTTAGGTCGGGCTCATAACCTGATTGGACAGGTATTGATCTTAAGCGGTGTTTTTGATTTGTGAGATGATGGGTAGATAAGCTCAGGCACTTTAAAAAATTTACTCCCAACTCGCTGATCCATAACCAACCATGACCGCTCCACCTTCAATAGGTCTCATATCATAATTGGCACCGGTCACTTTTCCATTATTAAAATACTTAGGAAAACAACTACTGCAGGCAGCTTGCCACTCTACTAAACCATTTGGATCTAACTTTGTAACTGCATAGCCTGAAGCCATAAAAAATCCTCCATCATCTGTATGATGAATCCACCCTTTCCCACCACCAACATAATCATCATATTTCTTTCTCCATTCTTCATTCCCTTCTGAGTCCGTTTTAATAAGAGTCGCATAAGGAGGAGGATCAGTCTGACAGAATATAAGAAATCCTCCATCATTCGTTTCAATAACATCAAGGGGGCCACGACTAATTTCAGTCTCTTGGTCCCAGATTTTTCTCCAAATTTCATTCCCTTGATCATCTATTTTTAGTAAAAACGTAGGACTGTAGTTCAAACTATCAATCCTTTTAATGAATCCTGTTACGACCAGATCTTGGCCTGCAGATGTAGCTGCAATCGGATAAAATAGTCCTGGATATTCCTTCTCAGAAATGATATCACCATTAGTGTTATCTAGAATTTTTAACAGCTTAGTAGACCCAGACCAGCCTAGTAACACTAATTGTCCGGAAGCATTTTCTGTGATCTCAGTACCATAAAATTCAGGATATTCCTTACTCCAGATTAATTCGCCTTCTTGATTCATCATAATAATATTGACTCCGATCCTCGATCCAACAGGTGCTAAAAATACGAGATCACCCTGCGTGGTTTTAAATAGTGATATTGATATTGGTAAATGATAGTCTGACACTCCATAATTAGAATAAGTAATCTCTTTTTTCCATTCAATTATTCCTTGGTTATTCAACTTAATAATATCTCTAGTATCCGAGTCATGGGTGTAGCAACAACCGCCCCATTCAATTGCACCTAATTCGCCGATTATCAAATATCCGCCATCTTGAGTAGTTGTTATGGCAGACCCAAGATCCCAAATTCCACCATGAAGATAGTTTTTCCATAGTAGATAACCGTTATCACTTACCGCATAAACCAAAATATCTGCTATATCTTTCGTATTCTGATACTCTTGATCGCATATAGGTGTAAATGAGTAGATCTCATCTTTTATTTTCTCCCAGTGGTATTCTGCGGTTCCATTGTTACTATCATATGAGACTATTATTAAACTATCTGAAGCAATATAAACGATTCCATTGGTAACATCACTG
>JYMV01029988.1_pt1 | contig 10804 bp, 7 predicted proteins | sample 338911 | NCBI WGS metagenome assembly JYMV01 (sample SAMN03354496, study PRJNA234377) | hydrothermal vent metagenome | biome: Deep sea; feature: Hydrothermal plumes at the Eastern Lau Spreading Center, Western Pacific Ocean; material: Seawater | place: Tonga | collected 2009 | depth 2000 m m
GATGTCGTTACCTATTAAAAAAAACCCAATAACGTTAGTTTTGAAGGTCTCGACAAACATTTTACAGAGTATGTGAATCAAATAAGTTGTCCAGTTATATTAACCAAAGCGCAAAATTAAAGTAGACCCAACATGCCAATATTTTCGGTAGTGTTCAACTGCGAGTACAAATATAAAATTATTAATCCAATTACACATACATGTATATAAAAGCCAACACTACATAAAAGATTTATTTCAGGAGAAAAAAAAACAGGTTGTTAATAGTTTCTGCAAACTTTACACTGAACCATTTTTAATAAATAAACGTTAGCGAATACCGAAAGGGCAATCAAAAAAGGGCGATCCAGAGGAACTGGCAATATTGGGTACACAAGACACAATACGAAAACAAACAAAACGAGAAACACAACACATTATGTCTTGGACACGATAGTAATAAGGGTAAAACGTACTTTTAAACAATTTACGTTGGTTTTATATTATTCATGAAGTGTGATCTGCAGAATTTACTTGACATGAATTGTGATTAGTAAAAAGTATTTTTCGTGAAGCACAATGAGAGCATATCCCCCACTCATCTTTGCGAGAGGCCCTGTTATGGATTATTTGTACGAGACGCATCTGGCATGGGTTATCAGCCTGGGGTGTGATATTATGGCTAGGTTACTCAGCACGTTACTTATATGCAAAAACTATCATATTAATGCTAAGTATATGATAAATATTTGTATGCAATTACTGCGAATACAATATACCACATGTAATTTACCTTGAATATATATAGAATAACAGCACGTTCGAATGTCGAGACAGGTACTAGTGAAAATGTTTGTCGAGACCTTCAAAACTAACGTTATTGGGTTTTTTTTAATAGGTAACGACATCCCGTGTTTGACGTCTCACTGACCGATATATATATATAGAATAACGGAAGTTTGAAGGTCGAGATAGACATTATCGCTAGTATCGGAGCAAGTCCGACGGAACGAGCACTGATATTAGCGATAATATATGTCGAAATTTTCAAAACTGGCGTTGTTGGTACACTGATCGATAATTTTCAATATCATAATCAGTTCTTGCGCATGCGAGTTACGAACTGCCCTAGTATTTTTGTGGATCAATGTCAGTTTAATGATCCAGAAAATTAACGGCAAATTGGACATTTGTCCTTTGATCTCACTGTGCGATATTGTTAGTATCAGCTCTGATACTGCAAAATATCGACCAGTGTGACGTCACATTGTGACGCTTAATACCAATAAACACAATAAAGTATGTTTAGAAATCAAAAGGAAAATGTCCAAATTACCGATAAAAATTAGTATTTTAAATATAAGATTTGTTTATATAGTTGTCAGCAAATTTGATTTAAAGATCTGTGGGAGGATCAATTACAAATTTGGTATATTATATGCAGCCATACCGTTTTTCTCTGCCTTCATTTCCCCGTAGAATGGCGCCATACTATACATATTGAACGCCGAGAAACCTACCATAAAATGGAGAATAATGTTATACCGAAGCAATAAAAAATATACTTTCATTGAACAATGCGAGGGTTATGGGGTTAGGGTTATTGTGCTTAACGCCACTTTCAACAGTATTTCAGTGATATCGCGGCAGTCCGTTTTATTGGTGGAGGAAACCGGAGTACACGGAGAAAACCACCGACCTGTCGCATGTCACTGACAAACTTTATCATATAATGTTGTATCGAGTACACCTCACCTGAGCGGGGTTCAAACTCACAAAAAATGTTTAGTCTGATTTAAATTAAATGTTTATTACATCTTTTTGTTCACATTTGATCTTTAGCGATACACTAACATTCAACAAATTTCCGTTTGTGGTCCTCTTAGGGTTCATATTTCCAACCGCCATATCAGCGATTAGACTACCTTTCACAATCAGAGTACACGACAAGAGCTGTTGTCATATTAGTCAATATATATTTGTTACTGTCTTGCATATGATTGGATGGCCAACGATGAATGAAAGGTTACATGATATGACCCCAAACGGCATGTAGATAGGTGTTGGTATATCGCTAAAAACATTAAAAAAAATACAACAAACATCTATTTTTATTAGATTGCAAAATATTGCAATTACACCTCCAACTCCTTACACATAGCATATCATTGAACTATTAGCACACATATGAACATAACTGTTATAACATTATGTTAATTCTACATTAAAGTATACAGGTATTGCTTTCACAATTTTGAAAAGTGCGCGTAAGGCAATACCTTTGTTGTGGAAATGAAACATGTTAACACTACGACAACAAAATAAATAAAACTAAGCACATATATAAATATATATATTATAATATAAACGGACATAAAATAGTTCTACATACCTCCAGGGTCAGTTGTACCTCCGCCCATTGCCTCTGTAAAAGTAGACAATATAAATAGAAAATAATGCAGAAAAAGAATGTAGTGTGGTGCTAATAAAAACGTAAATCTATTTTAGTGCACACGACGCGTTTCTAGAATACGTCTTAATCAACAGGTACTACATGGGTTGCTCCGTTACTCTTGATTCATTGTCGAGTTCCAAATATAGTGTGAGTGATCAGGTCAAACCAAAGACTATCAAGTTGGTATTTTTATTGCTTCTCCGCTAAGCATGCAAGAGCGAGGAGAAAGAGCAAAGACTGATTGACTCGAAATCAGGATAATGTGTCCGAGTGGCACGACATGTCTAAACACGGACTGTTGTTTCAGTGAGCTAGCACTAACAAAAATCCAACTAAGCGTGTTGGTCTAGTACAAAACTGACCTCATCATCATCTCATTGAAAATTAACTTGTTCCCGCCATGACATAGCTAAACAATTGTTGAGCTGGTGTTAAGCAACAATCGCTCATTCACTCAGAAATGCGATGAAAATCGTATGTCCCTTAAAATTATAGATATCAATCAATCATGTATCTTGCCTTCGTCCTTTGTTAAAAAATGGTTAAACCATAAGTTATGAAATATTTATTACTATCTACTGTTGTACCTGCTATAGTAACGTTAGAGAAAACCGAAGGGACTATTTGTTAAATAATGACTTACTGTTTACTTTTATAAAACCTGCTACATGTCAAACAATGACTTACCCATAAGAGCATTCATATCCATTCCACCCATTCCTCCCATTCCACCAAGACCTGCCATTCCAGCCAGACCGGCCATTCCACCCATACCACCCATTCCACCTACAACAAATATAATATGCTTAGATGTAAGTCTGTATCCAATTTGTGAATATTGTTTATTATTCAGTTGGAGAGTTTCGTTGATTTCATCTCCCACTTTTTCTAAATGCTGGAAAAAGAGAGAAATTATGTCCGTAAAATAGCATACGTATTTTAACAAAATTCCACGTTGAAAAATCCTGGATCCACGCACATAGTTAATACAAAATAGAAGGATTTGTTGACATCAGGATTTTTAACCTGTTAACTGTACTTTGTCTGAAGGTAATACGAACAGTACCGAACTTAAACTGGCTTCTCTTGAAATAGACAATTCTGTATCACACAAAGATGGTTTCTTTATTGAAAATATTAAATATGTGAGATTATATGTGAGAGTATGTGCAAATACAATACTTATTGCATTAGAACACAACTTACCCCCTTGTCCCATTGCAGCTGCAAAAAGATTAAAACAAAACACATTTACGTATGAAAGTATTTATCATTATATTGTGACTGTAGATTACGAATTTCAGATGTAAAGATAAATAATTTAGAAAGCCGATTTTTATCATTTATATTATCATAAATAGCTCTTTAGTTATATAAAATGTCATATATTATCTTGAACTTAAAATGTTTTTCTTAATACAACTTTTTTCCTGAAAATTTTCCCAACATAACGTGATAATTAACTTCCGATTCATTAAGAGAGAAAATAAAAACATTATTATGAAATTCTTGTAGAGTACACTACTTGGTTGTTTCGTATGAATATAACAGAACGAGTAAACGTTAGAGAAACCCGAAGGGACAATTAAAAATAGACAATACAGAGACACATACAACATTGAACCTAAAAGATGCAGGACGAATAGCAGCGAAAACAAAGCAAAGCATAGAAAATTAAAAAGATGCGCAACACAGACCCCATCTGATCTCATATCATATTTATCCTGAGATAGCTCATCAGATTTCAACATCCCCAAGTGCACAGGGAGCTATAGAAATAGAGCATATTGTCTCAGCTCTCATGTGTATCCCCCTCCGACAGGGGCCTTCGCTACAATAGACAATTCTCCATTAGTGTGGTGCATAAAAGTGCCTCGTGCATGTAAAATGTCACTCAAAAGACAATTTGTATCAGCTCCGTACGAATAAAATTTAATAGAAGTGTTATTAGATGGCCTTGTGTAGCGTAATATTGCCCAACACTATTATATCTTCCTTTGCAGTGGCAAAATGTATTAGAAACGGTAACAATAAAGGTGGACATGACGAAATAACAGTTTCTTGAAAACTATAGGACCCACACTTGTTTCTGTTCTTTTCAGTAAAATTTGGCAGTTGTTTTTGGACATTTTGACATTGATGGAGAAGCGCAGTATCAAAACATTATCGGTAAAAATATAATTAATTCGCACTCGCTGTAAAGAAGCAAAAACATGTTAGTCAAAAGCTCTCTTTCTAAAGCTAGTAGATAAAATCATTGATATCTAAATTAGTGCGGATATAAATTTTAAATTTTCAAATCTAAAATAAAAACTATGCCAAACTATGTCAAAGCTAAGACGCTACATACAATTTTCCATGCAGATAATCCGGATAAATCGCATGCAAGCGAACTGTAAACGGCTAGGAAAATTGCCCTATCATAACAATATAACAATAAAAAACCTATGAGCAGCACATTTAACGGAAATTACACAAGACTGGGATAGTAATTATAATAAAACAACTTTGGGAAAAATAAAACCATAGCGTCTAAACAGGATGGCCAAAATCGGCTAAGGTTATCTATACCTTAGTTTTAATACTAATTTACTTTATTTAGCAACTATACATTTCACTAATAAATTCATCATATAAACAATGACTACAATAATCTATTTTAAAATCTGTGGTCAAATTTATGGTTGGACAAAATTCTCTGTGACCACCTGAGATGAGAACATCCCAATTAACAATTATTGTTGATGCCATTTATTGAACTTTTAGATATGCTAGAGAGTAAAAAACCCAGAAAATTTTGATATCAAATTAATTGCACACAACGCGTTTCTGTAATAATTTCCATCAAATAATCAACAAGTGTTTGGGACCAATAGACCAAAGGGTATACACAGGATACCTAAAATCGGCTAAGGTCACCTATGCATGAGAGAGGAAAATCTTAATTTAGAAATGCAGTATAGATAATAATCTCAGTATCACATACAATTGACAGCCCCGAAAAGGGAAATATGCGATGATTCAGTTGCAATCGTCAATACTATTATAAATTCTAGAATTAAAGCATAAACGTGAAAATCGAAGGGCAACCAAGAATAGACAACCCAGTGACACTGGTAAGATTATACCCACAAGACAAAGGACGAACACAAAATAATCAAAAAACACATAATACAAAACAGGCCCCGATGCCATACAACTTTTTCTTTGCTGAGCAAACTTTTTTTGCTCAAATCTGTGTTCTCAGCCAATCAAATTTGAGTATTTCCTTATTTGAGAATATTCTCAGACTTAAGTAAATTCTCAAGTTTTATGGCACCGGGGCCAGATGAGCAAAACGAACCAAAAAAACCCCCTCAATCTCTTCGCGAAGAGTAAGCAATTCCTGTTTCGTTTTCTAAGTTTAAAGACAACTATTGTGTATCAGTAGCAGCCTGGTCTGTGATAGAGGAAAGAACAAAACTGTAAAGAGGGACATTGATATTTCACTGTCGTCAACCAGTTCATGATGGCAATCATGTAATTTTGTGTCGATGATTTCAACCTAGGAGCAATATATTCTTGCTTGAGTAGATTGTGAGTTAGCAGATGAGGTATGACCAGAATATCACTGTACTGTGTACAGGTCGTACGCATACAATAATTGCATAATGCATTTGTTATTGCTATATTTGGAAAGCATTTATGAGACAATGATGCGACCAGCCTTAACAAGCTCAGCAAGTTCATACCTAACATTGCCTGCATTGGGTTGACCGATGACTTCCGACTTCCTACAATTCATATAATATATAAAAGAAATATCCAACTGTTAGTTAGGATATAATATAAAACTACAACATATGTATATAGGTACTCGAAAATAAAAAAAATAAATGTAAAGAAACGAAACCTGTTTAAATCGAACACACATAAACCATCAACATAGTTTCGGAATAAAGCCTGTTCTGATTGGGTAAGTTAAATTTCCCAATTTTCAATACATTTTCATAGAGATCTCGTTTATTCAGTGTTCGTTTTATACAAGTTTCTCCCGATTTATATACATGTATATAGATATTTATATAGTAAGTGTGTTATCACAGTACATACATGTGCTTAAATATATGACACTATTGCATATAACATGAGATATAAGGATATATATAACATGCTGTCTCAGGCGAGTGTACATGAAATACATGGAGGATTTTGTATTTTTATGTTAGTAGTACTAATAATAAAAGCATACAGGTACGACTATGATTGACAAGTGGAAATGTATCGATATAGGAGTATCGGCATAGAGATCAATATTTGAGTGCAGAGAATAAACATGATTCCATATCAGTTATAACCTGTATTAAATATTGCAAAGTATGCTCCTCCCCGTTACTTCAAGAATATAATTATATGTTATTTAGCTGTCTATTTCGTCGTGTAGGACACCCAGATTATGAAGGCGTGGTTTATCCATCATGGCCTCAACCATTGGTGTGGAAGAGGTGGTAGTGATTGACGTAGGACACCCAGAATATGAAGGCGTGGTTTATCCATCATGGCCTCAACCATTGGTGTGGAAGAGGTGATGGTGATTGACATAGGACACCCATAATATGAAGGCGTGGCTTATCCATCATGGCATCGACCAATGGTGTGACATCCAGCACCGTTTACATGGAGAGGTTCAAGAATAAAAATCATTTTACATGAAGAATTAAATTTCATGGATACTCTAATCCCCATGGTCAAGAAAAAAGTAGCCTTATTTAGAAATATGATACATTCTATAGTTTCATCTTAATGCTTTACCAGGTTATTAAATTCATTATATATATATACATTATAATAAGATTTGAATTATATCATAAGAAATTACATAAGTAGATGGATATACAAATAAATCACCGTGAATGAAAATGATAAGTACCATGCATTTACAGTCAAAACCGTATTAAGAGGTTACCTTTCCAACAAAGAAAAAAGTGGTCCTCAGGCGACCTCATAAAAGAGGTTAAATTCATATGAAATTGTTAATTACAGAAGAAGAAAAATGTGATCTCTTAATACAGGTGACTGCTTATTAGAGGTGACCTTATGGGCAGGTTTAATTGTATTTAGTTCTTAGTTTACAACGATATACATGTACTTACCAATTAAGCTTTTCATCATTTTCATTTTCAATGCCTGTAGATCTGGTGATAGCTTAGGAGCTGGTGTGGTAGTTGGTTTTGGAGTGGTCACTACTACTGGTGCTGGTGGACTTCCACCACCTGCAGAAGACATTCAGAGCCATTTTCATATCAATGTTGTTTTAATGCTTGAATGTTTTGCCTTTCAGTCATAGAACTTTTGTGTCTGATTTTGGTACATCGAACGCGAATAGCAGCCAACCAGAACAATATAGCCAATATACAAAGTGGTCTGATTGGACAATGTAAGAGTGCAAGCAACGAAACTCATACTCAAAACATTTATGTTCATCAGACCTGTTTACAGATTTAGCAGGACTTAGACCAGCAACATCAGAATACATGCGCAAAAAAGAATTTAAAATTTTCATTCCAGTTTTACATTTGATTATTGCAAAACGTAATTTAAAATTATATAAATAAAAACGTAAATATTACCACATAAAGTTGTATCGAGTAATGTATTAAGTAGCTTACTTATCTATTTATATTTAGATCTTACCCAGCATCGCCATTAAAGCCTGTTTCTGTTCAGCAGTTAACATGCCTGCAAAAGAGAAAGAAATTAATTATGTGCTTTGTTTGCTACTATCGTTGCATCAATGGGACATGCATCTTGTGAAGTAAATCCAAATTGCAATCATTTCCATAATGTACACATATTTTTCAATCACTCGATTAAGAATCAGAAATTATAATGTAGATAATAAGATATAGCAAAGTAATTGTACTAAGGGTTAGGGCTATGATGTTTAACGCCACTTTCAACAATGTTTCAGCTATAGCGTGGCGGTCAGTTTTACAGGTGGAGGACACTAGGAACACAACCGAGTTGTCGCAAGTCACTGACAGGCTTTATCACATAATGTTGTATCGAGTACACCTCGTCTGAGCGGGATTCGAGCTCACAATGTTAATGGTGATACGCACTGATTGCATAGGTAGTTATAAATATTAATACCATACGAAAACGACCAAGACGGCCCCAAAAGGTAATACGAACAGGATCTAAATTAAACTAGATTCTCTTGAAATAGACAATGCTATATCACACAGAGATTGTTTCTTTTTTGAAAATATCAAATATGCGAAGTTATATGTGGGGGTGGGCATATTAACTCAAAAGTTGAAAGAACTTGCATACCCGCATCACATCGACTACCACATGATCATGACGACGACACCCCTAAACATATCAGTATGTAAAAATTATTTACCGACAAATCCCTGCATGTCGTTGCCTCCTTTTGACGTGGATGTTTGTTTAGTTGATGACGAAGATGATGTTTTTGTCCTTTCTGGAATATAAAGCAATGCTACATGTTTATGCAATTTTATTAGTAAACTTTAGAGAAACCCGACGGGTCAATCAAAAATGGACAATCCAGAGACACTGACAACATTAGGGTTACAAGACACAGGACTAAGACAAACACAATAAAGAACCAAATAACAAAAACCAAAAACACAAACAAACAAAAACAGAAACGAAAAAAAAAACAAAAAACAAAAAACAAACAAACAAACAAAAAGCATAGAAAACTCAGAAAATTAAAATGATGAATAATAAGGACGCACCAAAAACTGCAGGTGAACCTATGTGCTCGCTAAGGGAAAGCACGTCATTAAAATAATCGCTGATAGTCATGTGCGTTGAAATTTTTATCTGTGAAATTTTGATATATTAGTGTAATGGTATGTAATACACATCATTTGTCATACACAGCTTGATAGCAGCAAATATGGAATGTATATCATCACACTTTCATAAAAAAGATATGAAAACACATTTGTGGCATGACAATAATGGTAGAAACCAAAACATTCGAAACATAAGTTGTTGACATCCGGGACTTTCATATTCACGCATTACCGATTAAATTTGCATTGAAATAAACGTTAGGGAATACTGAAGAGGCAATACACAATGGGCACCCCAGAATAATTCGCAACATATGGTACAGAAGACACAAGACGAAGAAAAAAAAATTGCAATCGATCAACTGTAAAGCCTTAAGAATCAACCACACCATGATGGCATCAATGAAATGGCTTAGTGGGTGGCACGATATTAGATTGTGTTGTAATGAATGATATTTCTCTTTGTAACTTGTATATGAAATCTTTAGCATACCTGTTACTACAATACTACTTGTACCTGCAACATCCATACCTGTAAAATACAAATAAACAATCTAAGATACTTCTTAATTGAGTGAGTGAGTGAGTGAGTGAGTGAGTGACTAATGTAGCATGACGCCAAGTGAGCAATGTATTAGCTATATATATTTATATCATGAAAATAACAAGTTGATATTTGAAGGGGCGATATATGCTTTGTACTCGAAAAACATACTGAGTGCTTGCTTACTCAAAAAGCTGTCCATAGGTAGATATTTTGCACGACTCGGACATATTATTATAGGTCCGAACCAATCTGTCTTTGTTCTAAACTGCTAATTATGTGTGAAGTACGGACTTGTATCTTAGATACAATAGACCGAAGTGAATTGTCTATTCACCAACTAATTTTCAGTACACGCTGTTAAATTAAAAAACTAGGTTGCATGCATTTATTACATTTTCTTTTTTATATCAAATTACATAGTATTATATTTCGAAAATCAATTATGTTGAAAAACATATTCTGATATAAAACATTAGACATCGGTTATGATAAAACATACCTTGGATATTACGTTGCCTATTTCCCCTTCTTTGTGGTGCTCCTCCCGCTGAAAAATAATAATACAAATAATAAACATACATTAAAGTGAGGCAAATTAATATTTAGATTAATTTTATTTTACTTTACTTTAAGCATATTGTATTGTCAAGCAAATGCAGGCAATGGATCAGACACAAGCTATAAACTGACGAGGTCTTCTCCGTATTCATATTTACAGTTGTCTAATTAACACATAACATATATATTGAGTGCGTAACAAAAGAAGGAACAAAGTTGGCGATTCCGCCATCGGCTTTATCTTTTAAATATCACAATGGCATTCTTGTCTAATTATCTCCATAGAAACAACAGTAGCAATATCGTTTCCCTCTTCACACACTTTTTATCCCCTGATCTGCCACCTAAGTAGAGCAACACTCTCATCTCTTGCATTAACCAATAAAACAATCAGTTATATTTATTCTCAATGTATTTCCTGTGATTTGATATGTTACGTATTGATGTGTACTT
>JYMV01014424.1_pt1 | contig 10803 bp, 9 predicted proteins | sample 338911 | NCBI WGS metagenome assembly JYMV01 (sample SAMN03354496, study PRJNA234377) | hydrothermal vent metagenome | biome: Deep sea; feature: Hydrothermal plumes at the Eastern Lau Spreading Center, Western Pacific Ocean; material: Seawater | place: Tonga | collected 2009 | depth 2000 m m
ATTCATTACCCCATAGCGCGCCGAATGTTGAAATAGGAACATAGAGCAATAGACCAATAATCGCTACGAGCCAAGTTTGTCCATCTGAAACGACTTCTCTTAATCCAGCGAACATGGATTCCTTTGTCACAGGGTTTTCAATGGAAACGAGTTTTAAGAACCATTCAGGACGTTTGGGTACGATGAGCCAAATGAGTATCGCAATCATTAAACCACCAATGGCGGCTGTGTACATCGCTTCTCTCCAGCCATAAGTTTGAACTGCCGCTTCTAGCGGTACTTGTCCTAATGCCGCACCAATTGTGCCAAGAGCAGCGGTCAATCCCATAATGAGTGCAAGTCGCCTACGTGGGAACCAAACTGTTGCCACATAGACAGCGCCTACATATGCAAAAGAAGAGCCAATTCCGAGCATAATTCTACCGAGACCGAGCAGGGCAACTGAATGTGCAAGGGCAAAGGTAAGGCAACCGATACCAGCGATGATTGCTGCTGTACTCAACAAATTTTTAGACCCAAATCGGTCAAGGGCCATACCAACAACGAGTTGCATTGGTGCGTATGAGAGGTAGTAGAGCCCCATGACAAACCCAACTTCGGAAGCGGTCATTGTGAACTCTGTTTGAAGTGTGCCCTCTATTACGGCAGGAGCAACCCTCGCGAAGAATTCATAGAGGTAGAATGAAGCTGCAATTGCCCAATACAACCACGGCATAATTCCAGTACGAGCTTCTCTTGCAATTCTTCGTGTGTCCTTCAAGTCTGCAATGAAAAGTTGTTTTACTTTACTCATGTTTCAAGGGGGACGATAACAAACTGCTCGACATCAACAAGCCCGAGATCAGTTAATTTTAATGAGGGGATAACTGAGAGAGATAAAAAACTGAGCGGCATAAATGGGTCATCGAGCGGGCACCCAAGTGATGCAACAGCATCTAAAACAACTTGCTGCTCGCTGATGACGATTTCCGGGGAAGCGTCGGACATCAGCCCTGCGATTGGCAACGGAAGAATTGCAAGTACCTTTCCATTAGATACGACACATTGACCACCCCCGGAATTGGCTAATGTGGTTGCAGCAATAAACATGTCCCCGTCACTATCTCCGACGATGGAAATATTGTGAGCATCATGACCAACAGTAGATGCAATTGCTCCCCCTTTGAATTTGAATCCCTTTACGAAACCGAGTCCAATGTTTCCAGTGTTATGGTGCCGTTCGACGACAGCCATCTTGAGAATGTCTTCATCAGGATTTGCAACGATGTAGTCACCTTCCATTGTTGGTTCAATATGAATTTCATCTGTGAATAATTGTCCAGAGATAAGCCCAATCACTCGAATAGTGTTTCCAGAACCCATGATTTGAAAGGAATCCAACGAAAGGGTATCTGGAATATGAACCGTGTCATTCGCGAGAGTCCAATCGACTGTGCTTTGAATATCTACAATGACTTTACCATTCTCTGCAACCAGTTTTCCGTGGTGCCAAGTTTGTTTTGGCACAGGTTCATTTAATTCATCAAATAGGATGAGATTTGCGTATTTTCCTTCTTCGATTGAACCCAAGTCATCTAGGTCGTAATGATCTGCAGCGTGTTTGGTTGCAATACAAATTGCTAGAATTGGGTCAAGCCCAAGTGCGATTGCTTTCCTTACGATGTAATCGATATGTCCTTCAACTTGAAGGTCTGCGGGGTGCCTATCATCTGTGCAAAAACAAATGTTATGCGCATTTTCTGGGGTGATAATAGGGAGTAGGGCTTCAAGATTCCTTGCAGCACTCCCTTCTCGAATATAAATCTGCAACCCTGTTTCAAGTTTTTCCAGTGCTTCTTCAGCAGTCGTACTTTCGTGATCGCTCGAAATACCTGCTTCAACGTATTTCAATAAATCTTGTCCTCGCAAGCCAGGACAATGTCCGTCGACCTTTCCATGACGCAAGCCCATACGAATTTTTTTAAGCACTTCGGGGTCATCATGGAGGACACCAGGAAAATTCATCATTTCTGCAAGTGCAATCACTCGCTGATCTTCAAAGAGTGGTTCTAAATCGTCTGCGAGGAGCGTTGCTCCGCTTGTTTCAAGTGGTGAAGCTGGAACGCATGAACTTGCCGTAAAAAATGCGTCAAATGGGATGTTCTTCGCATCATCCATGATGAGTTTGATTCCGTCGATGCCCAGAACATTTGCAATTTCATGAGGATCAAATACAGCTGCAGTTGTTCCATGTGGTAACGATAGTTTTGCAAAAGAGGAGGGTGGCAGCATTGTGGATTCGACGTGCATATGTGCATCGATAAATCCGGGAGCGATGAAAGCGCCATTCACATCTACTACCGTTTTGGCGTTGCTAGTGCCAAGTACCAACCTTCCATCTGAAATACCGATATCTCTGTTTTCAATAGTGCGAGTTTGCACATTGATGACTTGTCCACCACGAAGAATCGTGTCAGTTTGACTCATTTTTCTGCCAAATCTATTGCGTCCCCAGGTTCCATGACGAGAACTTCGATGTCTTTTGGTGCAAATCTTTTAACATCGACTTCAATTTGGGGCCATGTGTTGTAATGCATCGGAATTGCAGTGTCAGCGCCAATCATTTCAGCAGCCACTGCTGCCATCTCAGGACCCATCGTGAATCGATCCCCGATTGGCAGTAACGCAATATTGGGTTGGTAGATCTGACCAAGCAATTCCATATCTGAAAATAGAGAAGTATCGCCTGCGTGGTACACAATTGCACCACCAAACTCAATCATGAGCCCGCATGGCATACCCAAGTAGCGTCCTTGGTAACTCGAAGAATGGAAGGCTTGTGTAAATGAGATGTCACCGAAAGGAGCATCGATTCGACCTCCGGGATTACCTGGTTCGCACTTTTCATGACCGCGCTCTCCGAGGTATTCACAAATTTCGTAGGCTGCAAAAACAGTCGCATCGTTGGCCTTGGCAATTCCCTCACAGTCTGCGAAATGATCGAAATGCCCATGTGTCACTGCAATGTGTGTGCATGAAACATCGCTCGCTTTAATGATTGCGACTGGGTTATCCGTAAAGAACGGGTCGATGAGCAGGTTATTCGTCCCATCATCGAGCTGAAAACATGATTGTCCATGAAATGTGAGCGTAATTGACATCATGACATCCTATCACGTTGGGGTCAGGTCTAGGGTCAGACCCCAAGGGTTAGGTCGAGGGTCAGACCCTAAAAGGTGCACAAGATTCTTGTATGGAGTTGCGGGGTTGGGGGGTTAAGTGTACTATCTTCCAATTACGCGAATGAGACTCATTCTCAATAAGAGCACTCATAAGGAATTACATGAATCGATCAACCAAATGTATGTCGGCAATGCTTATCACCGTATTTGCTGGCATAACAACCGCATTGGGCTCTTCTAGAAAAACACCGTGGCTCTACGACACGAGAACAATGACAGCCGGAGAGGTGGAATATGAGCAATGGACGACATGGAAAACGGATAAGGAGAGCGACAGTCGTTATGAAGAAATTCGCTTTCGCCATGAAATCGAGTGGGGGGTGTCAGATCAATTTCAAATGGCTGTCTACTTTGCGGATTGGAGATACAGAAAGACATCTACTGAAACCAAAACATTGTTTCATGATGTAGCAGTAGAAGCGATTTTGCAACTCCAAGCCCCAACACCAGATGATATAGGTGTTGCGTTGTATGGAGAGGTTAAGTACGGGGATGATTTTGTAGAACTCGAAGGCAAGTTGTTGTTTGAAATGGAACTCGACCAAGTAAATCTTCTTTACAACTTCACCCTTGAAGCAGAATGGGAGGGCGAAAGTCTTGATGATGACAAAGGTGTCATTGAAAATGCTTTTGCAATAACCTATCAACCAGATCCAACGATAACATACGGTGTGCAAGCATTATGGGAAATCGAGTTCCCCGGTTGGAGTCAGCAGAGTGACGATGTTGTGTATGTCGGTCCATCAATAGCATGGCAGTCTGACGGTTGGTGGGTGAGTATTTCACCCATGTTTCAAGTGACAAGTGTACGGAGCGAACCCGACGTCCAAGTCCGCCTCCTCTTTGGAATTGACTTTTAATGCGGCATCTCGTGTTCTCATTGCTACTCTTGGGTTGTTTGGCGAGTTGCATGGAAACGTCAAAAGTAGCACCGGCAGTTCTCAGCCTTGGTGTAATGAGCAATGTCGAGCAACTTGAATTTGGGAGAGATTTGTATGTAACAAGATGTACGAAATGCCATAATGCGTTGAGGATAACTCGTTACTCACAATCACAATGGGCTGAGACTTTACCGGAAATGACATTCAAATCTAAATTTACTACCCAGCAAACGCAAGCCGTAACAGCATACATTCAAGCGGTTCTACTTTCGTCTACGACGACTCCCAACTAAACCCCCAACGGTGAGTAGTGCAAGTGCACCGGGTGTTGGTACAAATTGATACGAGAAAGCGTATTGTCCTAGAACGGAAAAATTTGCATTGCCAACGACATCCCATTGATCACCTTGATACGTAAGAAACTGAATTGGTTCGCCTGCAAACTCTGTGAGATCGATATCGTATAAATTAACTGTTCCAGTACGTGCAGTGCTTACATCACCCCAAGCGAAGGCTGCTGATGTTTGACCGTGTTCCCAGACTAGATATGCGTTGACCAACTGCGTTCCATTTCCCATGTCATACCAATCAGTTTGACTTCCAACATCACCAGTAGCGAACCAATCAGTGTCGATACTTGTTGTCGATGAAACCCCGAGAAATTGATTAGGAATCGATCCATTTGGATTATTGATTGGAATACCATCGAACAAACCAATTAAAGAGATACCAGAATCGGTACTGGCCACGATAAATGAAAGTCGTCCCATTGTTTCGATTCCATCATTGTTCAAAGTTGCAGCGAGAATATCGAGGTCACTCATTGAGAATTGATGGTCATCGCTATCCAACATGCCACTGAAATCACCTGCGTACAAGTCATAACTCCCGTCTACGCCATTTATACTGACATAATCAGCGGTGACAACCGCTGAACTACCCAGCAGGGCAAGGAGTGTGAAGATGGAAAGTTGTGATTTGGGCATGACCTGTCTCTACATCGGCCCAATTTGGGCTCAATCTAATCAATACTTCGTTTTGAAAAGAAGACTTGTTCATCGTAAAAGCCACTATAAGCCCTTTAATTTGCCTAAATTCACAATATTGGTGCAATTAGACTGACGCCATTTTGCCATAATCGCCGCCCTAGAGACCATTGGGAAGGTACATCGACAGAAACTGACGTGGATTGCTCCATGTAGGTTGTTTGTAAAAAACGGAGTTCGCTCGCAAAATCAGAATCGTAGACGAGCATACTAATCTCAAAATTGAGATCCAAGCTCCTGCGGTCCATGTTGGCGGAGCCAATAAGGGCGATTTCGCGGTCGATGGTCATTGTTTTTGCGTGAAGGAGCCCACCTTCAAATTCATGAATTTGAACACCAGCGTTGAGAAGGGCACCATACCGACTTTTGCTCGCAGCCTGTACAAGTTTAGAATCGTTCCGTGCAGGAAGAACGAGATGGGTTTCAATTCCACGCTTAGCCGAGATTAATAGAGCAGACTCCGTTGAGTCATCTGGAGAAAAATAAGGCGTTGTGATTACAAGTTCTTCCTTTGCACTAAAGAAAGCGGTTTGAAGAAGTTGACTCAATGCAAGGTTATTGCTGTTTGGACCAGTTGCCATAAGTTGTGCAGCGAAACCCGACGTATCAACTTCAAGAGGTTCTTTCAATAGAGAAGAAAGATCTTCATCACTATCCATAAACCAATCTTGTATGAAAATTGCTTGAAGTTCACGAACAATTGGACCTGTTAATCGAACGGATGCATCAACCCATGGAGCAAATTTTGGTTTAGGAGCAAACGATGGTTCAGCGATATTATTAGAACCCATGTATCCAATAGTATTATCAATGACCGCAATTTTTCGATGATTTCGTAAATCTACTCTCGCAAAAATCGCTCGCAATAAATTAGCGGGCAACGCTTCAACGACATGAACACCAGCATCCTTGATTTTTTTACACAAAGCTGATGAAAGAAACGCTTTGGAGCCCATCGAATCTAAAAGTAGTCTGCATTCAACTCCTCTCGATGTTGCATCGATTAGAGCATCAGAAATTTTATATCCCGCCTCGTCAACGAGCATGATGTACGACAAAATATGACAGTTACTCTTGGCATTTTTGATGTCAGAAGCGATTGAGTCAATCAATTGGTCTGAATCACCGAACAGGGATGCATGGTTTCCAGAAAGAACGTGTGAGCCGCCAATGGTTTCGGCTATGTGTGATATTGAACTATATTTTGGATTGACATCGGAACTGTAAAGTTTTGGGTTATTGATGTGGCTCGATACATTTTGAGGAATGGTCTCTTGAATTTCTTTGTGACGTTTTCTTCTACGGCTACCAAGTCGTCTCGTTCCTATGAGAAGAAAAATCACCGTTCCAATAAAAGGAAGTACGATGATGAGCAGCATCCAAGCAATCTTTGCTGAGTCCGACTTTTTTTTACTAAGAAGCAAGATTGCAATCATCAACAGTTTCAATAGCAATTCCGAAATAAATAGAATGACAGGTGCTGAAAGATAAATCATGTCATCAAGATACGCGAATTTTCTCGGATTGGGTCAATTACGGATAACAGCCGACGTATTTGTTAAATCAAATTCCGCTTCAATACCCTGATCAATTCGTCCATATTTTGTAAAAATATGGTTGAGTCGTTCAATCTTATGTTCAGCAAGTGCTTCTAACCCATGTTCTTCGCCCGGCGAGGAACCCCAAATAAAGACACTCGGGGTATCCGTTTCAAGCATCAGAGATTCACTTGTTGTCCAGCGAGCAAGATTGATGAATAGAATTTGTGTTGCCCACGGTTTGTTATATATCAACTTCAAAACGTTCAGCCCCGCCAAAATATCTCCACCATTCCACTGCAAACCAGGTCTCATCGGTCTTTCAAAACTCGGCTCTTTGAGCGTTATAAAGTGATAGTTTGGCTTTACTATTGCTCCTACACGGGTAGGTAATCTTCTCCCTTGCATGTCAATAAAAACTATTCCATTTTGATCCTCTACTTTTGCATACGGAATGAGATATGACGCATGGACGATAGCCTCAGTGTCATTCACCCACTGCACTTGTTTTATCACGTTAAACCATCCCGTTGCTGCCAATGCATCTGCGGTTTGAATGAGACCCTCGCGACCGACAGTTGTGCTTGCTAGGTGAATTCTTGCAACATCCTGAAGTTCAAGTAAGAGTGAATCATCAAGCCAGATGGGGGGGTCATTGAAGGTGACTTTTAAATCAGATACGGAGATTTGAATCGCACGAAGTTTGGGAACACTCATTGCTGTCAATGCAATAAGTCCAGCGACAGCCAGAACCCACGACAAGACAATTGGGGATTTGAAAAGGTGGCTAAATGCACCAACTACAACAAATAACTTGGTGGAAAACTTCTTGTTCTTATTTCGTACCATAGCGTAGTACACCATCGACTAGGCACCCATTCCAACTTGATTCATGAGGTAGTAGCAGAATCAACAAGCATAGTGCAAAGTTCTGGCATTTCAATTCCAGATTGTTTTGCTGCCATTGGTACGAGAGAATGATTCGTAAAACCTGGCATAGTGTTTAATTCCAGTAGCCATGCTCCATTTTCATTCAGTATGAAGTCGACCCTAGCGATGTCCCTGATACCCATCTTCTTGTAGAGGTCAAGAGCCGATGCAACGCATGAATTTGATGGTAAATCAGGGTCGATAATGAACTGCGTATCTTCCCGTTCATATTTCGCTTCAAAATCATAACTTTGTAAGTCCGCAGGTGGAATGATTTCAACTATAGGCAGTGCTTTACCACAAATAATGCCAACAGTCACTTCTCGACCCTTGATGTATGTTTCAGCAAGAATGTGCGAACGATTTTGCAATAAAGATTGCACGTGTGACTCCACATCTTCTTGGTGCATACAAATGAATATGTCAATGCTTGATCCATCGTCAATAGGTTTTAACACAAGGGGTGGATCGATAGTAGGCAGTGAATTTTTACTTACAATGCACCAATGAGGTGTTTGAATACCTAATTGTAGAGCAATTTGTTTTGTCGCTTCCTTATCCATCGCAGTTGTGGCAACATCGCTTGATGAACCCACAAATGTTTTTCCCGCGACCTCAAGTAATTCTTGAAGAGGTCCACCCTCTCCAAATGGGCCATGCAATACAGGGAAGATGACACCGCTTTTGATGTTTTCAATTTCTTGCAAAGTCGGAGTATCTATAATCATGCTTTTCACATCAAATTTATTTGATTGTTGTAATGCTTTCGTTACGGCAATTCCCGAAGAAATGGATACATCACGTTCAGCGTCCGGACCTCCCATAAGAACAGTTACGCTCCGTTTGCTCATGAATTGCCCTCTGAATCTCGAGACCATACGACAACCTCTTTTTGCAATTCAATCCCCGAATGATCCAGAACACGTTTTCTAATTTCGTTCATTAAAACCAGTACATCTTTTGCAGTTCCATTTTCAGTCGTGGTGATGAAGTTAGCGTGTTGCATGCTTACTTGAGCGCCACCTATAGTGAACCCTTTAAGACCCGCATCATCGATAAGTTCTCCAGCAGAAATGTGCTGACCTTCTTCATCTATTGGATTCTTAAACGCGCATCCCGCCGAAGTATCGGCAAGTGGTTGTCTTGCTTTTTTCCAAGCAAAAATCTCTTTGACTCCTTCTCTAATTTTAATAGGATCATCCGGAATCAATTGAAATGTGGCTGACAATATGATGGGGTCTGAAATGTTACTCTTTCTATACTCAAAACCAAGATCACTTGCTTGGTGCGTGACAATTTCTCCTGATGTTGTAAGTGTAGTAATTGTGGAGAGCGTATCGGAGATAGAACCATACTTTCCACCAGCATTCATTCGTATTGCACCACCAATTGACGCAGGAATTCCTGCCATTGCTTGCAAGCCATGAAGTCCATTCCGAGCGGTTTCCATGACAGTTTTACTGAGGTCTGCACCACTCATACTCTGCATTGTTCCAGAAGAATCCTCTCGATTAAAAGTGCATGTTGTGAAACAGTCATGGTCGAGTTTTACAACAACTCCATCAACACCGATGTCATCTATTAATAGATTTGCTCCTTTGCCAAGTACCCGAAATGGAATGCTGGCGTTGTGACACTTTTGGAGTAAAAGTGAAAGTGCTTCAATCGAGTGAGGTTTGACAAGGGCATCTACGTTACCGCCAATGGTGAAATACGTCATGGCGCCAATATTTGCATCAAAGTGTACATCAGCATCAATGTCACTGAAAAATTCAGATTGAATTTGAACACTCATTTTTCAGAGGGTATTTCAATAGTATCCACAAGAGTATGTGCAATTGATGTCACGGGACCTGCACCCATGATGACGATTAAGTCTCCACTTCGTGCAGTATTTTGTACATATCGCACGATGTCTTCAAAATTATCAATGTGTGTTGCAGCAGAACCCTGATCAATCAATTTATCCACGAGATCTTGGGCAGAGACACGGTGTTGTTCCGCCTCTGAATCACGAACAAAGTAGATATGAGGAACAATAACTTCATCTGCACTTGAAAAGCTTTGAGCAAATTGATTCAGAAGGAACCTTGTTCGACTATGTTGATGCGGTTGAAATACGCATATCAGTCGCTTAGGTAATTCTGCCGAACGCAAGGCTTTTAAAGTCATTTCGATTTCAGTTGGGTGGTGTCCATAATCGTCGTACACAATTGCTTTACCACCGTTCTTGCAAACAAAAGTTCCCAATCGTTGGAGTCGCCGGTCAACGCCTGTGAAATGCTCCAATGGAAAAATAATTTCTTCCCAGTCGACACCCAAGTGTGCAGCAAGTATAGCTGCTGCTGCTGCATTTAATGCGTTATGAGATCCAGGCATCGTATTTGTCCACTGGATTGTCCACATTCCATCTCTCAGTATCCCCACTCTGCAGACGGATGGATCAAATATAACTTGATAATCCGCTTCAGGATGAAACCCGAATGTTTCAACGCGACAATGTAAACCGGGGGTAATAATGTTCCTGTGTGCGCCATCATGGGCAATAAGTAGAAACCCATTTTCTTGCGCAGATGGAATTCGCAACGCGAACCCTCGGAAAGATTCGATGATGTCATCAAGTGAATTGTAATAATCGAGGTGGTCTTCTTCGACATTATTAATAAGCCCGATCATAGGATCATGATCATGAAACGATCGATTGAATTCGCAGGATTCACTAATCAAAATACCCGCCTTCCCCTTCAAAGCACCTTCTGGTACCAACGAAGCACCAACTCGGCTCGACCCTCCAATTTGTTTGCAATTTGCACCGACAATGAAACTTGGGTCTACTCCAGTATGGAGAAGTATTGAACTGAGCAAAGAAACCGTTGTTGACTTGCCATGTGTTCCTGCGATACATACACCAGTGTGCTGCGACTGAACAATGCCGAGCATCTGCGCGTATGTCACAATTGGAATACCCAACTCATCCCCTCGGCAGATTTCTATATGTTCAGGTGGAATAGCAGCAGAATGAACAAGGAGATCGATTTCAGACGAAATTATTGAGCCATCTTGCAAAAATGAAACCGAAATTCCATCCTCAATTAACGAATCAGTTATAGACGATTCTACAACATCGGTCCCTTGAACCTCTACCCCAATGTTCGTAAGTAACCGAGCAAGCCCACTCATCCCACTT
>JYMV01023467.1_pt1 | contig 10803 bp, 10 predicted proteins | sample 338911 | NCBI WGS metagenome assembly JYMV01 (sample SAMN03354496, study PRJNA234377) | hydrothermal vent metagenome | biome: Deep sea; feature: Hydrothermal plumes at the Eastern Lau Spreading Center, Western Pacific Ocean; material: Seawater | place: Tonga | collected 2009 | depth 2000 m m
CGGGTTTCGGTTCCGGCTTGGGCTCAGGTTTCGGTTCCGGCTTGGGTTCGGGTTTTGGTTCCGGCTTGGGCTCAGGTTTCGGTTCCGGCTTGGGTTCAGGCTTCGGCTCCGGTTTGAACTCAAAGCGTTCGGGCTCCGGCTTGGGCTCCGGCTTAGACTCCGGCGCTTCCATACTGGGCATCTGATTTTTTGTGATGGCGCCCATCAAGCGCGAGCCGAGGTCCATATGCGAGGGGCTGCTGGCAGGCTCTGCTGAGGTGGAGGATATAGGCTCTGGTGCGATTTCTTGTGCAACACCTTGATCGCTTTCCATTTGAGTAAGCGGCTCATCCATAATCGAAAGCGGCTCATCATCAAGCCTGTCGAGGATGTCTTTGAGGCTTTCTTGGTTGGCTTGTTCGTCTTCGGGACGATGACCGCCGGTACCGCTGGCGCTCAACGCCTGCAGTTTAGTAAATGTACTTGTGCTTTTTCTCTTCTGCGCCTGCAATCTAGTTGCGGTTGCCGAGGCTGCCGACTTTCTCTCATCGTCCATCTCTTGAACGGGTGATTTGGCAGCGGGTGGTTCAGGCTTGGCAGGCGGCTTTTCTTCTTCCGCATCGAGCTTGTCGAGAATACCGCGCAGTTTGGTGGACGATGTAGCCGCTTTGGCCTTCGTCTTTCCTAGCTTAATCGCGCCTCTCGATTCAGATTGTTCTTGGACGGACTCTTCTTCATCACCTGTTTCGGTGCCGGCTGAATAAACAGATAGGGGTTCGAGTCTGAAAAGCGCGACTGCAGCACCGACGCCAAACACAGTACTGACGACGATCGGCACCAGAGGCAGAGTTAGCTTGATTGGCGCTGCAAATGCAAAGTGCCCACCGATTGCAACACCAATACCGGACAAAACCAGAATGCAGGCAAAGCCAACACCAGCGACTTGGAGCAGTTGATTGAGGCGACCGTTTTCAAAGCAGATGCGGCTGAAAAGCAAGGCGGCACCAAGCTGAGCAAGCAGCAGTGTCGCTACGTTGACGCTGAAGGTCAGATCTTTCCAGGGTGACTGAGTGCCTCCGAAAGTGAGAAGGAGGGCAAGCACTATGGCTGCGCTGAACCAAATCCAATTTCGAACGACCAGTTTGTACATTTAAAAGATCGGTCCTTGATATCTATATGAAAAACTAAGTTCAATATACCCTGCCACACAGCGTTTACGGTGCAAACTGAACAGGTTTGAAGACATGAAATCGCCCCTTGAAAGCGACAATTCAGTAATTATCTGTCGCTGTCGCTTTTGTTCGGTCTTCGTCGACCGCCCGTCTGCCCCGCGGTGAGCACGATCAAGGCTTTTGACACGGCAATTGCGGAAATATTCACGGTCAATAAGAATACCCAATTTATTGTCAGGACTGGCGCTTGTGAGCCTGGACGAAGTCGTACCGAGGAAAATACGTTTTCATTGACGAGGTGCGCAATACCAGCAATGGCGCCGGTCAATGCCAAAATGACAAGCGCCAATTTTATGACTTGAATGGGCGAAGCTTCGCCGTAAAAGAGAACGGCTGCGGCCAGACTGGCGCCGACCTCAATGATTAAAAGTGGAAGCAGCGGCACTTCCATGCAGTTGGCGGCGAAAACCTTCGGCAAGCCATAATTCAACCCGCTCACGCACAGGACGAGCGCAGCTAAAAGCGGCCAAGAAGTCCGTATACTCAGGCGTTGCATCAAAACCCCAGGCAGAAATATGCGTAATTACAGCCTGAATGTAGCGCCAAGCCTGGATTGGAGACTTTCTCTGATTTTTGCCAGGCGCTTGTCGACCTCTTCGGTGGTCAAAGGCTCCTGGTCTCCTGAAAAAATCAACCGGTAGGAAAGGCTTTTCTTTCCGTCGCTGAGCTGGAACAAGCTGACAAGATCGACTTGCTTGAGAGTACCTCCTGCCGCCGATCGAATACAAGATTCTACAGAGGCGTGGTCCAGTGACACATCCACATCGGCGGTCAGGTCGCGAGAGAGCGGCTGTGTGGATGGCAGGGGGGTGAATGTCGCAGGGATGGTCAGCTTTTGTATCTGATCGATATCTAGTTCGAATACTGCGGCGCGCTCGGCAAACTTCAGGCTGTCAGTGAAGCCTGGATGCAATTCCGCAACGAAGCCCAGCCTGACTACTTGCGCTTCTGGAGCGTTGGCGGTGACATTTGGATTTTTCGACCAAATGATCTCGCAGGCTCTAAACGGATGTAAACATCCAGGCAGGCGATTGGAATGGAAAAACTTGACTCGAGCCAAGTCTGCGCCGGCTTGCAGAAGCAGTTGCTCGACTACTCCTTTGGCGCGATAGAAGTCGTGCGCTTCTTCGGGCACTGTCTCATATTTTGCTGAATCGTTGGGTGCAGCGGTCGGTTTTGATTGCCACAAGCTCGAAGCCCGTTTACCCATGAGCAAACCAGCCACTTTCGTGCGCTCTTCGACGCCTGTTTCGCCGCGCTCTTGTTTGGTGTCTTTCGCTTCTTTCTTCAAATAGATCCGACCGACTTCGAACAAGAAAACATCTTTATTGCCGTGATCGTAGTTATAAGCCGCAGTCTGCGCCAGCCCTGGAATCAAGCTTTGGCGCAATACTTCGTGGTCTTCGGAAAGCGGGTTCAATACAGCCACTAGCCGCTCTTCGTTTTCCAACGTGGCCAGACCATTTGGATTGTTTTCACCCTTCTTGCTTTCGCTCCTCACCAAACTCGAAACCCAGGCTTCGCTCAATCCCGAGGCAAGAAGCGAACGCTTGATGCGGTTTACGGTTTGATTCGGAGCCTGTGGAGGAATCGTATTGGTCGGCATCCCGCTCGGCAATTTGTCGAAGCCATAGATGCGCGCGATTTCTTCAATGACATCTATTTCGCGTGTCACATCTCCTGAGCGGAAACTTGGCACTCTAACGGACAATTGGTCGTCTTTTGCCTCGTAGCCGAATCCGAGAGGCTCGATCAGTTTGCCAGCCGCTTGCGCGGTAATGTCAATGTCCAAGAGCTTTTTCACTCTGGGCATGCGGACAGACACGACTGTTTTCTCAACTGTTTCCTTGCCGCTCTTTGCCATCTCTGCAAAGCCTGCACCGTCTTTAGTGGCGCTGCAATATTGCATTATCAGACTGGCTGCTCGGTCGGACGCTGCGATTACTGACTCCACATCGACACCACGCTCGAATCTCAAGCTGCTGTCGCTGGACAGTCCGAGCAGTCGGCTTCCTCTGCGAACCCGTGCTTGCGAGAATGCTGCCGCTTCAAGGGCGATGGCTACCGTATCGTCGGAAATTTCGGAGCCCTTGCCTCCCATCACTCCAGCTACGCCAAGAACTTCATTCTCGCCTGCGATTACTAATACTTCGTCCGTGAGCTTTTGTTCTTTTTCGTTGATGGTTACCAGTGTTTCACCAGCCTTTGCACGGCGGGCTTGAATCACTTTGCTTTGCAGTTTTGAAACATCGTAAGCGTGCAGTGGCTGACCCATCTCGTGCATCACATAGTTTGTGATGTCCACGACATTGTTGACCGAACGCACGCCAATCGCTTCCAACTTGCGAACAATTTCTCTGGGCGACGGACCCACCTTCAACCCTTCTATATAACGGATGGTGAGAAGGGGACAATCTTCTTCGTTCTCTATGCGGGTGGTTATGGCTTGGTTTGGTTTGATTTGCTTGCCGTGCTTGCTCAGGTCAGAGACCGCAACTTTCATCGCACGACCCGTTAATGCAGCAACTTCGCGCGCCAGTCCGATAACAGACAATGCGTCTCCTCTGTTCGAGCGGGAGCCGACATTGAGAACGGAGTCCGAGCTCAGTTCCAAAACTTCTTTTGCATCGGCACCGATCTTGATGCCATTGCCTTTGATGGAAATTTGTTCGAGGTCGGAGAGAATGAGAATTCCATCGACATCAAAACCTTGGAGCCCAAGCTCCGAAGGTGAGCACAGCATGCCGTTCGAAGTCACACCGCGAATCTCGGATCTCTTGATCGGCAGAGGCGAGCCATCCTTTCTATTGATTACGATCGCACCAGGCAGCGCCACCGGAATAATATGGCCGACTTCGATATTGGATGCCCCGCAAACAATCTCTACCGGCTCACTATCTTCTTTTAGAAGCACTTTAGTGAGGCGAATCTTGTCGGCATTCGGGTGCTGATGAATTTCTAGAATTTTGCCGACAACAAGCGGACCCGTGATGTTGGCTCCCACCAGGTGAATGTCCTCCACCTCAAAGGCGTTCATAGTCAGCTTCTCAGCCACTTCTTCAGGCGTTATGCCTGACAAATCGACAAATTCACTCAACCATTTGTATGAAAGCTTCATTGCAGTAACGCCCTTTTGTGTCCTTTGGAAATCAAGAAAAATAGCCGGTTTTGAGAGTAAGGAGAGGTTGTTTCGCGTGGTTTTCTGCGCGAAATTCTCGATAGCCTAAAACTGACTGAGGAATTTCACATCGTTGGTGAAGAAGTTGCGAATATCGGTGACGCCGTATTTCAGCATTGCCAGCCGCTCTACACCCATACCGAAAGCGAATCCGCTCCACTCTTCGGGATCGATTCCGACTGCTTGTAAAACGTTCGGATCAACCATGCCGCAGCCTAATAGTTCTAACCACCCGCGGTGACCGCAAGTGCGGCAACCACTGCCCATGCAAAACGGGCATTGGCTGTCCATTTCTGCCGAGGGCTCTGTGAACGGAAAGAAGTCCGGACGCAGGCGAGTCTTAAGCGGTTTGCCAAACAGCAAGCGGATGAACTCATTGAGAGTCGCGCTCAATTGCCCGAAGGTCACATCCTTGTCGATGAGCAAACCTTCTACCTGGTGGAATAGCGGGTATTTCCGAGCATTGACCTCTTCGTTGCGATAAACGCGTCCGGGCGAAATGATTTTCAGCGGCGGCTTTTTATTTTCCATGACACGAATTTGCACCGTGGACGTTTGACTGCGCAAAAGTACTTGCGGACCGATGTTGGTGTAGAACGTGTCTTGCTCGTCTCGGGCAGGGTGGCTTAGCGGTGTATTCAGTGCGTCGAAGTTGTAATAATCGGTCTCGACTTCCGGACCTTCGGCAACTTCATAGCCCATTCCGTAAAAGATGTTGATGATTTCTTCGGTAACTTGAGTGAGCGGGTGCAAGTGCCCCTGCGAGATTGCGCGTCCGGGCAAAGTAACATCGATGCCTTCATCTTTCAGTCTGGCGTCTAGTTCACTTCTGTAAAGCGCGTCTTTCTGTTTATCGAGAGCGCCTTCCACTTCTTGCTTGATCTCGTTGGCCAGCTGTCCGATGCGCGGGCGGTCAGCCTTGTCGATATTCGAAAGCCCGCGCATAATCGTGCTCAGCGAGCCTTTCTGCCCGAGATACTGCAGCCTCAGTTCTTCCAATGCTGCCGAAGTCGTTGCCTGCGCAAAATCCGCCAGGGCTTTTTCATTCAATTCTCTAAGCTCTCTTTCTAAATTTTCAACACTCATCGAATTCTTTGCAACCTTCCTGAAGCGCATTAGCGCTTGTTTACAACCAGAGCAAAAGCGCTCGTTCATGACCGCCGCGCTGTCGCTTGCTTATGGCATGCGCTCTAGCAATCGGCTGAAACTCGCCGCCCTGGCGCTCGCCAATCACTCGCGGCGCCGGACAATTCCGCCGGCAGATTTCTAACAGTAACAGAACAGCATATAAGATTTTGAACATTGGCCGGCGGTCTTTGCGTTTCTACACTTCCCGCTCACTGTCAGGCATTGCCAGCAGATTTCACAAAAAGCCCACCGCAAGTTGTGTGCTTCAGGCGCTATCCTAAATTTCTGAGCTTTCTTTCAAATGGCGTAAAATTCAATTAGAAGCGGCGCTGTAAAGAAAGCTAAATAGAGAATTTGGCTCGAGAAGCGAAACATAACGCAGCCTGCGCCCGAAAACTAAACGGAATCCCTCACGACAATCAGGTAACCGCTTGGCTAGAGCACGTTTCAGGAGAAAACCTGGATACACGATACCGACTACGAGAGTGTCCGTCATCGTGATTTCGCCAGATAGAAAAATATTGCTGGTCCGGCACCGCAAGGGCAATCGGCAGTATTGGGTATTGCCGGGTGGGCGGCTCGAGTATGGCGAAACCTTTGCTGAGTGTGCGGTTCGGGAGATCAAGGAAGAGACAGGGTTGGACGTCGAGGTGGTTCGCTTCCTCTTTCTTTCCGAAGCCATTGCACCAGACCGCTCTCGCCACATTGTCAATGTCTATTTGAAGGCAAAGGAGATTGGCGGCACGCTGAAAGTCGGCAATGAGCCTGTTCTTGCCGGTGTAGATTACATTCCCATCGATGATCTGGAGAAGGTGACGCTCTTTCCGCCGGTCGCGGAGTACATTCTGAAGAACCTGTCGCACGGTGACCCAGAAGGCATCGAGTATCTTGGCAATCTCTGGGTGTAGAGGCCCTTTTGGGTGTAGGGGCCCTTTGTGGAGTTTGTAGGGGCGCTGCCATGAATCGCCCGGTTTTGAAAGTCCTGTAACGCGGCGCGACGCATGGCGTCGCCCCTACGGAGCTTCTTGTAGTAAAATATCGTCTCTATATCTCGGGACCGAGGTTCTTTTTTGATGCATCAGCATCCAGCTTTGGTTCCCGGTGGCTATGCGCCAACACAGAGACCTATCGACGCGCGCATTATGAGTTTTGTCTCAAATTGTCGCTTCACCGCCTGGAGGAAAAAATGGCACAGCAACGTGGAATGAAGCGAGCTGAAAAAGTACTCGCTCGCAAGCAAAAGAAGAGAGTTCAAACCAAAGCAGCAAATATTCGCCGTGCCGAAAGACAGGCTGTAGCTGTTGAAAAGGAAGAAGCAAAAGCTGAAGGCTAAGCTTAGCTCTCGAGCAGTTTTTTGAAACCGTCCTCACAGGGCGGTTTTTTGTTGCTTATTACATGTGGTCGCCGAAAGAGAACGTGATTCCGTTCACTACAACTTCCGAACCTTGCGACGCTCCCGCTTGCAGCAATGCGTCAATGACGCCCATCGCCCTGAGCACATTGAACATGTGCGCCAGTGACTCGGGTTCTTTGAGGTTGGTCACTTCGACAATTTTTTCTGCTCGATGGCCGGTGAGGAAGAAGACATTCTTCTTGCGCATGACTGAGAAGGTATCGTCTGGTCTTTCCGAGGCCGCCTCATCGCTAATCACAATGGCTGGATCGACCACAGGCTCTGGCGATTTGAACTCTTCCAGTTTGCGGCTCAAGGTAGCGATCAACTCTCTTATGCCGATTTGTCCCTGCGCCGATATAAGATGAACGCCTTGAAGTCTTCCTTCCTTTCCTTTGTATTGTTTCTTGAGAAACTTCTCCACCCTTTGTTTAAGGGCTTCAGCTTCATCGGCATCCATCAGGTCTATTTTGTTGAGTGCCACCAAACGCGGTAGCTCCTTCAATTTGTCGCTGAAGAGATCGAGTTCGTTGAGGATTGTTTTCATATCCTCTTCGATCGTCTCAGAGCTGCTGTCGACCAAGTGTACGAGCACTCGAGTGCGTTCAATATGTCGCAGAAAATCGTGTCCCAGGCCGACTCCGCTCGACGCACCCTCGACCAGTCCCGGAATGTCGGCCACGACAAAAGCTTTGCCGGATGGATCGTATGCCACACCCAGATTGGGTTCTAAGGTTGTGAACGGATATGCTGCGATCTTCGGTTTTGCATTGGATATGACCGATAAAAGTGTCGATTTGCCGGCGTTGGGCAAACCAATCAAGCCTACATCGGCGAGCAATTTCAATTCCAGCTCGAGCTGTCTTTCGACGCCCCTTTCTCCCGGCTCGCAGTAATAGGGCGAGCGTTTGGTAGGGGTAGCCATCATGCTGTTGCCGCGACCTCCACGGCCTCCTTCGGCGACAAGCGCTCTTTGTCCGGGGGCGACCAGGTCGGCAATGACGTGCCCGTCAGTCCTGTCCCTGATAAGGGTGCCAACCGGCACTCTAATGACGAGATCCTTGCCCTGTTTGCCATGCTGGTTCTTGGAGCGTCCGCGCTCGCCGTTCTCCGCCTCAAAAATCGCTTTGAAACGGAATTCTACGAGCGTAGTCAGGTCGTTTGTCGCCTCAATATAGACATGTGCCCCGCGCCCGCCATTGCCGCCGGCAGGACCCCCTAGAGGCTCGTATTTCTCTCTGCGCCAAGCGATGACACCGTTGCCGCCGTCGCCCGAACGTACGCTAATTTGGACGTGATCTATAAATTGGCTCATAAGTTGTAAGTATCAGTGACAGATAAACTAGCAGAGATCTTGACCTGAGATCTTGATCCTTATGATTATCAGATCTAGATCTTTTAAAGTAATAGATATACTGAGATCAGTTAAAGATTGTCTTTCAAGTGGCAGATTGAAGAAGGAAATAGACCCGTTTAGAGTCTTGAGTCGCCGATAAATCGGTTAAGAACAAAACTCTCAGACTTAGTGGTGAGGAGGAACATCCATTGGAAGAGCGTATCACTGTTCATGAAAAGGCTCGAGGCGAGACGATTAACGTCTACATCGGCGAGTATCGCGGTACCAGATATCTGCATATCCGCGAATGGTATCTCGACAAAGATCAAGAAGAAAAGCCGACCAAGAAAGGTGTGGCACTACCTGTGGAGAAATGCGAAGCATTGAAAGATGCGATTTCGCAAATCGGTCCGTCGGACGGATCGCTCGATGAGAGAGTGACCGTGCACGAAAAGGCTCGCGGCGAGTCGATCAACGTATACGTTGGTGAATATCGCGGCACCAGATATCTTCATATTCGCGAATGGTATCTCGACAAGGATCAAGAAGAAAAGCCGACCAAGAAGGGTGTCGCCATTCCAATGGAAAAGGTTGACGCGCTTACTGACGCCATCGATCAATTGGTGCCGGCAGAGAAGGCTGAAAAAGCTGAGAAGCCAGAGAAGAAAAAGAAATAGTCAAACTCAGCTCTTCTAGGAATCCCCTCAATTTGACCAATTCGCTAAGAACGAATTCAGTCTTGCGCCGATTTCACGGGATAAGTCTATCCCTGCTATTTTCGCTGTCTGCTTCTAGTGCTGCCGATTGCGCCGAGCTTTCGCTTTCCTCCTCCTCCGCAAAGCAAGGGCAACCGATAGAGGTTACTTACAAAGCAGATTCGGCCGAGGATGAGCCGATCTTCACTTTTGCGCGACAGACTTATAAATTGTTTCCATCTCCAGACAATCAAGATGGACAACATATATACAAGGCCATTCTTGCGCCATCTCTGGAGCTTGATCCTGGCGTCTACACCCTCAAAAACGATAATGCCTCGGTGAAGCTGAAAGTTTTGGACGGGAAGTTTCAGATGCGATATTTGACTCTGCCAAAGTCGAAAGACAATTTCAACACTTCGCCAGGTGAGGAAGAAGCGGTAAATGCTGCAAAAGAGACTTGTTCTCCCCAGCGTTTTTGGACTCAGGATTTTACCCGCCCATCAAAGGCTAGAACCTCGACTCCGTTTGGGGTTCGGCGGACAGTCAACGGTAAATTTCTAAAGGACTATTTCCATTCCGGCCTAGATTTTGCCGGAGGTTTGGGATCGCCGGTAGTGGCATGCGCTCCAGGCGTTGTCGTCATGGCACGAACTGGTTTCAAACTGCACGGTAATTGCATTGCCATCGATCATGGACAGGGAATTGTTTCTTTCTACATCCACCTACAAAAACTTCATGTCGCCCAAGGACAGCAAGTAAAAGCCGGACAATTGATCGGTCGTATCGGTCAGACCGGTCGTGCCAACGGACCTCACCTGCACTTCAGCATCTACTGCAACAAGGCAGCTAGCAATCCAAGCAACTGGTTTGCAAACGCCATTAAATAGGTTGGCGACGATTCGCTTGGATGAAACATAATCGATTGGCATCACCGGTGATGCCATAGACAATTGGCGATGGCAACGTATGAGCGCGGCGTGGCGGCGTATTGCATGCGTCCTCAGAAATTTGGGCGCATGCAATGCGTCTCAAAAAATGGGGCGCATGCAATGCGCCCCTACATTTATATAGGCAATCAAACTCAATCACTTGATGGTGGCAGCGATGAAACATAATCGCATATAAAAGAGCCGCCTTTTGGGCGGCTCTTAACTGATTCCGTAGGATGTCCTTTGATTGACTAGATGGTCGTTGCCTTGTTCCAGAAAGCGTCCTTGATTGCCTTGGAGGACGTTGATTCGGATTGGATTACCACCGAGGATGGTGCGAACAGAAACACACCTTCGCCGATGCGTTGCTGATGACCGTCGATAGCATGGCAAGCGCCAGAGAGGAAATCGACTACGCGCTGGCTGTTTTCGTTGTCCAGCATGTGGAGGTTGAGCAAAACGGATTTGCGTCCGCGGAGATGCTCAACAATGTCGATCGACTCCTCAAATTGACGCGGCTCGATGACCAACACTTCGCTGGCTGCTTGAGCGCTCGGGTGCGTCACGACTTGACTGCCGTAATTGTTTGAAGGCTGCCTGACCGAGGGCGGTTTTACCGCATCCATCGGCGCCTTATCCAATGCCAGCTGCCCGTTGGTGGCATACACTTCGTCAGTGGTGTCGAAGAGGTCTTCGAAATCTTCTCTGTCGTAGTTGTCTGCCGGACCGAACCAAAAACTCTTTAGCTTTGTAACTATGCTCACCTGCGTCCCTCCTTACCCTCTCGCCGAAATAACTTTTGCTTTCCCTTCCCTTATCCAAAATCCGCTTGTAGCGGGGTTCAAACTTGAAATATCGCTCTGCCGAGTCGGACCATTGTTGATCCTGCTTCAACTGCTTCCAGCCAGTCCGCTGACATACCCATCGAAA
>JYMV01041921.1_pt1 | contig 10802 bp, 7 predicted proteins | sample 338911 | NCBI WGS metagenome assembly JYMV01 (sample SAMN03354496, study PRJNA234377) | hydrothermal vent metagenome | biome: Deep sea; feature: Hydrothermal plumes at the Eastern Lau Spreading Center, Western Pacific Ocean; material: Seawater | place: Tonga | collected 2009 | depth 2000 m m
TCAACTCTTTCGAGTTGTGTTCCCGAAAGGGGAACTGCAGGTAGCCACGACAGGGCAGTAGCTCCAATTGGTAGAGCGACGGATTCCAAATCCGTTGGTTGGGGGTTCGAGTCCCTCCTGCCCTGCCAACAACAGAGAAAAGGCCCGCAACGGATCGGTTCCACGGGGGGGCAGGAGGCAGTCCGGGGTTCAGGGCACCCTGGAATGTTGACCGGGCGTGGTGGTTGGCCCGAAGGGTTGTTCAGAGGGCGGTGCTGGCAGATGGCCGGTGCCCGAGGTGAACCGGGAGTTGCCCCACTGGGGCCGATGAATGGGAGTCCGATGGGATTCAGGCTCTACAAGGAAGGCCAGGGGGCCAAGGCGCGCGGGGTTCTGGCGACGGTTTTCTTTGGCACAGGGATCTTCGCAACCGTCTCGACTTACGACTGGATGACAGGAAACGGCATCGGTGCCGATAAGTACTTCGAACTGCCATTCTTCAACTGGCCGATCGACCTGCGATCGGTTGCCTCGGTCAGCGTTTTTGCAGGGTTCCTGTTGGTGGGGGTGTGGCTCTACAACCATCAGAGGTTGAGTGATTTCCTCATCGACGTCGAATCGGAGATCAAGTCGAAAGTCACCTGGCCGACTGGCAGCGAGACCGCGAAGAACTCTGTGGTTGTCGCGATAGCTTGCGTGATCCTCTTGATCTGGATCACCGCTGCGGATTCCGTTTTCCGGACGCTCAAGGAGTGGATTTTTCAGACAGAAGGCTTGGGCGGCTGAGCCAGCCCGTTGAGGCAAAGTGATGGTCACGGTGGTCGAGGTTTGCTCGGAGGGACAGCTGGTGAACGCCAAAGAGAAGGACGATCTGCAGGAGGTCGAGGACCTGCCTGGCGATGATCCGTCGCCAGAGACGGAGTCCGCTCTCGAAGAGGTTTCCTCCGATGAGCCCGAGGCCGCGGATGAGCCCGAGGCCGCGGATGAGCCCGAGGCCGCGGATGAGCCCGAGGCCGCGGATGAGCCCGAGGCTGCCGCCGCTGAGCCCGAGGCCGCCGCTGATGAGCCCGAGGCCCCTGATGAGCCCGAGACTGCTGGGGAAGAGCCCCCCGAGGTGGAGGAAGCGACCTCTTCAGCCGAGTCGCTGACGGCTGCCGATGGCGGAGACTCCGGTTTCGAATGGTACGTGATCCGGGTTCAGAGCGGCCGCGAGGACACCATCAGCAACAAGTTGCAGAGAAAACTCTCGCTGACAGGACTCGATCATCTGGTCGAGATGATGGTGGTTCCTAAGAAAAAGGTCACCGAGATCAAGGAGGGCAAGAAGCGGATTCGGGAGTTGAAGCTCTACCCGGGGTACTTCTTCATGCAGTGCAAACTCGAAGAGGATCTCTGGTACTTGCTGCGGGACACCCCGGGGGTCGGGGATTTTGTCGGCACCTCGACACACCCGATGCCGATGACCGCCTCTGAAGTGAAAAAGATCCGCGACGTGATGGAGGAACGTGAGAGCGATGTGGCACCCGAGGTCAAGATCGATGTCGCCAAGAACGACACGGTCAAGATCAAGGAAGGTCCGTTCGAGAACTTCGAGGGAATTGTCCAGGAGGTGCAGCCAGCCAAGGGTGTGCTGCGCGTCATGGTCACCATCTTCGGTCGGGAGACCCCGGTCGATCTCGAGTACTGGCAGGTGGAGAAGACCTGATCCGCTGCGGTGTTCAGCGGGCTCCCGAAACGGGGGGCCGCTTCGAGGGACGCTTCCGTGGGAGTCAGAGGGACAGCAGAAATCTTGAACAACGGCCCAGTCGGCAGCGCCGACCGCCGGAGGCACCTCAGAGGGCCTCGAGAGAAGGCAGACAATGGCGAAGGAAATCACCGCCAAGATCAAGTTGCAGGTCCCCGGGGGGCAGGCAACACCTGCGCCGCCTGTGGGACCCGCCCTCGGCCAGCATGGGGTGAACATCGGCGAGTTTGTCCAGAAGTTCAACGCCCTGACCAGCAATCAGCAGGGGGTGATAATTCCGGTAGAAATCAACGTCTACAAGGACCGGTCCTTCGACTTCATCACGAAATCCTCTCCAGCGGCGATACTCATCAAGAAAGCCGTAGGAATCGCCAAGGGAGCCGAAACGCCCGGGCTAGAGACGGTCGCTGAGATCACGTCCGACCAGTTGAGGGAGATTGCAGGAGTAAAAGCGGAAGATCTCAATGCCGCTTCCGTCGAGGCGGCGATGAAGATCATCGCAGGCACTGCCCGAAGCATGGGCGTCAAGGTGGTGGACTGATGGGCAAACTGAGCAAACGAAACGTCGCAAACATGTCGATCTGTTCAGAGAAGGTTCCTCTTCCCATCGCTGAAGCGGTGAAGGTTGTGAAATCTTACCTCGACACGAAATTCGACGAGACCATCGAGGTCTCCCTGAGGCTGGGAATCGATCCCCGGCAGTCGACACAGGGGGTTCGTGGAGCATTCTCCCTCCCCCACGGAATCGGCAAGGAGGTGCGAGTCATCGCCTTCTGCGAAGGCCCACTCGTCGAGGAGGCGAAGGAAGCCGGGGCCATGGAGGTGGGAGGTGAAGAGCTCGCCAAGAAGATCGAAGGAGGCTGGCTCGACTTCGACGTTGCCATCGCTCATCCGAGCACGATGCGCTTCGTCGGCAAGCTCGGCCGGATCCTCGGTCCTCAGGGAAAAATGCCGACGCCGAAGACGGGAACGGTCAACATCGATGTCGCATCGGCAGTGAAGGAATTTGTTGCCGGAAAGGTCGAGTTCCGTAATGACGCCGGTGGGATCGTTCACGCGCCCGTTGGCAAGAAGAGTTTCGAAGTCGAGAAACTGGCGGAGAACATCTCTGCCTTCATCGACCATGTCGAGACCCTGCGCCCGACCTCCTCCAAGGGGGTGTTCATGCGCAAGGCATACGTCAAGGCAACCATGTCTCCAGCCATTCAACTGCAGTTGAGCGGCTAGGGGGCGGCAGTAATCGATAGGGGAGAACCCGATGGCAAGGCGGCTGAAGGAGTTGCTGAGCGAGGATCTGAATCGGTGCCTCGAAGGCGTCGAAGACGCGATCTTCGTCGATTTCTCGGGTCTCAGTGCCACGGAGGACTACAGCGCTCGCAAGGAGTTCCGCGAGGCTGGGATCTCGGTGAACGTGGTCAAGAACTCGCTCTTGAAACGAGTTCTCGAGGAGCGTGGGACCCCGCTGCCGGAAGAAGCATATGGCTGCCCACTGGCTCTACTCAGTGGGGAGACCGATGCGATCGCTGCCAGCAAGAAGGTGGCGGAGTGGCGGAGGTCGAACAAGAAGAAAATGCCAATCAAGGGTGGTCTGCTCGAGGGTGAAGTTCTCGGTCCCGAGGGCGCGGAGCAGCTCACGAAAATGTTGAGTGTTCAGGAAACAAGACAGGTGCTTGTTTCAGCGGTCGCTGGGCCTCTGATCGCGATGGTCGGAATTGCTCAAAACCTGCTCACCGGAGTTCCGGGGGTCGTACAGGCGATCGTTGACAAGAAGAAGGAAGAAGGGGAGTAGCAGCATGTCAGATAGCGAAGCTGCCACCGAAAAAGCCCCGCTCTCCGAAAAGGTGGGCGGATTGGTCGACAACATCAAAGGCCTCAGTGTCATGGAACTCGTCGAGCTCAAGGATGCTCTCGAAGATGAGTTCGGCGTCACGGCGGCGGCCCCGATGGGAATGCCGATGATGATGGCGGGTGCTGGTGGAGGGGACGATGCCGAGGAAGAGCAAACTTCATTCGATGTTGTTCTCAAGGAGGTCGGTCCCAGCAAGATTCCGGTGATCAAGGTGGTCCGCGCAATCACTGCGCTCGGCCTCAAGGAAGCCAAGGATCTGGTCGAGAGCGCCCCGAAGGCAATCAAAGAAGGGGTCGACAAGGAAGAAGCCGAGAAGTTGAAGGCGGACCTTGAAGAGACCGGCGCGACCGTCGAGATCGTCTAGGGTACGCACCCAAGGAGTGGAGTTCCCTTTCTTCGATCGGAGGGGACGGCAGCCGAGGGACTTCAGTTCGGCTGTGCCTGTGTTTGACGCAGGGTTGATGATCGGTGGTGTGCGGGGGAGTGCGACCGAGCGGATCGCGCGCCTCCGGGGCATTGGGAGCCAGCGGTACGGTGGGGAGGGAGTCCCCGCCGGGAAGGTCTCCCGCATCTGCCCCGGGCAGCCGTCAACGGGCTGCCGCATCTGAACCGTTGCGAGATGTTGAGGTCTCGCGGAAACGACCGTTTGTGCGATTTCGGAGAGGGGATTTCCCTCTCCCTGTCGCCAGAGGACGCACCGGTGAGGGCTGGGACGGATTTTCCGCCCTGCCTCCCGAGGTTCAGAGAGCGAAGAGGATCTTCATCTATGGAAATACGGCGGTTTGGCAGCGGAACGAGCGCTGTCCAGGTTCCTGACCTGATGGAATTGCAGATCAAGGCCTACGAGCAATTCCTTCAGAAGGACGTCCACTGGCAGGACCGGGACAATGTAGGCCTCGAGTCGATCCTGCGCGAGATCTTCCCCATCGAGAGCTACGACGGAAAAATCAACGTTGAATATCTTGGTTTCGAACTGGGACGTCCGCGCTACGAGGTCGACGAGTGCCGCCAGCTCAAACTGAGTTACGGCGCTCCCTTCAAGATTCGCCTTCGGGTGAACAAGGGGAGCGAGTCGGTCGAAGAAGAGGTCTATCTCGGTGAGATTCCTCTGATGATCGGTGGTGGTGAGTTCATCATCAACGGTTCCGAGAGGGTAATCGTAAGCCAGCTCCACCGTTCTCCGGGAGTGGACTTCAGCGAGGAGATTCACACCGGTGACCGGAAACTGCACTCATGCAGGATCATCCCCGAGCGGGGATCCTGGATCGAGTTCAACGTCAGCAAGAAGGATTCACTGACGGTCCGGATCGACCAGAGCGGCAAGTTCCCGGCGACGATGATGCTGCGGGCCATGGATGAGAATTACTCCTCCAGCACCTCGATCCTCAAGCTCTTCTATCCGATCGAAACTATCCGGGTCGGGTCGATCAAGAACATCCACAAGTTCCTCTTCGGCGACGAAGACAGCGAGGTCAAGACGGGTCGTGTCTCTGCAGAGGACATCCTCGACGCCGAGACTGGCGAGATTCTGATGCACACTGGCGACGTCTTCACCGAAACCTTCCTCAAGTCCTTCTTCTCCGATGAGATGTCCGCCAAGCGTGGCGGCAAGAGTAACTTCAAGGTGCTCCCCGAAACCTTCGATCCGTTGCTACTCAAGACCCTCAAGGAGGAAAGTTCCACAGACCACGAAGATGCACTGGTTCGCATCTACCAGCGTCTGCGACCGGGGAATCCGCCCCAGGTTGCCAAGGCGCGCGAGCTCTTCTTCGACAAGTTCTTCAACCCCAACAAGTACCGACTGGGTCGTGTCGGCCGCTTCCGGATCAATCGGAAGTTCGGCCTCGACATCCCCGAATCCGAAATGACTCTCCAGCCTGAGGACATCCTCGAGTCGATTTCATACATCTTCAAGTTGCGCGAACGGCAGGGAGAAATCGACGATATCGACCATCTCGAGAATCGTCGGGTCCGGACCATCGAGGAACTTGCTGGAGAGGAAATTCGCAAGGGCTTCCTCAAGCTCAAGCGTACGGTCCAGGAGCGGATGAGCATGATGGAGCCAGAGAACCTGACTCCACGCAGCGTCATCAATTCCAAGACGATTTCGTCTGCGATCGAGTTCTTCTTCGGTCGAGGTGAGCTCTCCCAGGTGGTCGACCAGACCAACCCCCTTTCGCAGCTCACCCACGAAAGACGCCTGAGTGCGCTCGGGCCCGGCGGCCTCAATCGAAAGCGGGCCGGTTTCGAGGTGCGAGATGTTCACATCTCGCACTACGGCCGAATCTGCCCCATCGAGACTCCCGAGGGGACGAATATCGGCCTCATCTCCAGTCTCAGTGTCTTTGCTACCATCGACGAGTACGGTTTCCTCATCGCCCCGTACTTCGAGGTGAAGAATGGCAAGGTGATGCGTAGCCAGGGTGCGGTCAAGTTCCTGCGTGCCGATGAGGAACGCGATCAGTACCTCTCACCGGCGGATATTCAACTCGACAGTGACAGCAGGTTCGTCGGAGACCTTGTGCTCGCTCGCCACAACGGCGAGTTCTTCATGGTTCCTCCCTCCCAGGTGCGTTTCATGGACGTCAGTTCGATGCAACTGGTGGGTGTTTCCGCCTCACTGATCCCATTCCTCGAGCACGACGACGCCAACAGGGCGCTGATGGGCTCGAACATGCAGCGACAGGCGGTTCCTCTCCTGCGGACCGATCCTCCTCTGGTTTCGACCGGGATGGAGGAGCAGGTCGCCAGGAACTCCGGAATGGTGGTCTGTGCCAGCAGCAAGGGCACGGTCGAGTCGGTCGATGCGACTCACATTGTCATCGATGGCGAACGCTACGACCTTCAGAAGTACCGCGGGCTCAACGAGCGCACCTGCCAGAACCAGAGCCCCTGCGTTTCTCTCGGAGATGTGGTCGAGTCGGGGCAGGTGATCGCTGATGGCGCGGCGACCAAGGACGGAGTTCTGGCACTGGGCAGGAACGTTCTCGTCGCCTTCATGTCCTGGGATGGCTACAACTTCGAGGATGCGATCATCGTCAGCGAGCAGCTGGTGAGGGATGACTCCTTTACATCCTTGCACATCGATGAGTTCGAGATCGAAATTCGTGAAACGAAACTCGGTCGCGAAGAGTTCACCTGCGACATCCCGAATGTTTCAGAACGGATGCTGTGCAATCTCAACGAAGATGGGGTCGTGAAAACTGGCACCCGCGTGGTCCAGGGCGACATCCTCGTCGGTAAGGTCGTGCCGAAATCGAAGAGTGAACTCTCGCCGGAGGAGAAACTCCTGCACGCGATTTTTGGTCGTGCCGGAGAAGATGTGAAAAACGAGTCACTGACTGTCGCTTCCGGTGTGGAGGGTGTCGTGATCGGCTCGAAGCGGTTCTCCCGTCGCACTGACATCACCGATGATGAGCGCAAGGCGGTCAAAAAGCAGGTTGCCGAGATCGAGGAGAACACTCACTCCGAAATCCTCGTCGAGATCGATGCCCTGATTCAGAACCTCAAGTCGATTGTCGGCAGTTCCCCACGGAATCCTGAAACTGGAAAGATCTTCAAGGCGGAGGAACTTTACGAGAGCAAGAGTGTTCACTCGGTGAAGATGATGATGAGCCCCGAGCGTTTCCTCGGCAATTCCGACAAGAAAAATCAGTTGATCAAGGAAGCCCTCAGGGTGAGCCTTGAAAAGATGGAACATCTGGAGGACACCAGGAATCGTGAAGTGAATCGACTCACCCGCGGTGACGAGCTCGCTGCAGGGGTCCTCGAAATGGTGAAGGTCAAGGTTGCCACTCGCAGGAACCTCTCCGTCGGTGACAAGATGGCGGGGCGTCACGGAAACAAGGGTGTGATCTCCAAGATCCTGCCCCTCGAAGACTGCCCCTTCCTCGAGGATGGAACCCCGGTCGAGGTGATTCTCAACCCCCTGGGCGTGCCATCTCGGATGAACCTCGGTCAGATCCTCGAGACACACCTGGGGTGGGCTGCAGACATTCTCGGTTATCGAGCGGTGACTCCCATCTTCGACGGAGCCACGGAAGAGGAGATCGTCGAGGAGATGATCAAAGCGGGGATTTCCGAGGATGGGAAATCAGTCCTCAGGGATGGCCGTACCGGTGAGTATCTCGAACAGAAGGTGACCGTCGGACGCCTCTACATCATGAAGTTGCACCACCTCGTCGATGACAAGATCCATGCGAGGGCAACGGGACCTTACTCGCTAATCACCCAGCAACCTCTCGGCGGAAAGGCCCGTTTCGGCGGCCAGCGATTTGGCGAGATGGAAGTCTGGGCTCTCGAGGCATACGGTGCTGCCCACATCCTTCAGGAACTTCTGACCGCGAAGTCCGATGACGTCGACGGTCGTGCGAAAATCTACGAATCCATGGTCAAGGGCGAGAATACGCTGGAAGCCGGAACCCCAGTCTCGTTCGACGTCCTTACTAACGAGATCAAGGGCCTCGGGCTCAATCTCGAACTGGAGAAAAAGTAGTGATCGAGCCAGCTTACGAGAAGATCAACGACTACGGAGCGGTCAACATCAGGCTTGCCTCTCCGACCGATATCCTCTCCTGGTCATACGGGGAGGTGCGGAAGCCCGAAACCATCAACTACCGGACCTACAAACCGGAGAAGGATGGGCTCTTCTGCGAGCGTATCTTCGGTCCCGAGAAGGACTGGGAGTGTGCTTGTGGCAAGTACAAGGGCATCAAGCACAAGGGGATCATCTGTGATCGCTGCGGGATCAGAATCTCGCATTCGCGGGTGCGTAGGTCGCGGATGGGGCACATCAATCTGGCCGCTCCCGTTGTCCACATCTGGTTCTTCAAGGCGATGCCGTCTCGTCTCGGCAACTTACTCGACATGAAGACGACTCACCTCGAACGGGTGATCTACTACCAGGACTATCTCGTCATCGATCCAGGGGATACCCCTCTCAAGAAGAGACAGCTCCTCAGCGAGGAGGAGTTCCGTTTTGCTCGTGAGAAGTATGGCGACACTTTTGTTGCCGACATGGGCGCCGAGGCGGTCCGTGAGATGATTCGCAGGATGAATCTCAGGGAATTGTCGGAAGAACTCCAGCAGGAGCACGACGCTGCTCGGTCGAAGCAGAAGAGAGCGAACCTGATTCGCAGAATGAGGATCATCAGGACGATCCTCGACTCTGGCAACAAGGCGGAGTGGATGATCCACGATGCAGTACCTGTGATTCCGCCCGACCTGAGGCCTTTGGTCCTCCTCGAGAGTGGAAACTTCGCGACCAGTGATCTCAATGATCTCTACCGGAGACTGATCAACCGCAATAACCGCCTGAAGAAACTGCTCGACCTGAACGCTCCCGAGGTGATCATTCGCAACGAGAAGCGAATGCTGCAGCATTCTGTCGACGCACTCTTCGATAACAACCGCTGTCGTCGCCCGGTGCTCGGCTCGAACCAGCGCCCTCTCAAGTCGTTGACCGATATGATCAAGGGCAAGCAGGGCCGTTTCCGGGAGAACCTGCTCGGAAAAAGGGTCGACTACAGCGCTCGCTCAGTTATTGCGGTTGGACCCGAGCTCAAGCTCCACCAGTGCGGATTGCCGAAGAAGATCGCCCTCGAACTTTTCCAGCCCTTCATCATCAGGAGGCTGAAGGAACTCGGCTACGCCGATACCATCAAGAGCGCGAAGAAGATGCTCGAGAGGAAGGATGACGAGGTCTGGGACATCCTCGAGGAGGTGACTCAGGGGCACCCTGTTCTTCTGAACCGAGCTCCGACGCTGCACAGGATGGGAATTCAGGGATTCGAGCCGGTTCTGATCGAGGGCAATGCGATCCTCGTGCACCCGCTCGTCTGCGAGGGATTCAATGCCGACTTCGACGGGGACCAGATGGCAGTTCACCTGCCTCTATCCATCGAGGCTCAAATCGAGGCCCAGAACCTGTTGCTGTCGGTCAACAACATCTTCTCGCCGGCCCATGGCCAGCCGATCATCGCACCTTCTCAGGATATCGTCATGGGATGCAACTACCTGACGATCTCGAAGAAAGGGATGAAAGGCGAAGAGATCCGCTTCTCCGGCATCCCAGAGGTTTTCACTGCTCACGGCTCCGGACGGATTCACGGTCACGCAGAGATCAAGGTTCGAATGCCCGAGGGAATGGTGGTTTACGAAGCTCCTGGCAAGGTGCAGGAGCCCGATGAGCATGGCCTGTACCTCACCACTTCGGGACGGATCATTTTCAACGATCTGCTCGGGGAGGGGATGCCCTTCTACAACTACCTGCTCGCAAAGAAGGATCTCAAGCAAGTCATCCACGAATGCTTCAAGATACTCGGCCGCAAGGCAACCCTGACACTCCTCGATGACATGAAGGAGATCGGTTTCAAGGCTGCCACTCGCGCGGGCCTTTCTTTCAGTGTCGATGATCTGCGTCTGCCGACTGAGAAGGCGAAAATAATCGCCGCGACCCAGAAGAAGGTCGATGCCATTGAGCATCTTCATCAGACCGGTGTCCTCACCGATGATGAGCGTCGAGGTCAGATCGTCGACCAGTGGAACCATGCCACGCAGAAGGTGGGTGAGAGTCTGATGGCTCGCCTGGAGCAGGACTTCGAACCGGGGAATCCCTATGTCAACCCGATCCACGTCATGGTCAGTTCGGGAGCGCGGGGGAGTGTCACTCAGATCCGACAGTTGGCAGGAATGCGTGGCCTGATGGCCAAGCCTTCGGGCGAAATCATCGAAACACCGATCAAGGCGAGTTTCCGCGAGGGACTCAAGGTGCTCGAGTATTTCTCCTCGACCCACGGTGCCCGCAAGGGTCTTGCGGACACAGCGCTGAAGACCGCGGATTCCGGCTACCTGACTCGAAAACTCGCAGATGTCGCCCAGAATGTCGTGGTCACCCAGGTGGACTGCGGGACTCTCAATGGAATCACCAAGGAGGATGTCTACCGCGGTGACAAGGTCGACATCTCGCTCGCTCAGAGGATCACCGGGAGGACCTCCCTGACCACCGTCAAGGACCTGAAATCGGGCGGGGTGGTGGTAGAGGCGAACGGCCTGATCGACTACGAGACCGCTAAGAGGGTCGAGGAACTCGGTTACACGAAGATTCTCCTCAGAAGTGCGCTCACCTGCGAGGCTTCCCTTGGAGTGTGCGCCAAGTGTTACGGCATGGATCTCTCCAATGGCCGCCTCTGTCAAGACCTTGGTTGTTTCCTGGAAGCTCGCAGCAGAGAT
>JYMV01034029.1_pt1 | contig 10801 bp, 1 predicted proteins | sample 338911 | NCBI WGS metagenome assembly JYMV01 (sample SAMN03354496, study PRJNA234377) | hydrothermal vent metagenome | biome: Deep sea; feature: Hydrothermal plumes at the Eastern Lau Spreading Center, Western Pacific Ocean; material: Seawater | place: Tonga | collected 2009 | depth 2000 m m
GGCTGTATGGCCCTTACAAATCTAACATTCGGGGATGGAACCAACAAAGCTTTACTATGTTCAATGCAAGGCTTCATGGAAGGACTGGTTGAACAATTGAAATCTACTTGTGAAGATTTGGTACAAGTCGCTGCAAGTGTTCTGAGAAATCTGTCGTGGAAAGCCGACTTAGCGAGTAAGAAATCGTTGCGAATTGTTGGAGCAGCCACTACGTTAATGAAATCATCAATGGTAGTGAAAAAAGAGGCAACGTTGAAAAGTATACTTAGTGCTCTGTGGAATCTGTCGGCACACGGCAGTGAAAATAAGGCAGAAATCTGCGCTGTTGAAGGTGCGCTGGAGTTTCTTGTCAAAACATTGACATATAAAAGTCCGTCCAAAACCACATCAGTTATTGAAAACGGAGGAGGTGTTCTTCGTAATATTTCTAGCCATATAACTGTACGAGAGGATTATAGACAAGTCTTAAGGCAACAGAACTGTTTACCGATTTTGTTGAGACAATTACGCTCAGCAAGCTTGACAATAGTTAGCAATGCATGTGGAACATTGTGGAATTTGTCAGCAAGATGTGTCGAGGATCAAAAGGCATTATGGGACATGGGTGCCGTAAGCATGTTGAAAAATCTTGTGAACTCTAAACATCAGATGATTGCCATGGGGAGTTCTGCAGCTCTAAAAAACCTTGTTGCAGCTTTTCCATCAATCAAAAGTTTAAACATTGATTCTAAGCAAAATAGACCTATGTTATATGTGAGAAAACAAAGGGCACTAGAGGAGTCTATTGATCAAAACTTATCTGAGACTTGTGATAATGTTGAAAGTCCTAGAGACAGTCCTACTGACACAAATCAGGGTGATAAGGAACGATCACACTTCCGATTTCCTACAAATATGGGACAACACAGTGACAATGTAATGCGAACACATGATAGTGGTGAAAATTCTCCTAAGTCTGACAGTCGTGTGATGTCACCAAAACGAGTTACACGATCAGGCAGTCAAGACAGTGTAGGCAGTACTCATTCTGACATTTCACACGATAGATTACGATTTCATGGAGGTATGAAACAATTACAGGATCGCCATGGTGGAAGCTTGGATCGTAACACTGGACAATTAGCACAAAGACAGAATGTTCCTCCTGAGAATTCTCAGTTAAAAAATCCAAACAGCCAAATAGCACAAACATTTAAGGAAGTTGAAGCTCAGTCTCTATTAGATAGCAGTTTAAATCAACCACTCATATTCAATCCACAAACTTCTCGAAACGATGGACATTTCTCACTTCCACATGCATTACTTTATCGTAGTTTCAATGCACCAAATCCAGCAAGTAGTAATGCTCCAATAGCTATGGGTAACTATGGCATGCCACCTGGTGGCAACATGATATATAACACACATTCATCCTCAGATGAAGACAGTGATCAGCCTATAGACTACAGTATGAAATATAGTGAAGTCGCCAACCAAAACAGTCGACCAAGCGTTCAGTTGCCCCCAGCACCAAGATATGCCTTTGTCAGACCTATACTAGATCACAGGGTTAACAATGGCTCAAGGATGATGCATCATTCATTTTTGGGACAGCCGTCATTTAATCAGTTCGGCTTCCAGCAGCAAGTAGGAATGATGCATCCTAATTTTCCACGGCCAAGTGCTATGAGGCAGACGGCATATGCAGAAACAGATCTGGATCACGACGATCAACCGACAGACTTCTCTGTACGCTATGCAGAGAATCGTGATGAAGCTTTCAATAATCCATCAACATCTAGATCTTATGATGCTATGCAGCAAGAAACCTACAAAAATTGTGCCGATTGTAAATTAGAGGAGGCAAGATGGACAAATGATAGAATTGAAGAGATGCATTGTAATGAAGATCAGGTGACCACATTCTACACGGAAGGAACGCCACGATATTATTTGTCGACAGCTAACTCTTTGACTGATTTATCCAAACCCATGCATGAGCACGACAACGGCAGTCAACATGACAACAGACAAACAAAAGAGGAAAATTTTAGTGCTCAAACTGACGAAGGTCATAGTGGGTCGGGATCTGAGAAACATAGCATGTCTGAGAGTTTGAATACTGATCATAATACTGGAACTACAGTAATTGCTAATTATAGTTCCAACAACATAGGGAAAGAGATGAGCCCTGACAATACTAGGAATGATGATGAATCTATGATTCAGCAATCGTTCCATGCTCCTGATGATGATGATATGGCTGAAGACCAGATAAAAACTTACTGTGAAGAAGGAACACCAATCTGTTTTTCTAGAGTCAGCTCTCTCAGTAGTTTACACAGCACGGAGGCTCAAGACAGAGGAGTGCAATCTTCTTCAACACAAGTATCTCACTTACAGAGTATAAATGAGATTAGTGGAACCAAAACAACGTTAAAAAATCAGAAATCTATGGGTGCACCTAAATATATGCCGATATCTGGACGTCAAAAACTACTTAGTGATTCAGACAATACAGAAAGTTCTGAAAAAGAAAGAAAAACAGTTACTTTTGATGACAGTCACCACGTCGAAGACACCCCTTTGATGTTCTCACGATGCAGTTCCCTAGGTTCGTTGAGCAGTTTTGACGAGCACTCAGTCCATAGTTCTGTAGTCAGTGAATATAGTAGGCGAGCCAGCGAAGTGGTTTCACCAAGTGAACTACCAGACTCCCCTAGTGAAAGTATGCCCGGAAGTCCAAATCCTGAGCAGGCAGATACTAGTAGTAAACTATTATTGCCTAAAGAATTTACAAACATCTCCGGAAGTAATGTACAGCTGGTACGACCTATGCCCCCTGACACACAGCACCCGATGAAACAGATCCCAGTGGATACAGCTTCTACTATTAGCAAAGATGAACCTCCAAAAATTTATGCCGATGAAGGAACGCCACCATATTTTTCAGAAACTTGCAGTGTGTTAAGTTCGTTAACTGTGGATGATACAGAAGCAGCTAAGCCTTTAGATTTGAAGAATAACAACACTACGTTAACTAATATTGACGAAAAAGATGAAAATTGTGGCAAAGATGAAGAAAAAGATGAGTCATCTAATTCTGAGGTGTCTGAAGGAGAAGAGGATATATTGAAGCAATGTATCAGTGCTGCCATGCCAAGAAAAATGCGAAGAAGCTCGTCTGATAATATGATCAAAAAGAAAATTGGCTTCAAATCTGAATCTCCAAATAAAATTGATAAACAAATTGGAAAACAAAAAATGTCTCAGTCCGAAGACTTCAGTGGTATTTCTGATGATGCTGTAAAATTATACGCAAACGAAGGTTTACCAACCCCACAGGTTAATAAGAAGATTTCTGCACAACCCAAACTTAAAACTCCAAACAACTTTCAGTTGGGCAGTGAAAATCAAGACAGCCTTAAACAATTTGCTGACGAGAATGTTCCATACCATAAAAATCAACAATCTACAAATCGGGCATTCAATACACAACAACAGTCAGGGCCTCAGTCTGGCCGAATTTTACAAGCACGACAGACAAATACACAAGGATTTCTAAAAGTTGGTCCGTCTGCTCAACATCAAGGTGATACAGTAAGAATTTATTCAAATGAAGGTGGACCATCAAATCAAGCAGTAAACAAACCAAAGAATTTCCAGAAAATTGAGAATATTCTGAGAAGAGACATAGATGTGTATGACTCATACGGGGATTCTGTAACATCATACGCCACAGAGGGAACACCAATGAATGGATCTGCAGCAGTCTCTCCAAGCGTTAAAAAAGCAAATTCATTCAATTTTGAATCTATTAATAAAGTTGAACTACCGGAGGATGATTGTGTCAAGTCCTACGCTGTTGAGGATACTCCCTATAATATTTCTATGCCAACATCTCCAAAGCATGAAATCACATCTGAAAAGACAAAACGGGAGGAAATTCATAGCGAAAAACTTAAAATGCTGGCTGATGTTGATAAAATGTCTGCTGACGATGTTTTAACCACTTTCGCTACAGAAGACACACCTGTAAGTTTTTCACACGCCACCTCTTTAAGTGACCTCAGCATTATCTCAACTAACTTATCAGTAAAGAATGAAGATTTGAATTTGGAAAGTGAAATTAAAAGTAACGTTATCGATAACATTGCAGAGAACAAAAGTACGGCAGAAAGTGTATCAAAGGATGGCAATCATGAGGAGGAGGATGCGAAGTCAGAGGATAGTTCTTTTGATGAGGATAATGATTTGCTTTTATCAGAAATTATACAGTTTGCCATGCCTAAGGGAAAAATTTCACAGGATAAAAATTTGGCTGAAAAAATTTCTCGTCAAATAGAAATGGACCGTAAAGCAGAAGGCTCAGAGATGAGACAAAATGTTGTTACAAATTCATCCAATGAAAAAAATCCAAAACAAAATAAAAATCAAATGCTGCCTAAAACTTTCAAACCTGAAAGAACCTCCTCCCACATCAATCAGTCTAATCAGGATCACATGTGTACATATGCCACTGAAGATACAACCAACAATTTCTCCACTATCACATCTTTCACTATTAATTCATCAGATATTCCCATTGGTCAAGGGGTTACTTCACAAACTTCCAATGATTCAGTGTGTACGAATCAAGCATTTCAAAATTTGGTTGACGATTCTGTATTCATTCATAGTGAATCTGCTGATTCTGTCTGTGTCTACAACGTAGAAGATACCCCACAGACGTTTTCATGTAGTGGTTCACTGAGTTCACTCAGCATTATTGACGATGATAAGGACACAACTTCAGAAAAACTAGCAAAACTTCTTGGGAGTGCAAAGACATCAAAAAGTTCAGATTCTTCTATTTTACCTGACCCTGACCTTCACAGAGAGGTTGAAGGTCAGTCTAGCGATGAAACAAAATCCAGCAAATCAGAATCAGAGAAGAGTTTAGAAACTGAAGATGTTAAAATAATAAAAGAAGATTTTGACGAAGATCCTGAATTTTCTGAATTAGATGAGGCTTTATTAGATGAATGTATTACGTCTGCTCTGCCGAAAAGTAAATCTATAGACAAAACTTCCACGAGGAGGAGTGTTCCTAATTCTAGTTCATTGAGGGACCTTTCATCACGAAAAGATAGACATTCGATTGATTCAGGACTTTATGAATACAACAACAGACCAGAATCGGACGTTAATAGTAGGATGTCTAGAAGTTGTTCTTCTGCCGATGAATTTGAATGCACAGGTCGTAATAGACAAACTACTCACGAATCTCGATATTCCTCCTGGCAAAAATCGCCTCAGCTAACAGAGTTTGTTTTTGCGAAACCATCTACTGACAATTTGAAGAAAGGTTCATGGAAACGATCCAGGTCACAGGACAGTGAAGGTATCAAAGAGAGAAAGGACTATTCAAACATGGAGTTGACACGAGCCACGCAATCCATGCATTACTCTATAGAAGCTATCCACACATATCAGGATAACAATCAATGGACGCACGGTCATCCAAGTCTGCCACGTCGTAGAAATGTTCGCTCAAATGAACAATTATATGATAAGAGAATGAATCGTAGTTTAGAAAAATTTAATCAACAGTATGATAATATTACAGACTACGGACCTATTGATCATCCTAAAGACTACAGTACTATTGATCATGCTAAGCAAGCAAGTTACGAGGAGGTTAACGAAATTGCTAGAGAAATTGTTTCTCATCCAATCATTGGTCTAGATAATTTTGGATTTGATTCTGGTAGTAATGAAGATGTGACTATAGACAGTGCTGACGTAACAGTTACGGAGAACGTATATAGTGCTAATGTCACCATTACAAATGACGACGTCATGTGTCCAGCCGAGGATTTTAATGATTGCTCGTTTGAAGAGGAATTCACACATGATAATGAGAAGATACTAATAGATGATGCTAGTCGCATAGTCATGGCGATACAAAACAAACGTATGATTGGCAGTAGTATGGACGAGGATATGTTTATCGAGAATGAGACAATGTCGCTAGTGTCGTGTGGATACACATCTGATACAGCATCTGAAAAATCAGGAACATGGTCAGTACACTCTGAAAAAAATAGTGACTTTTCTGAAACAACACCAACTGCTGAAGATATTTCAATATTAAGTGGCCCAAGAATTGTGAAGCCTAATGATAAAATACACACAACTCAAAAACCTATTGAATCTGATAAAGGAGTTAGAGGTCGTAGAAAGCCTCTTTATAGTCCACGTTCACCTCAAAAACTGACACCCAGCAAGCAAGAAATAAATGCCATTAATGCGAGGCAAGTAAACATGACGAGATCTAAACCCGAGGTACCAGCACGGTCAAGGTCACATCCTCAAGCTAGTAGTACGCCTAATAAAGTTCCTACTAAACCCAGAACTTCTTCTAAACCAACAAACAACACAACGGTTAATCGTGCCATGACACCTGGAGCTAAAAATAGTCCTTCTCGATTGCCAACAGCAATGACTCCTAATCGTAAGGGAGGTAATAATGTTGAAAAACCAAAACCTTTAGTTAAGCAAGGGACATTCACTAAAGAAAGTTCATTTGAAAATGCTCCAATAATTGGGTCATATGAAGACAATCGAAAAATGGAGAATATCGATAGTTTAGATGGCAATCAGCCAAATTCAAGTGAAAAACGTCAAAACAAAGAGAACAAGATTCCCGAATCGTGGGTAAAAACTCTTAACTCTCCCGATTTTATAATTGACTCCTCTTCTCAAGAAAACTCAGGTACAAAGAAAACTGCTGTTAAACCTACCAAACTTGTGAAAAATAGTGCTACAAATCAAAATACAAAAACTCCTGTAAAAAATGCAAAGAACAAAGTTGTCAATAGCAACCTGACAAAAACTTTAAGTGGAACTCAGTTACATGTGACAAAGACAGGAAGTGGCGGGGCGTTGAATAAAATTGGGTCAAATTTTAACAAATCCGGAAGTGGTGCATCGTTAAATAAATCAGGAAGTGGTCAAATGTTGAACAAATCTGGAAGTAATGTTGCTTTAAACAAGTCTGGCAGTGGGAACTATCTCAATAAATCTGGTCAGAATTTAAAGCAGACGACAGGTTCCAATCCTAATCTTAAAAAGGTAGCAAGCAAGAGCGATTTGAAAAAATCGGACAGCAATGCTAGTTTGAAAAATAATTCAAGGCCAACGACACCAGTTGGTCGCAAGAACTCTGCAGTACCTGTGTCATCAAATAAAAAGATGGAAAGTCAGTTAAATAAATCATCGTCTTTTACGTCTGAAAATCGTCGAAATAGTGCTGGTGTTGGGAAAAAACAAGTGGGGAGTAAAATAGCAGGACTTTGGAAGAGAGAAGACAGTTTTAATGACAGTGCGTCTAAAATAAGTACATCAAAGCTACCAGTATCTACTGTGTCACCATCTAAATTACCTAGAGCAAGTTCAGGCAGTAAACTATCAAAAAATACTCCTTCAAATACCAAATCTGTTTCTATTGACGAGGAGACTGATTACCAAGAAATTAGTCGTAGTTCTACATATGACAAGTTAGTAACTGTTAATAGATGTAGTCAGTTACCGTGCCCCGATAGTGAATCTGATGAAGACGCTGATAAAGAGGTGATGAAATTGTCTGGATTATCTGTACATGATGACGATGGACTCGTGAAATCTGAACGCGAGAAGAAGTCATGTGACAGTAGTATCTCTCCTGAGAAAAGTAGCAAAGATGTGTCGCCCAATAAAAATATGTCTGATTTTGATTTAAAATCTTTAGAGAAACGAATAGACTCTGGCACATGGAAGAAAAAGAAATCTGACCTAGATAAAAGTAACGTTAATGTGCCAGATGCTGATGAAACGAGTAAATCGTTAGAAGCTGTAAAAGCATTGTTAGAATCTTCCATAGCTAATGGAAGCATAGCAATGAATGAAAGCTATTCTAGTCAAGCAAGTTCTAGCGTTAGTAACTCCTGGAGGAGATACACAGAGGAATCTTTTGCTAGCATTGCAAGCGATGATGAGGATTCTATTTGGGTAAGGAGAGATGGCAATACGTCCCGTTCAGAACCAGAATTAAACAAACATTCACTTAATCCAAAAAAGAAATCAAAAGATAAAAAGGAAGGTGGTAAAAGTTTTCTTCCTAAAGGACTGAAAAATATTTTCAGCAGGAAAAATTCAGAATCAAAGAAATCGGGATCAAAATCTTCCCTTTATTCGTCCCGTGAAAGTGTTCATTCCATTCATTCTGTTCATTCAGTGGCCGTTTGCGAAGTGAAAGAAATAGAAAAAATGAGTAAGAAAAAGACGAAGAAAGAAAAGGAGAGTAAAAAAAGAAATAGTAGTGTGTCCTCATTAGACTCTGTTAAAACAAGTCCTCAATCAGCATTAGTACAACCATTTAACTATAAACCTACGACTACTGCTAAATCAGAAACGGATTTAAATAAAAGTAAGATCGAAGATGATGATGTCTTTCTTAAACCAGCACCGAAAAAAGCTCCATTGTCAGCAGCGCAGCATGCAACAAAAACAGAGATGTTGATGGCTCGTAGACGAGCATCGTATCTCAATAGCGTGAAATCAGAAGGAGGCTCAGATGAGGAGAAAAAGGGCAAAGGTTGTAAAGTGACTACTGTGTAGAAATTTGTTTTTTATATATAAGACTCAGATCGACGTCCAGCCTCTAATCGACATCTAATCCTAAAATCCATGTCTGATTTCTACGTCACAGACATCTGTTTCTCAAATCTATGTCCTTTTTCAAATTCTCAAATCTATGGCTGTTTCTCAATTTCTCAAATCGACGTTCAATGACGTAACTGACTTATGCCCTAGCCCTAACAAATAAATCTGCCATAGATCTGTGAATTTGGAAAGGACGTCGATTTGAGAATACCCTTAAATTGGACCGTGATTTGAGATAATGATGTCAGTGGACACCAATTTGAGGCGGGACGCTGATCTAAGTCTATCATATATATATATAATGGATGTTGTGTTGTTTTCAGATATTAACTGTTTATTATTAAAATGTTAAAATTAGGATTTAACCATATTATTATACATTTCGAAACCATATACACGTATAATTGTAATAAGTTCTTGTCAAATTAACTTGTGCTATTCTCGACCATTTATGTACATTTTTACATCTGTTTTTTACCTTTATATAATGACTGATGACTTTCTATTGTTTGTAAAATTAATTTTATTTGAACAATATTTTGATCACCCATTTTTAATTACCTTCTTTTTGACCTTTAAGGGAAAACTATTTTTATCCTGCGGCTGTGCAATTTGAGCAACCAAAATTTCTTAACTGTATAAAGTTTTGCTTTTTCAGTTACTGACTGACGGTAAATCACTTTTTATACGCCTGTCTCGAGACGGGCTGTATTATGTAATTGGATATGGCGGGCGGGCGGCGTCCACACAGGTTTCCACACACAATAACTTTAGTTCTGTATATCGGATCTTTGCCCAACTTGGCCACATGATTCCCCTGTGGGAAGGGAAGAAGCTTATTTATTTTAGGGTCAAAGGTCAAGGTCACCGTTACTATAAATAGAATTTTTGACAACAGGATCGTTTCCGCATGATAACTTTGGTTCTGTATATTGGATCTTTAACAAACTTGGCCACATGATTCCCCTGTGGAAGGGGAAGACCCCTATTTATTTTGGGGTCATTACCATTATACCATTTGATAATTTATATAGACGGGCGTATTTTGTGATGCACACATTGCTTGTTTACTATGGCGACACTGTATGAAATCATGACTTCAAATCATGCAATGTTTTTGCTGTTTTCTATTGAAATTTTTACTGTTTTAATTTTTTATGAAGTTAAGGCTGCAGGATAAACAGAATATACCAAAGTAGAATCTGCTTAAATTGTAACTAAGAGCATAATTAAGATCTGGGCCTTTCGTCAAAACCATAATGAAATGTACATGAAGTAAAGGTTTATTTAGGTGAGCGATTGAGACTCAAGTGAGCCTCTAGTTTACACTCAGTTTTAGCTGATAATGATTGATATCAGTATTAGTTACAGAAAAGCAAATCACTTGTTGGTGTAGAACTTTTGAATCCATTAAACTTTAATGATATAAAAGAATGTACCTGTAAACATGTGTTGAATTGTAGACCAACATGCAGTGAAAAGTGCCTTCCCACCAATGCATTTTTGCCAGGACCATCAGTGCATTTAAATAACTACTACCTCTAAGAAATTTGAAAGTTGGCATTAAACACCAATCAATCAATCTAAATATTTGTATATTAGGATATGTGCAGTTGAAAGAACCTATGATGTTGCCTTGAATTAGTCAGTCATGAAGTTAAATTAAGCTCATATTTGTAGTTCTCAAGATGAGTGCCGACCCTAGACCAGAAAACTTTTATCGGACCATTTTTATTTAAAACTATATAAAAATACATTTAAGAATTTGATTCGGACCAGTAAATTCAAATTTTCATTTTCATTTTTGAGGGCTGTTAACGGACCAAATTGTTCACGTTATTGAAGGAAACAGCTTGTCAGAGTTTAAGATAGTATGTTTCCACTATCATTTCTGATGAATTTTTATGTTTTGTTCAATTTATATCAGTGTTGTTGGCTTTCGTGAAGTTATGATCAATTTTATACATTTTTGCATATTATAACCTGTAGGCTGTATGATATTTCCTCCTTTTCTATAGGAGTCGACTCCTATGTATCTATTTATAACCAAATATCTTTTCACCGGAAGTTTTAAAAATAGATCAATTGATATTTAGAAATGCAAAAAATATATATTTCAATGAAAAATTCCCATTTC
>JYMV01020979.1_pt1 | contig 10800 bp, 9 predicted proteins | sample 338911 | NCBI WGS metagenome assembly JYMV01 (sample SAMN03354496, study PRJNA234377) | hydrothermal vent metagenome | biome: Deep sea; feature: Hydrothermal plumes at the Eastern Lau Spreading Center, Western Pacific Ocean; material: Seawater | place: Tonga | collected 2009 | depth 2000 m m
CCGGAGAACAGTAACCGCATTGCGATGCGCCTTGTTCTGCAAAAGCGGTTTGCAGTGGATGCGGAACCCCATTTTTTGCTAAACCTTCAATTGTTTGAATATCACGTTTCTGCACTTCAACCGGCAAAACGAGACAGGAAAGTATCGGTTCTCCGTCAATCAGTACGGAGCACGTTCCGCACTCGCCCAGTTCGCAACCGTGTTTGGTTCCAGTAAGCTGCAAATCTTCACGCAATACTTCCAGCAGGGTTTTGTGCGTTGAAGTCCAAACTTCGTGGGATTCGCCGTTGACTGTGAGGGTTATGAGTTGTTTCATTTTTGTCCTGCTATTTTTTCACATGAAAGCGTTTGGCCTTCATTTCAAAGCGTGGAAGAGTTCCGGAAGGTACAACCATTATTTCCGGGCGTAAACTCAATTCGTGCTGTATTGCTTGACACACAGCCTTTCTGGCGTTGTCGGGCTCGCTGTCCGGATTCGCGTTTTTACTGAGTTCCAATTCGATTGCCAAATGCGCCATTTCGCGTTTAGTTGAAACCGTGATACGGAATTCTACAACTGACTCACATTGACGTATCAAATTTTCAACCGCACTCGGAAAAACATTGATCCCGCGTACCACCACCATGTCATCCGCACGTCCCAAAACACCGCCTTCGAAACGGACGAAGGTTCGTCCACATGGGCAAGGTTCAGGATTCAGGCGCACCAAATCTCCGGAACGGTAACGGATTGCAGGATAGCCGATGCGGCCTAAATTTGTAATGATCAACTCACCTTGTTCTCCCTCCGGAACCGGTTCCAGAGTTTGCGGATCAAGCACTTCTACAATAAATTCGCTTTCGTTGACATGCGTTCCGTTCGGTTGAATTTCGCATTCAAAACTGTGCGCTCCAATTTCCGAAGCACCGGCGTGATCGAAACATTTTGCGTTCCAAATAGACTCGATGCGTGCTTTGGTGGAGGGTACATTTGCACCCGGCTCTCCGGCGTGAATCAGCTTTTGCAAGGGAATAACGCTTAAATCAAATCCGGATTCCTGTGCCACCTCCGCCAAACGCAAAGCATAAGTCGGAGTACAGCAGATGGCAGTTGCTCCAAGTTCCCTCATCAAATGCAACCGCTGCAATGAGTCTCGCCCTCCGCCCGGAATCATCAGGGCTTTAATCTTTTTTGCTCCTTCGACAGCAGCCCAAAATCCGATGAATGGTCCAAAAGAAAACGGCACAAACAAACGATCATTTTCAGTCAATCCGGCTCCCGCCAAAACATAGCCCCAGCAATGTCCCCACCAATCCCAACTTTCCGGTGTGTCCAAAACGCGCAACGGTGTTCCAGTGGTTCCGGAAGTTTGATGAAATCGGGAATAGTCTGATTCAGAGAAAGTGGTATTCGTTCCGAAAGGCGAAGCATCACTTTGTGCCTGCACCAATTCCGCTTTGGTAGTCAGAGGCAAACTCGCCAAAGCATCAAGCGTCCGAATGGATTCCGGATGAATTCCCGCTGTATCAAACTTGTCCGTATAAAAACGATTGCGCCCATAAATTTTTTTCAACATTGAACGCAATTTTTCAATTTGCAGTGACTCCAGTGCCTTACGTGGCATAGTTTCCACGGATTGATCGAAAAATATCATTTAATGTTTCTTAACTGTCGGTTGATCAATGAATTTAAAAAAATTCTGAATTAGCGTCCGCCGACAAGAATCGAGTCAATTTTCAGAGTAGGTTGTCCAACAGTTGTTGGTACCCAGCCGCTGGCCGCTCCGCACATTCCGGCGGCTAATTCCAGATCATCGGCAATCATCGATATTTGCGACAAGACATCAAAACCTTTGCCGATGAGAGTTGCGCCTCGTACGGGCTCAGCTATTTTTCCATTACGGATGGCATAACCTTCCTGAACTGCAAAATTAAATTCACCTGTCCCTGGATTGACCGAACCGCCACCCATTTTTTTTGCGTATAAACCAAATTTAATTGAGCGCAGCATTTCTTCAAAACTGTCCTGTCCAGGAGCAATATAGGTATTACGCATGCGTGAAACGGGAGCAAACTTGTAGGATTCGCGCCTTGCGGAACCACTCCTGGGAATACCGACTTGACACGCGCCTATTCGGTCACTGAGGTAATTTTTGAGAATACCGTTTTCAATCAGCACTGTTTTTTGCGTCGGTGTTCCTTCGTCATCCACATTACAAGAACCCCATTTGTTGGCAATGGTTCCATCGTCAATCGCATTAAGAATCGACCGGCCGACGTGCTCACCTATTTTGTCACAAAATGGTGAAGCATTTTTACGGATCGCTTCTGTTTCCAAAGGATGTCCGCATGCTTCATGAAAAATCACTCCGCCGAATCCGTTACCCAATATCACCGGCATTGTACCACCATCGATATATCCCGCGCTTGCCATGCGCAACGCAGACTGTGCCGCATTTTCTGCCAACTCGTCCAAATCCAGATTCTGGAAAAATTCATAACCACCCAAAACTCCTGGACTTTCAGATGCGGTTTGAGGCCCGTCACCTTTTTCGGCAACCGCAGACAGGCGCATCCTGGAATAGCTTCGTGCATCCTCTGTCCACAAACCTTCGCTGTTTGCGATCAGTACCGTACGTTTTTTCTCCGCCATATTTGCATTCACCTGGCTGACTGCGGTTCCATGACGCCGCGTAAGCTCGTCAAGTTTACGGAGCAGATCAACACGTTCAGACTTACTCACCGTTTCCGGATTAATGGCTACATGATGAATGTCCTGCACAGCCTGCTGTTCGAACGGCTGAAATCCGCCGCTCGGAACTGCTTTACGGGACTGTCCCAAATTTTTCGTCAGTTTCAACAGATTTGCTTCATCAGGATCACTGCTGTAACCGTAATAAGCTTCGTTTCCATAAAGCATCGTCTATTTTCTGATCCAGCAAATTGATTGAAGAAGAAACCGAGTCCTCTACAAACACCTCAGTAAAGTCTGCACCCTGTTGGAGTCCGGAATCAAAAATTTTTGCAACAATATTTTCAGCAAGCATAGTGTTTCTCAAAAAAGGTGTTTAGGGAGATTTTTTAAAAAGAGACAATAATTAATCATTTCAGCATACGGCAAAAAGAGAAGGGGCGCAATCCGGAAACTAGTCAAACAACATTGTATTCCGGAATCAAACGCTTTTCAGCGAAGCGGTCATAATCCAACATGCTGATATCAACAGTGGTTGCTTCTCCGTCAATGAAAATTTCGGCCATCAGTTTTCCGCAAATAGGACCCTGCATGAATCCATGTCCGGAAAATCCTGTCAGCAAATGAAATCCTTCAACCGGCGTGGAACCGATGATAGGGTGCGCATCCGGAGTCAATTCATAAAGTCCGGCCTGCCTTGCCTTAATTCCTGAGTTTTCCAGTAAAGGCATACGTTTAACTGCTGCTTCAATGTGCTGCATTTCCCACTTCGGATCGATGCTTTGATCCTCACCAATTTTCTCATTGCGGTTCGACATTCCGCTGAGCAGCCCGGAACCTTCGCGGTGAAAATAGAGACTCTGCGCAAAATCAATCACAAATGGAAATTCGGAAGTAAGTTCCGGAATTGTTTCTGTTACAAACCACTGGCGGCGCAGCGGATAGACAGGAATTTTGAGACCAATTTCATTTCCCAGAAAAGCGCTCCACGGACCGCAGGCATTGACAACCGTTTCGGTTGCAACAGTTCCGAGAGAGGTGCAAACTTTCCGGACGTGGTTTTTTTCCAGTTCAATGCCGATTGCGGAACAGTCGGTAAGGCAAACGGCTCCGTAACGTCGGGCCGTGTTGATGTAGGCCATCACAATACTGTTAGGATCCGCTAGTCCATCCTCCGTATTAAAAGTACCCGCGAGTGCATCCGGAAAAACACAAGGTGCGGCCAGTCGGCGTACTTCGTCTCCGGAAAGCCATTCAGTTTTTACTCCAAGTGAGTGCTGGAGTTCAAGTGTTTTTTGGAACACAGAAACGTCTTTTTCAGCAGTCAACACAAACAAATAACCGCATTTCCGCACATGCGCAGAGTGACCGGTTTCTTCCTCAAGAGCATCAATCATGGAAAGGCTTTTTTTGGAAAGCCGGATGTTGACTTCAGTCTTGAACTGGTGACGAATGCCACCGGCGCAACGTCCGGTTGCTCCTGTACCGAAAAAAGGCGCCCGCTCAAGCAGCAATATATTTTTGATTCCGCGGATCGCCAAATGGTAAGCCGTACTGGCACCCATAACCCCACCGCCGAGAATCACAACATCAGCAGTTTTGGGTAGTCCGGACATTTTTTATCTGGTGGCAATTGTAGCGAGATTCTCACTCTCCCCGTTTATAAAAGCGATGCCTGCAGAACATCATCACAACGGAGAACGTTAATTTGTTTTTTTGCAGAGATTTTGGGATTTAGAACAAGTTTTAATCTTTTAATCTTCCGACGTTGAAGTGAGCTAAGAAAACTGTGCTCTTCTCTAACAGCCGTTAAGAGACTAAAGATCGGTGTAACTGAGGTAAGCTTTTAAAAAGACAACGGCCTTTTCAGAAATTTTAGGTCCCCTGCGAAAAAAGAACTGTTGTGCCATCGAATATTTTGAAACAATTGTCGGCTTTTTTTCATTCATTTCTCCATTTCCATCTCTGCTTGGAGTTGTCAGAACATTTTCCAGAAGCACCGGTGTACCAAAATTTATCTCCTCCAGTTCAGGAGTCATCCTGGAGGAGAGCATAGTCATAGGAATATCGTAAAGCGTTTCTGCAAAGAAAAAACTCAAAAACCTTGCTACTGCTTCAATTTCTTCGTTGCTGCGTAACATGAGCCAGCCGGTGATTTCCTTGCGGAACTTTGCCAGGTCTTTTTTCTTGATTCCGGATGGATTAACACCAAGTTGCCCATCGCTCAAATAGGCTTTTGTTTTTTGACGCATATATCGCAAAAAACCACCTGATTTACGGAATAGCTTGTAGTTCAAAAATCGCTTTCCAAAATCACGTAAAGTGAAGCGGCCCAACGTGAGTTGAGCCAAAATCTGTTTGGAATTACTTGCGTCTTTCAGATCTGCAGAAACTCTCTCAAAGAGCAAAATTAGTTCTTTTTGCTCATTTTCAAGATCAAGCAAGCGTTGGATTTCTTCTTGCGAAATTTGCGGTTTTTCTGCAGAAATTTCTTGGGGAACAGACACAACTTCCACCTCAATTTCAGCAGTTTGCGTAATTGGAGATATTTTGGGTGCAGAAAAATACTGGAGATAAAGCAGAACACAGGTGGCAATAAATAATACACCAGTAAGCAGAGGATACAATTTTTGCAACTTCATTTTTCTTAATGGTAAAGAAATTTATGTAGATAGAAGCCAGGTCCTGTTATTTAGATTTTGCTTTTAAACCTGCTTGAATACGTAAAGGCAGCGCATGCAGTTTTATAAAACCAATGGCGTCTCTTGGATCATAAGCTCCATGGTCAGCCTCCATTGTCGCCATGTCTTCATCATAAAGACTGTTTGGCGATTTGCGCCCAGTAACCATGCAGTTACCCTTGTAAAGTTCCAGGCGAACTGTGCCGTTTACCGGTTCTTGTGTTTTCCGAACCATATCGAGTAATATTTCCATTTCAGGTGAAAACCAAAAACCATCGTATGTCAATTGCGCAAAGCGCGGCATCAGGGAATCTTTGAGATTGATCACGCCGCGGTTTAAAGTGATTGACTCCATCGCGCGATGGGCAATGTGTAAAATCGTCCCTCCTGGCGTTTCATAAACTCCCCTGTTTTTCATGCCGACAAAACGGGATTCCACCATATCGATCCGGCCGATTCCATGTTGCCCGCCCAGTTCATTGAGGTGCGTAAGCAGTTTTGCAGGAGAATACTTCCGGCCGTCAATCGCAACCGGACTGCCTTTTTCAAATTCAATCAGGACATCTTGCGGCTCATCCGCTGCATTTTGCGGTGACTTTGATAATTCAAACATTTCCGGCAACGGCGCCTGCCATGGATCTTCCAACATACCAGATTCAAAACTAATGTGCATCAAGTTTTCATCCGAACTCCAGGGTTGTTCTTTAGACGCTTTTACCGGAATATCATACTTTTCCGCATAGGCCAGCAACTCAGTGCGTCCCGGATATTTTTGGTAAAATTCCGGAATTTTCCAGGGAGCCACAACACGTATATCCGGTTTAAGCGCATAATAACTTAACTCAAAACGAACCTGGTCATTCCCTTTGCCTGTGGCGCCATGAGCCACTGCAACTGCGCCTTCCCGCTCTGCGACTTCAATCTGTTTCCTGGAAATCAAAGGTCGCGCTAAAGAAGTTCCCAGCAAATAAGTTCCTTCATAAAGCGCATTCCAATGAATGGACGGCAGCACATAATCCTGTACAAATTCTTCTTCAACATTTTCTATCAGGACTTTTGCTGCACCGGCTTTTTCCCCTTTTTCGAGAATGGCTTCAATATCTTCAACTTTCTGACCTAAATCAAGACATAGCGCGATAACTTCATATCCCTGTTGATCGAGCCAATGTACCAGAACTGAAGTATCCAGACCACCGGAATATGCTAAAACGAGTTTTTCTTTTTTCATTTTTAATTTAATTGTGTTTCGGTGACTTGATTAAGCGGAGATTCTTCAGGGTCATCGTAAAGATTGGGAATATTCTCCGGGTCTGCGGGTTTAGTCCGGATCACTTTGAGTGCAACGGGGCCTTTTTTGCCTGAACCGACTTCAAACTCAACTCGATCTCCAAGGTTGAGATAACGAAATCCGGCCTGCCTTATTTCTGACTGATGGACAAAAAGGTCATCCCCCATGTCCTGTGCTATAAAACCAAAACCCTTGTTTGGGTTAAACCATTTGACAGTCCCATCACGCCGAACACCTTCTTCATAAGCATTGGATTTTTTGGTTTGAAGAGCTAAACCAAGCACCAATGCCACAACAGAAAATGCTGCTAAAAAAAGGACGGTGTTTTCATTAACAATAAATTCATTCGATTTTTGTTCCCAGAGAAAATAGAGCAGTCCCAGCATCGCAGTTGTTTGAGCCGCAATGATTGCGAGTAAAATTTTGTTGTTCATGTTTTGTTAATTTTTTCATTTGTTTTTTAATGTAATCCAGCGCGGGCCGGTTTGTATGAGTTTCCCCGCAGCGGTAAAAAATGTTTAGCCGGTTTGTTCAGCCAGCCAATGTTCTGCGTCAATTGCCGCCATACATCCGGTGCCTGCCGCAGTCACAGCTTGACGATAAACATGGTCCTGAACATCACCTGAAGCAAAAACCCCTTCGACCGAGGTATATGTTGACCCCAGTGTGACTTGCACATAACCGTTTTCGTTCAAATCCAACTTGTCCTTGAACAAACCCGTATTTGGTGTGTGTCCAATCGCAACGAACAATCCTGTGAGAGGATGCTCTGTAACCTTTTCAGTTTTAACGTTTCTCACTTTGAGTGACGTCATTCCGTCCGTAGGATTACCCATAACTTCTTCCACAACAGAATCCCAAAAAATTGAGATTTTTTTGTTATCAACAGCACGTATCTGCATAATTTTACTACCCCGGAATTCATCACGTCGATGAATCAGTGTGACACTTTTACAGATATTTGCCAAATAAAGAGCTTCTTCCAGGGCAGTATCACCTCCGCCAACCACGGCTACATCCTGATCACGGAAGAAAAAACCATCACAGGTCGCGCAGGCGGAAACGCCCTTACCGCTGTATTTTTTTTCAGATTCCATTCCCAGCCAACGTGCGGAAGCACCTGTTGAAATTATCAGCGAGTCGCATGTAAGGGAGTCCTTGTTTTCCAAAAACAGTTTAAATGGACGCTGCGACAAATCGACATCAACCACATCGCCGCTGTAAAATTCGGTACCAAATCGTGCGGCCTGTGCCTTGAGCAGATCCATCATTTCCGGACCCTGTATTCCTTCAGGAAAACCCGGATAATTTTCCACATCTGTGGTGATCATCAATTGTCCGCCTGCCTCTCGTCCTGAGACGACAACAGGTTTTAAAATAGCTCTCGCAGCGTAGATTGCTGCAGTCAATCCCGCGGGACCGGAACCTAAAATTATTAGTCTGTGATGCTGTGCTTTTGCTGACATTTTATTTATTTAATGATGATTTTTTGAAATTATAGACCTTCATATTCTACCATTCAAAAGCATAGCAGGATCAAGTCAATTCATTAATCATCTCATTCATCGATTGCTCCGGATACAATTTCCGATATAACTTTTTAACTGAAGAAAAATGAAGATGACTTTCAGCGTTTCAGGCGTCTTTTCAGTTCCTGAACAGAAAATTCCACCAAAACCGGCACGTCTTGAAGGGAGGTCAGTGGACTTCCCAGTTCTTCCCACTGCGCGAGCAAACATTCCATTTCAGACAGAGCCAGTTCCTGCTCTGCAGGCATGGATCCATGCGCGACAACTACCTGACAAATGTCCTGCAAAATTTCTTCGCCATGACCGCGTTTTCCAAAGAGAGCCAAGTGATCAAGGATTTCCCTGATCACTTTTTCCACTTGATCTGCACTCAATATTTCCGGAATCGTATTCACCGCAAATGTACTTCCTCCGAAAGGACTGACGGCAAATCCGGAAACAGCCAATGGCTCCAAAGATTGTTCGAGCAAAACTGATTCCTGTGGTGAGAGCTCAATCAAAAGTGACGCTTGAAAAGTCTGAACCGGAACATCTTTTATTTGTAGTGCCTCCGCATAAATTTCGTAAAGCAACCGTTCATGCAGCGCTCGCTGTTCGATCATAACCAATCCTGCGTCATTCTCAGCAATGATGTAGGTCCTTCGGAATTGACCCAGCACCCTGATTTTTTTCGGAACTGTCGGAAGAGGCAAAAGCAATCGAAGATTGCGTATTTCATTCACCGGAAGATTACCAGAAACGGAATCCTGGTTAGCTTGTTTTATTGTTGAGGCGGAATCCTGTACTTTTGCAGATTTATTTCTGGTTTCCTCAATCCGGATTTCTGATGAAAACACGGACTTTTTTGCTAATTTTTCTGCTCTCAACGAAGCGCGCGGAGGCAAATCTCTTGCTTCTGTTCTACGTTTTTTTCTTGCTGGAAAAGTCATTCCGGAAAACTGACTTTCCAGCGGTAAAGGATCGTTCATCGGCAACTCTATTTGTCCGGATAATTCGGAACGAGACATGTTTGAATGTGCATGTTCACGTCCAAAAAACCGGCGGCTAGCCCCATCTTTTAATGCGCTTGAAATTTGATCTGTTAAAATGGTGTGGACCAACTGACTGTTTCGGAAACGTATTTCAGTCTTTGCCGGATGCACATTGACATCGATTTCAGTAGGGTCTATCACCAAATTCAGAAAAAAAACCGGATGCTGACCTTTTCCCAAAAAAGTTCCGTAACCATCATAAATTCCGTGATTGATTGACGGAGATTTAACATTGCGCTCATTCACAAAAATATACTGCCAGCGCCGGCTCGTGCGTGGTTTTGAAGGAAATGAGATAAACCCGGAATAGCGCAAATACGTTTCCTTATGTTGTACCGTCATCAAAATATCCCTAAACTCCTCACCAAAAAGTTGCCGGATGCGTGTATTCAACTCCTGGCCACCGGACAGATTGAGCAGCAGCTGTCGATTATGAGTCAGACGGAAATGAATGTGCGGATGCGCGAGGGACTTTTGTACCAGATGCTGCTGGATGTGCTGAAGTTCTGTGGCAGTAGTTTTGAGAAATTTTAAACGGGCCGGTGTATTGTAAAAAAGTCGTTCAACTGTGATTCTTGTTCCTTGCGGAAATCCAATTTTCCCGACTTGCTCCAGGTAGCCGCCTTTGATAAAAATTCTGGTTGCCCCTTGACTTTCATCATCACAGGTTAATAATTCAAAATGGGAAACCGACGCGATTGCAGCCAGCGCCTCACCGCGAAAGCCTAAAGTCTGAATACGGAACAAATCATCTTCATCAATAATTTTACTCGTTGCATGTCTCTCCACCGCAAGCTGAGCGTCTGCTTCGTTCATTCCGCAACCATTATCGAGAATTGAAATCAAATCCTTTCCGCCGTTTTTAACTGTGACCTGAATATCGGTTGCTCCGGCATCAATCGCGTTCTCTAAAAGTTCCTTTACAACCGAAGCAGGACGCTCAACAACTTCGCCTGCGGCAATTTTATTGATTAAAGATTCCGGAAGAATTCTGACACTTTTTTTACTGGAAGAAGACTGAGACATTTTTTGGGTGGTAACTTATAAAAAATTGGAGTAACTATTTAGGTCTATCTTTTTTGCTGAAAAATATTTTGTGTTTCTACAATGCGACATCGTAGCCTAAAGACTGCATCGACGCAAGGTAGACTCTCAAGTTTTTGTAGATTAAATTATTTATTTTTCATCAAAAATAAGACTCACCCGCTGGGGGTGAGCCGACTTCGCGCATGTTTGGTAATTGATCCACATCCTGTGTAATTTTTCTTAATCAATAAAATGAAGGGAATGAAATGAGACTGAAAATAATTATTGCCGGACTCTTGACGGGTCTGATTGCTTTTGCGCCGATGGCGGCAATGGCAGACGAAACAGAAACACTTCGCATCATCCTTACCGGTGATCATTACGTCCTCCCTGCTAAAAAAGGACGCGGCGGATTTGCCAAACTGGCCACCGTGGTCAAGCAGGAAAGAGCCGGAGCCGAACACTCGATCTTCGTCCATTCGGGTGATGCTTATTCTCCATCCCTGATGTCCGGTATTCTCAAGGGTGCTCAAATCGTTGATATGCTGAATGCCGTAGGTCTGGACTACATGGT
>JYMV01028309.1_pt1 | contig 10796 bp, 2 predicted proteins | sample 338911 | NCBI WGS metagenome assembly JYMV01 (sample SAMN03354496, study PRJNA234377) | hydrothermal vent metagenome | biome: Deep sea; feature: Hydrothermal plumes at the Eastern Lau Spreading Center, Western Pacific Ocean; material: Seawater | place: Tonga | collected 2009 | depth 2000 m m
GACAGGCCGGTAGTTTTCTCCGTTTTCCTCCACCAATTAAAACTGACCGCCACGATATAACTGAACAATTGTTGAAAGTGGCGTTTAACATCATAACCCTAGACCCCTCCGAATGGGATAACATCTTTCCTACCAATATTTCTAACCTTTATAAGGGAATTCGTATTGTATGATCCCGTAGTTCATGTGCATCAAAATGTTTTTGTTTTCATGCATGACAATGTTTTCTTTTTGTACCAGGTGTAACGGATCCGTTTTGGATTGGATTAAGGAACAAAATTTGGTTATCTGGTGAAACTTTCACCAACGTATATAACATACCAAATGACGCGATCAGTCTTGACGAATTACATGGTGTTTGTGTGAGGTATATCACTGAATCTAGCCACGGTCGACTTGCTGACTGGCATTGTAACCAAGACAACAAGAAATGCATATGTGAATTATAACATTTAATTGCAAAATAGCTACCTATAACCAAGTGACATTCTATGAAGTCGACTCTTGCATAATACTAGTTGGTGGTTGGTGTTAAAAACCAATCAGTTAATCATGAAATATTTTACTATGTAGTGAAGCTGAAATATTGTTCCAGTTGGTGTCTAACATCAGAGAAATACATATGTGAATTATAACATGTGATTACGAAATAACTAGAACCAATTGACATTCTATGAAGTCAATTCTTGCATAAAGCTAGTTTGCGTTCAACAACAATGAACTATTTTACTATGTAATACAGCTGAAATATTGTTACCGGTTTGTTTTATAGACAAGTATGTTTTATTTCTAATGATCTTGTTGATGTCCAAGTGAAAATTTTTAAAGAAATTAATTAATTTATATACGAAAATATAATTAGATAGCATGCATTCTAAATATATGGTTTTATCCTTTTAAAGTTTCTTTTATTTGGACATATAATCCGATTGTTTTATAGACAAGTATGTTTTATTTAATAGGTTAATAATACAATTTGTTCACGACATGATATAGCTGAAATACTGCTAAAGTTGGCGTTAAACATCAATGAATCAATCATGACATATTGTTGCAGTTGATGTCAATCATCAATCAATGGTTCAATCAAAGAAATGTATCAAAATGATTATGCATAATGTGTTGTGGACAATTGGTATTCTTGTCTATACGCCTTTGTTCGTTTGGTCATTCGATTGCCTCTCTTTCGATATACGGCTTGTGAATACCCTGTTTGGTATCTTTACACGTCTGTTACTTGCAATGTGCCTGCCATTTTTCATACACTTGACCGTATCGTAACAAGTTAATACCTTTTAACCAGCAGCAGACGCCCAACTCTTTCAGAGGGTTGTATCCCATATTTCGATAACCCAGTGTATTTAACCCTTATGAATATTATGATAATACTCCGCGTCAGTGCCGGATGTCCCTTGCTATTAATTTTCGCATACAAAACGATGTTCGGTTCGTATTTACCTCCACTCGTTTGTACAAGCATAGTGGTGTCCAACATATATGGTGTTATGTTTTGTGTTGTCTTTCTTCGTCTTGTGTACCCTATATTGCCAGTTTCTCTGGATTGTCCATTTTTGATTGCTCCTTCGGTATTCTCTAGCGGATATTAAGATGAAGGGAGTCCCTAGACTATTTCGTTTGTTCCTCCCAGCCCCACCCTCGCGAATAGAAAAAGATGGACGAGTGTTTTATCAATTTGAATAAAGGCGAGGATGATGAGGGGTGTTTAAATTTCTGCAATATTCTGAAATGGAGTGCAGCTGTGCAAAGAAAATGTATTGAAGGGTTGCTTAGAAGAGAGTGCAGTTCGTTATAACAGAACAAGTATAACTGTCCAATGACAGTGTCAAAAGTATCATACACCTTGGCCGGAGACTCTAGGCTTTAGCCTGCCAAGCCTATATGTAAGAAGAGTTTGAAGATACCAAAGGGGTAATCAGAATCCGTAAATCGATGAAGAATAGACAACACAATGGCCAAAAGAAAAAGAACAATAGGACAAACAACGATCTACAAAACATTACACAATAAACTAAAGATCGAGTAACACGAACTCCACTATAAATCTGGCACTACCAGGCGTATACCAGACGCGATGTAATGCATATGGTTTGCAGATCATATATAATTTCTTAGTTCCCCAACAATCTTTGGAAAAGGAGTATTGATACTGCATTTAGAATATTAATGACATATTTCAAAATAAAATGAGAATAATAAATTTACATTTCAATATATTAAATGTTTTGTTAGAATCTTGTATTATATAGTATATCTGATTTCCATTGAAAATATGTATTTAAATAGTCGCCGATTACAAACATAAAAATTCAATATGAGAATGATATAGTTAATCTCCTATATATTTATAATAATTAACACATACTCATGTGAATTATGCATTTTCTGCATCAGGGGGCTGTCGTGGTCGTGATCGTATGGTAGTTGGATTTAGAACTACCCGTGCAATCAGTGCCTATCACCACTAAAGTTGTGAGTTAGAGCCCCGTTCATGGTGATGTGTACTCCGGTTCCCCCCACAAATACAACTGACCGCCACTATTTAACTGAAATATTGTTAAAAGTGGCGTAAAACATCAGACACTTGAATCTATTTCTGTATCTGTAATATTCCCCAGGCTTTGCTTGACTAGCCCTCATCATTTTGAACATAGCTGCATTAAAGAGTAAGAGCAAAGATTGATTGGTTCGGAATCGGGATAATGGGTCCGAATGGAGCGACGTGTCTACCCGCGGACTGTTGTTTCTGTCAGCTAGGACTATAAACAAATTATAGCAGCGTGTTGGTCTAGTGATTTGTGACAGGTCGATGGTTTTGTTTTCAAGATACTCCGGTCGCCACGATATAACTGAGAAATTGTTGAAAGTGGCGTTAAACACCATAAACCAAACCAAATCATCTTGTAGTTGAGGAAATTAAAATTGTTCACGCCACAATATAGCTGAAATATTGCTAATGTTGCTGTTATACACCAATTGATCAAAGAACCTTATTACTGTTATATATACATGCCATCTTATATCCAAACGATTGCTCCGGTGTTACAAGGTCACGTTATTCAATAATTCTCCACCAGACAAACGAAATCTTATCTATTTCAGCCAAATTTAATATTGACCTGCCACTGACCAGTATTTCGATGTCTCTCGGTATCATACGGATCAAATAACCAAAACAATAACAGCAAAATTATTGTTTTCGTTTTAATTTAAAATGGCGCTATTTCAGTGTTTGCTACTTTACAGTTTCGTAATATATGGTAAGTAAGCTATTTTGTATGAAATCAGTGAGTGAATGATTGTTGTTCAACGCCATCTCAGCAATTTTTCAGCTATATCATGATGAGAACAAATTCATTTTCAATGAGATGATGATGAGGTCCGCATTGAACTAGACCAACACGCTTAGTTGGATTTTCATAGTGGTAGCTTGCTCTCTGTTTAAAGACATGTCGCCTCACTCGGACGTAATATCCAGTCTTTGCCCTTTCTCCTCATTGATGCATGCTTAGCAGAGAAGCAGTAAATACCAATATCATAGTCTTAGGTTTGACCCGATGGGGTCACGAACCCACGATATACAGCATTCGAGGCGTAAATGCCAACAATTACACCACTGATTCAGTATTGTGTATGAAATGACATTCAAAAATTATTTAAATAATTCGTTTTTTTGTATTTTCTCAGATGAATTCATCAGAGCAATATCCGCAGAAAAAATGTATAATCCGTGGAAATAGCCCTCATGCAGCTCACTTGTGTTAAATAACGTCCAGTGTTATGTGTACTTAACACTACATGTACATCTTACCCCACCAGAGCACCCGAGTACACCGCCGGTGTTCAGTGAATAATGAAAGACAACGGAATGGCCAAATGATCCCCCATCACAACACAGAAAAACAAATAGTGAGCAACACAAACCACATAGGAACCCCGGGGTGAACCAGAGGATAAACCTGTTTTTGCATTAGATATCGCGGGAAAACTGTTTATTCAACGTTAATAAACAATCAACCATTCGGTTTTGTATCTTTGGTTGTGCAATATGCAGATTATTATGTAACATAAGTATATCAGGGGAGGGGGTGAACAAAGCAATTCAAGCGGAAATAAGTATATTGTCCGATTATAATGAAAATCCAATTTCAATTAAAGAAACACTTTGTATCTTATTTTTTTGTTTCAGCATCAGGAGCATGTCCACAGACTAGCTTCATGTGCCCATGTATGACATGGCAGAATGGTTGTTTTGTTTGTCCGTGTCAAGGTTTGTTTAAAGGATTTGGCCTACGTCGTTTGCAAATAATTAGCATAAACCGGTTCATTGTAGTTATTTAGCACCAACACGGATATTCTATCGACCAGGCAGGCGACGGTTTTTATTTTAGATTAGTATTCTAAAATACGCATTATGCGCACACAAAATGTACAACTGAATATGGTAAGGTACGTGTTTTCTTCCGGCTTCCGCCGTCAATAAAACTGACCACTAAGATGCATTGTATAACTTATATATTGTGGAATGTGCAGTTAAACGACAAGACCATAATACCATATGCAACGAATGCTACCAGTTATAATATGGCATATAGAACACGTTGTGTTTTAAGGCAAACTGGTAGTACAGTCGAGTTAACTGGCAGTATTAGCACTGAAGTGTTAAAACACACAGTAATGATTGACAGTTTAAGCAAGAGTACAGTGCGATCACACCTGTCGAACATGCAACTTCACCACACAGCAATGACAACAACAGAAGCCCATTGAAAGCCCTGGCTTGAGACAGGAACAAAACAGTGGCGGAGTTGATATCATAGTAAATGGAGATCGTCATAACAAGATCATTATGTATTTACAATATTTATTTAAAAATATTTACCTCTGTCAGAATTCAGTTGAAATTAAAGTTTGTCTTGCTTAAAATTTGATAACGAGGTTTCTAAAAATATTAAATCATATAACATTATAGTGCCTCGTTATTTTACGAATTGTTTTTGATTTGAGATTTAATCTCACAAGGGGTCGTGATCGTATGATAGTTGGAGTTACAACTACCTGTGTACTCGGAGCTTATCACCACTAATGTTGTGAGTTCGAATCTTGCTCATGACGAGGTGTACTCGATACAACATTATGTGATCAAGTTTGTCAGTGACTTGTGGTAGGTCGGTGGTTTTCTCCTGGTACTCTGGTGTCTTCCACCAATAAAACTGACTGCCACGATATAACTGAAATATTGCTAAAAGTGGCGTTAAACACCCTAGTCCAACTTAACCCAGAACAATTGACATTATAGTGGTAACATTGCAAATAAGGCTTTGTCATCTTTGTCTAATGCATTTCAATTTCTCTTGAGTGTACATGTCTAAACATTATCAACTGCATGTTGAATTATACAGGGTAGTAATCTTGTTTACATTGATAATTAAACAAATAATGTATTATTAGAGCTCAGTATTATGACTTAAAATCTTGTAATGGCTAATGGACGTGCTCTATTATTGTCACACTGTTGAATGAATCAAATGAAAAACAAACAAAAAATACCACACTTTCAGGAAACAGTTTCAAAGCTCAATAGAAAAATCGTAGAAAATCAATACCCCTAAAACACAATTATATGGCCGCTCACCTTCCTGCGTTCCAAAAGAAGGGGGAATAACCAAGTAATAATATTGATTGAACGAGTCACAAGCTTCACCTAGTATGAGGGTATATTGGTTATGATGTTAAAATAATTGCATAATTTGCAATATCACAGTGGTACCCATATTTTATTTTCATTTTTTTTCAAGTTCACAAGGGATGATATTATTCATTTTCTCTTCTCACGGGATAAAATAATGTTTGACAAGTAGAACACCAATCTATCAATCTATCATTGTTAACTTTGACAAGTTATACAAGTGGAACCTAGATTATTGTTTTGCATAGCAAAAAAACAATATGACAATGTTCATGTTTTCAATAATATTGTTTCTGTTAGTAACGTTGAGAAAAATAAATATAGAAATATTTCTTCCTTATTTAAACTTGCCTTCCAGAAAGAAATGTTATTGTCTCTTGTGTGTACGTGATGTGTGTACGCGATGTGTGAACGTGATGTGTACATATGTGCATATAGTGTATATACACAGTGTGTGCATAAAATGGCGGGACACAGTTGATTGTAAATATGAGCTACAATGTTACATTTGCATTAAACGGGATAAGCCTTTGCTACATAAACGTTAGAGAAAACCGAAGGGTCAATCAGGAATGTATAATCCAGAAACACAGGTAACATTGGGCATACAAGACACAGGGCGAATACAAACAAAATAACAACAAACAAACAAAAACAACGTAACATAGAAAGCTAAAACGACGAACAACACTGATCCCACTGATCCTGCTTCTTATTTGACACCCACAGAGTCATATTACATGAGTTGTATAGACAATTGGGTTGCCTATCTGTAGTGGCATTACTTCATTGAAAAAAACGTGGTTTTATTTTTATTTTCATGTTATTCTATCCAGAACAATTGTCATTATAGTACAGTAATGTTTAAATCATTACAATTTCTCTAAATGTATTTTTGTTTTGACTTTCAAACATTATCAACTACAAGTTCATTATAGTAATCTTGTTTATCATGATAATTAAACAAATAATGTATAATTAACTTTCAGTATCGTTCCTTAGAATCTAATGGCTAATGGATGTGTCATGTTCCAACATGTCGTTACTATACTATTATGACTTTTCGAGTGTGATGATTTTGCTGATTTCATTGGATTTTGGAACTGTTCCGACAGTGCGGTATTTTTTAGTTTTTCATTTCATTCGAACCGGCCTAAAACAATTGATATCAAATAGACTCGAAACAATATCAATTTAACGACGATATACCTCGTACCACTAGTATAATTGTACAATTTATAACGTCGCAACAGGGCAATGCACACAAATATATTAGCAACATTATGTGATAAAGTTTGTCAGTGGTTCCTCCGGGTACTCTGGTTTCCTCCAAAAATAAAACTGACCGCCACGATATAACTGAAATATTGTTGAATGTGGCGTTAAACACAATAACCCTACACATGTATGTAGATAGGCGATGAAGGATATTATGGGTTAGGTTTATGGTGTTTAACGTCACTTTCAACAATATTTCAGTTATATCGTGGCAGTCAGTTATATTGGTGGAGGAAACTGGTGTATCCGGAGAAAACCAAAGACATGATGCAAACCATTGACAAACTTTATCACATAAATGTTGTATCGAGTACACCTCGCCACGATCGGGATTCGAATTCCCAACGTTAGTGGTGATATGAACGGATTGCATAGGTAGTTGTAAATCCAACTACTATACGATCACGACCACGACGGGCCCTAGCATTGTTCACTTTGACACATTATACAAGTGGAACCTACAATAGTCTTGCATTGCCATTTATTTCCAATTTTCCTTTCTTTCAACAACATTGCTTACGTTCGTGACATTCAGATTAACAAACCATAGAAATAGTTCTTCTTTATTTCTTTAGAAAGAAATTGTATTTAGTGTGTGTACATGATGGGACTACATGTATAGTGATTTTACTCGTATTACGTATTACACTGTGCTTAACCTCACAAATGACCAAAATTGTAAGTAAAATGGGTTTTATTTAATTTCATATCAGGTTTTGGGCTCTTAAATCTAGCTTAACCCCGCCACTATTTATTTAATTGCATGTACCAAGCTAGGAGAGTGAGCGGTCGTGTATTAAGATGTATCGATGTTGCTCTCTCTCTCTAGAAATTTTCTGGATATTTTGGAACTGAAGTGCATGTCAAGCCCTTTTTCATGACAGTGTTCATACCCTACAAAATCTAGTTAAATGATGTAGAAACCATGCTTTTTTAAAATGGCTAAAGTTAAACATATATCTTGTGCCATTTTTCATTCAAAATTTGGGTCGACAGTAACATAGTTTGTTATTCTATCAAACCTGTCTTTAATAATCTATAGAAGACGCACTGACCTACACAGTCACCGTTTATACCATTTAGCCGAGTTTTTTTTACTCCTCCGTCAGATAATTTTGTGTCACAACCTTTAACCTTTTACTTATTGATCCAGTATACTTTTTACTGTAATTGGTTTTTACTGACGATTTATTGATCCGGTAGATTTGTTTTGGTGTCAGGAAGAATGGAAAGTTAATCCATTAAATAAATCATTCCATTTATTATCCGAGTCATATACGGCTGAATGTGTTTTAAATTGACTTAAGCGGTAAATAAGTGGATAGCTCATGTTTGTCGACAATTAATTTGGTTCGCATTTTACATCATTATAGGAATTCTCTTTTATTTCCTATTTATCCACTTAAAAATTCCAACAATCATAGATATTACACATGTCCAAATTATAATTAAGAAATGAAAAATGCATTTGTCTATAAATATGACCTTTAACCTAATGTATAGGCATCCGTGATGTCAAACGTTATAAATATACCTTGTGAAGATTTCTATGGAAACAAACCGTGAAAAAAAGGATAATTTACCGGTCAGCTCCTTATAATTGTCGGGCATTAACTCCATCATTAAGTCTGGCAGTCGCGATTGATATGAACAATGGACCTTTTCCATAAAAGATGATGTTCGTGTCGTTTAGCAGAAACACGACGAGTGACACACGTGGAACAGGAACTACTAGCCCTTCCGGCGCACATGAGTTCATCCCCGGTGTTTAGTCGAGTTGGTATAGCTCTATCTTTAGTTTTCTGTGTAATGCTTGGTACATAGTTGTTTGTCCTTTTGTCCTTTTTCGTTTGACCATTGTATTTTCTGTCCTTCTTTGAGGATTTTACAGCATTATTTTTTTTAAAAGATTGTTGAAACAAGCTGTGTGTTATTTTCATTTAAATTTTGCATGAACTTGTCCATTTTCTCTGCCTTAAAAACGAATTACTCCTGTAAAACGTATAATTTTAGAATCAAAGAAGGAAATGTAAAAATGGTCTTTTGTTGAAAACTACGACCAACACTAATAAATAACACAACATAATCAAGACTTTTAGGTCGGCCTTTACTCTTTAACTTCCTAATTTCCTTTCTGAATTAAGATTAACATTAAGTTTTCAATATGGAGTATCGTCGTGTTATGTATATCTGCAGTAGACTGAACATATGCATTCTCTCTCTACACATCTGGAATTATTGATGTTCACAAGATGTCATATCTTTGAGTTCATTCTCTAAATCTTGCTGCTTAAAGACAATTGTAATAGACAAGCTAACGTTAGAGAAAACCGAAGGGACAATCAAGATGGGAGAACTCAGACATCCTTGGGCACACGACAGAGAACGCAGACAAGCAAAACAAAACAGTTCTGAAAACTAAAATGATGAGAAACATTGACCAATACACAAAGACAGGGGTGAACCCATGTGCTCGTGAAGGGTATACGTGGGTGAACCCATGTGCTCGTGAAGGGTATACGTGGGTGAATTGCAAAATAATACATGACGTAAAAAAATAATCCAAAATATCAAATCAACGTAAAACATCAATATTCCTATTCATTAATGGTACGTATAATCATATTTGATTGGTTGATTTATATAAAACATGGTTCGTTAGTTAATGTCAATCATTTGTTGAGATAAATCAACTAAATAAAATATAGCATTGATTTTTTAATGGTTTCAAAGCGTCGGGATGAAACAGTTTAATATAATAAACGTCCTTGGGATGTAAAGTGACTTTTCTTTATCAAATAAACATGTCATGTAAAAATATTTTAATTAAAAATAACAGCAAAGATGTTTTCCCCAATAATCTCTTCAGGGGGTTACAAAACAACAAATATTGTTTATAGCTAGTCAAGCATATATTTGTCTTAAATCTATATTTGAAGGAAGTCGATTTTCATTTGTAAATAGAAATATTTACTTCAGAGGAATTGTATGATCGCCATCATGAACTTGGTCGATGTATATGGAGTTCCGGTGTTTCAGAGGATTGGATATATATTTCCCATACATGGTGTACTGTAAAGGTAGCACTATACGCTGAGCATACCTGATCAACTGATTCCACCTCTAATTGTTTGGTGTGATGCTGTATTGTCAGAGCTTATATATATTTTGTGATGTTGCATGCTCTACCGTTCATTTTATTCGGAAGTTTCGTCTCACCTAGGTGTTCACGAAAAGCTTGAAGATACCAAAGGGGTAATCAGAAGCAGTAAATCGAAGAAGGACAGACAACACAATGGTCAAGTTTGAAGATACCAAAGAGGTAATTAGAAGCAGTAAATCGAAGAAGGACAGACAACACAATGGTCAAAGTAAACAGGACACAGGTACAAAACAACGATCTCCAAACCACTACATTGAAAGCTAAGTATTGAGTAACATGAATCTCACTTAAAATAGAAAAGTTAACAGTTCCAGCTCCACTTGTGACACAAGCCGTGTTAACTCATATTACTTCAATCACTACCGAGATTAAATATTAAATTAAACTATCGGGTATTTCAGGTACTAACAGGAACTTACAGTATTAGTGTAAACACTTAAATATCATATTAAAGAAAAGTGTTGTTCAGAAGACAGAAAAATCAAAAGGCAAGAGAATTTGATATAAAAATTAACTCAATGGGAACAGTCTGGCGGTCAAATACATGACTTGATTAGCCGCTATGGAACAGTCTGGCGGTCACGTACATGACTTGGTTAGCCGCTATGGAATTTCTGTGTCACTGAAAAGCATGGCTTTGTTCCGTTT
>JYMV01028117.1_pt1 | contig 10795 bp, 12 predicted proteins | sample 338911 | NCBI WGS metagenome assembly JYMV01 (sample SAMN03354496, study PRJNA234377) | hydrothermal vent metagenome | biome: Deep sea; feature: Hydrothermal plumes at the Eastern Lau Spreading Center, Western Pacific Ocean; material: Seawater | place: Tonga | collected 2009 | depth 2000 m m
GAATGTCCGGTGTGTCGAAGACGTCGCGGGTGTGCTTGAGCCACGTCTGCAAACTGTCGTAGCGCTTGGCCGTTTCCAGAATGTCCTGTTCGGCTTCGAAATAGGCCTTGTAGTCGTCGACAGCGTGCCGAACAAGGTCTCGTATCGGCTCCTCGACCTCCTTCAGGCCCCTACCGTACCGTGTCCTGAAAGCCTCTTCTAACTCGTCAGGAGACAGCTTCGTGAACACCGACCCGTTGCACAACGAGTCGTCCACGAGCGTGTCCTCCGTCAGCACACGGTCGTAGTAGTCCTGCAACTGCTGTTCGGCGATGTCCAAGAAGGACGTTGGTGCTGGTGGTGTCAGGGTGGTGGATGTTGTGGATGCGGTGGATGTGGTGGATGTGACGGGTGCAGGCGTCTGGCAGGCACTCTGCAGTTGCTCGCGGATGCGTGACATGAAGGTGGGTGGCAACTGTGTGTGGTCGACGTGTTCGCTGGGGCTGGGTGCGGTCGTGGATGCGGTCGTGGATGCGGTCGTGGATGCGGTGCCGTCGTTCAGGAGCGGTGCGTTGTCCCCCGTCTCGGTAGGGTCAACAATATCGTATATGCGTGAATACAATGCCAGTGAGAAGGAATCGGTGTCTATGCCCACATCCGTATCAATCAGCGTTATACCGTCTGGCACACTGTCAGAGTCGTCGGAGCCACTGGACATTATTTGGCATTGACGAGTGGGAAAAAGCACGAGTGCGAGGTTTAAAATTCGATGGGGTTAATTCGGGCGGAATCTAAAAACGGCTGTGGGTGAATGAGCCGATTCATAACAAGTGATAACAAGTGATAACAAGTGATAACAAGTCATAATAAAACAGTGATAAACCGTATGTATCTGTGGTTATCTTGTACGGGGGGGTCGCTCGTGAGTGGCATCAACTACGTCTCCAACCATCTCAACTCTCAACGACTCAGCAATGGCATACTATCCGTGTTCTTCCTGCAGTCAGGCACCATCACCGAATGCTACGTCAGCAACTACATCTCCACACGACGATTGCTACATCGGTCTTGTATTGTATGCTAATTTACACACAGACGGATACAAAACACGCATTGTACAGTGCACTCGCCCTCTGGTTGTTCGGTCTGCAGTTCACAAAATACTGTTGCTACTATTCGTCGTTCTTGTACCAGTACCCTTCAACAGATTGATTGATTCACTCGCTCGCATACCACACTCACTCGCATACCACACTAACTCGGGTCCATCACTGGTGCTCACATAGCCCTTCACCACCAGCTCCCCCGTGTCAATCTTCCGGTGGCACTGCTTGCACAGCGTCACCAGATTGTGCTTCTCGTTCTTGTGGAACCGGTAGTCAATCAGTCCGGACGTCTTGTCGGCCGTCCGCTGTTCGTGGATGTGGTGCGTGTCCAGAGGCATATGCCTCGCCGTCAACGGCCGGTACTTGCACACCGCACACTCGTCGTTCCAGTGCTTCCGGTTGTATCGGGACGCCGGCACGCGGTGCGGGAAGGCGGGAGCAGAGGACGTCGTGGAATCTGTCGTGGCACAAGCAGAATACAAGTGTGAGTGTGAGTGTGAGTGTGAGTGTGAGTGTGAGTGTGAGTGTGAGTGTGATGAATATGATGATGCGTTGCCGGTGTGTGTGGTTCTGGTTGTTCTCGTTGTATGGGTTGGACGGTAGTGTATGGTGGTGGTTGGTGGGTGAATCGATGGTGTGTGTTTGTGTTCGTGGTTGTTGTGTGGTGATGTCGTGTTGGGTGTGTGTGCGTGTGTGTGTGCGGGTGTGTGTGCGTGTGTGTGTGTGTACGGTACCTGTGCCAACAAAGACGAGAATTCGGCGTTCTGGATGACCTTGTCGGCCACCAGCACACCGTACGTGCGATTCGAAGGCAAACCGTCGGTGAGTGTCCGGTCGAACAGCAGTTTGTCGTTCTCGAAGCGAACCCGCAGGTGCAAATTGTGGAGCGAACCGCCGTTGCCGAGCAAGTCCTGTACGTACGGGTGTTCCTGCAGAGCAAACAGATGAGTGGCAAAGGCGTAGGAGGAGTGGCGGGTCGTGAGCTGTTTGAGAAGGGTGGCAACGATGTTCACGGCCGAGTCCAACTCGGTCGAAGCACACAGCTCGTCGGCAATCACCAGACTCCGTGCATCGGCACTCTCGATGATGTGCCTCACTTCGATGATTTCATTCACGAAGGACGAATGCGCCATATGGATGTTGTCGTCGTTGCCGGTGCGAGCGAATATCTTGTGGTAGGGCGAGAGGGTGAACGTCTTGGCAGGCACGAACAGTCCCGCTTGGGCCATCATCACCCCGATGGCAATGCTCTTCAGCAACGACGACTTGCCCACGCTGTTCACACCGTACAGCAACCAGCACGAATCGCACGACAGGCTGACGTCGTTGGCAACGTAAGGGTCGCGCTTGCCGGACTGCACCAGAAGACGTTCGATGAGCGGGTGACGCAGGGCCGTGGCTTCCATCGACGAACGCTCTCCGGTGACGATGGTCGGTCGCGTGTAGCCAAAGGTGGTTGCCGTCGTAGCCGTGGAGAAGGCCACGTCGAGTTGCGCGATACATTCGATGACAGGCTGTATGGTATGTGTGTATCGCCTGTTATAGAGGTCTTGCAGTAATCTGGTGTACGTGTCTTTGACCAACTGAATGAGCTTCTGCTGGGCACGGTGAATCGTGTGCGACAGGTTGTGCATCTTGCTACCGGCGATTTTGACGTTGGTCTTGTTCTTGGTATCAAACGTGAGGTCGTCGACCGTCCAGAACTGGTTGGTCTCCTTCCTGAAAGCGTCCTTGTCGGCAAGTGTCATTGCATCCAACACTTGTTTGAGTTGCTGAAAGCGCGTCCTCGTCACGTCCAGCCAGTAGCCGTCCTTGTCGTTGCTCTTGGTGTGTATCCACGTCGTGGTGTTCTTGGGCAGTTTGATGTTGGGTACGCGTGCCATCAGTGCATTCGCCAGAATCTGCATCGCATCCGTCTGTTTCTCGAAGTGCGACACCGCCCCGTCTATCTCGGGGTACTGACCGTCGTGAAAGAGCGTCGTGAACAGGTTGGTCGTGCTGATGCTCACGCACTTGTCCTCGTCGAAGAGCTCCTTGAGATGCGCTTGGTACTGTTCGAACGCCCGTATCACAGAGTCATCCGGAAGAATGTCGCACAGCGGATGGTCAGCCGGAAGTGCTGACAAGTGCTGGAGCACCTCCAGCACGCTCTGTTGCGACTTCAGTACACGCGGGATGTCGTGCGGTTGCAGGTTGCCTACACTGAACCGGCGGTATACGCGTTCCAAGTCGATGCACCGGAGGCATTTGTGCAGGAGGCGGAACGTGTCGTTGGGCACCGGTGTGCTACCCGTGTTGTCCAAGAGCGCATCGACGAGGTCGTGGCGTGTCTGGATGATGTGGTGGTCGGTGGCAATGTAGGCAAACCGGTAGCGCAAGAGCCGTTCGCCCATCTTGGTGCGCGTTTTGTTGAGCAGGGAGAAGAGCGAGCGAGTGTCTTTGGACACAGAGGCAGACTGCTGCTTGTCGTCAAAGATGTTGAGTTTCGCGTAGAGCTCATTGAAGCCTCGCATAGTGGGGTGGGCGAGTTGCGTGGTGGTGTCGTTACGGTGTACCACGCTGGACTGGTGGCTCTGTGGGACCTGCAAGCTGGCGATAAGGCGCTTGTCGTGCAGTTGTATCCAGTGCAGGAGCATCACCAGCACGGCCACACACGAGGGCTCGGTGAACTGCAGGTTGAGGGCTTCCCAGATGGTGCAGAACCCGCTCTTGTGGGTGGAGAAGGTACGCTCCAAGAACTGCTCTTGGAAGCTACGCTGAAACATGTAGTCCAGTTGGCGTACACTGACATCGAACTCGTGAACCTGTTTGCCATCGTCTTTCCAAAACTTCGTGAAGGCGCTCAGCTCGTGCCGGAACGCTTCGCGAGGGCTCCGGTAGTGCACACACAGCTCGTCGAAGATGCACGTGTGGAAGAGGTCTTGGAGGGTGGTGAACATGATGCTGGTGGTGGTGATGTCGGTGTTGCAGTCGATGGTCTGCAGTTGGGTCTTGCCACAGTTCGCATCAAAGGTAGCCAAGTGGGCGTAGCATTCGCCGTCAGCGTCCTCTTCGATGAGCAGTGCCAGCAACACGCTTTGGCCAACGTCCGTGTTCTCGTGTACCTCTTCACTCAGGTTACAACCCGGTGACAGCACCTTCGTCACTTCGCGTGTGATGTTGGGTGCCTCGCCGTGCTGGGTGACAAAGACGATGGTGTAGTTGTGCTGGAGGAGCGTCTTGTTGAAGCGTCGTATGCTGTGTGAGGGAATGCCTGCCATATAGGGACTGGTCGGGTCAGCCTTGTTCTTCCGTGTCACCAGCAGGCCCAGTCGCTCCTGACAGCACTGGAGGTGTGGCGAGTGCTCCGGTGACACGACGTCGTAGATTTCGTAGAACGCACCGCACTCCAGAAACACCATCGTCCTTTCACCGTACTTCTTCTTGCTGTCATTCACGTACTGCAAATAGGTGTCGATGATGTTGGGCATCGGGGTGGCGATGCAAATGCTGATGAGGCGTGGGTCTGGTGTTCCGTTTGGTGTTCTGTGTGGTGTTCTTGTTTGGTTGTCGGTGTAGTTATGAAAATGGACGCCTGATTGACTTATATGCATCTTGGTGGACTTGTTGTGTGGACTTGGGTCGGTTGTGATGAATATATTAAATAATAAATCGTGGCTTTGTGGAATATTCACTTTGTAGGCGACGTTTGATTTTCACCGGAAGAAGAGTTGTAGATTGGCTTTCGTCTGCTCTGTTTTCTGCTCCAGTCATCGCCGTCATCGCTGTCATCAGCTGTAGCTACGACTTCTTTATCACTACCAGGTTGTTTCGGAAACAAGCTGATCAACTCTTTGGTACTCATAGCTTCATCCCAACTACGACGTGTTTGAACATCTTTTATACAATTAATCATATGCTTCAAATCGGCTGGTATATTTAATGCACCCTCTTGTCGTAAATACTCCTGTGCTTCTTTTTGAATCTCGTCGGTCTTCTTCTTTTTACATTTTATCCAGTTGTTTTCAATATCATCCATACTACATATATCTGTGAACAGTGCGTCGTATGGTTGCATCCTTCTCTGTAGCATTACATCTGGATCGTCGCACTTGATTTTGTCATAACAGTCTGCGATAATGCAATTATCAACACAACTTTGTAGTATGGTAATTTGTTTCCATATGTTTTGTTTATCTGCGTTTACATCATCTGGGCGACGCCCACTAAAAGTGTTGACCATGGAAGTGTTAGATACATTCCATTTGTCGATCATAAGTATGAGTGTTTCTGACTGTTTCAAAGCATATCTTAATAACATCTGCTTATTTATAATGGACTTATCGATGACGAATTGTTTTGTTATAGGATTTGTTTTCATCGACTTTGCACAGAATACAGTGGATACTCTTTGAAGTTCGGTATATGCTGTATGAAGTCTAATGTTCTCCGAATCAACATCCACATTGACGCCACTAAATATAGCCTTTAACGGTGAGATATTTATGACTGTCTTGTTAAGGAATAATTTTGATATCTCCGTGTTCCTACCAAAGAATCCTTCATTGCTTAACAGAAACTTGCCCTTCTTAAAACGAATTGGACACCTGCTACTCAATGTACTCTTTTTTCGATACTCCCAAGAACCGTCTGCCTTCTTCAGAGCGACTTGCATCGTGTCACTATCTGGATTTTTGCATATCTGGAAGGTGTCTCCAGTCGTTAGTTGTCCATACGCGTACACATCGCTCCCACCACCCATATTCTTCATTCGTTTCCTCCCACCACCCTACCAAGTCTCACACTCCGTCGCACCACCCTCCCAAGTCTCACACCCCGCCGACTCTTCCTCCTCATCCTCCTTCCACTACCCGTGCGAGCATTCTTCGTGTAATTCCGTGGCATAGCAATAGATTCGTGGCTTCGTAACCTGTTTGTAGTGTAGTTTTGTTCATAGCAAACATTAAAAACACAAGCATCGTATTGATGATGACCACCTATCCATCACGAGCAGAAACACCCGAACACGGATGAATCAGCGGGCAACCACGACCACCGAAGTGAATGTGAATGGTTGAAGACCTGCAGAAGTGACGACAAACAAATATGTTGTAAGTATGTCAAAATGGCCGTCCAAAAGAAGAAGCACACCTGTCGAAAACGAACGTCTCCTCATCGTGCTACACGCAGGCAACGGAGAGTCGCACGTAATAGGAGCAAGCGGAGGGGGTATGAAAGACGTTCGTCCCACACACTGAAAGTGCCGTTGAATAAGAGGAAACGAAGGGGTGGTACTGACTATGTACAAGAATTAACGCAATGGAACAGACAAAATAATTGCATAGATTCGAGGACTATACAACGCTTTGCTACGATTTTACGGCAAATTAAAGAAGGTGATGATTCGTCTAACGAGCCTTCTCTCTGGCAGTTACTAACCGCTACGAATGATGACGATGCAGAGAAAGACTGGGTGTTGTTACCACATACCAAGCAGCTTCAAGATATACAACAAGTGAATGAAGATATGGAAAAGTACGTTCGAAAACATCGGTTACCATTATCGAGCCGAGAGACCATAACAGACTGGTTGGTATCATCATCTGGTCGCGTACCCAGCCGTACTGCAAGCCGACAAAATGCCATTGATCACGTTCTTAATCCGCTTGTACTACCGTTTGTATATTTATGGGAAATGCGAGAAGAAGGAATACTTGGTGAACAGAAGAACCAAGCGCAAGCACAGAAGAACCAAGCGGAAGCACAGAAGAACCAAGCGGAAGCACAGAGGAACCAAGCGAACACAGTTCTGCAAGAAGCGACACTAACTCTCACAAGAGCACAAGAGGAATTCAAAAAACAGAATACTTCTTTCACAGAAGCACAGTATACACTCAATGAAATAACGCAAAGAATAAAATTAAATGAATCTTTGAAAGACGTACTGCAAAAGTATATGGATCATCAAGACACATTCACAAATAAAGGTAAAAGAAGTAGCATTGTTCCTGTGACTGATACCAAATGAATCCTCTTGTGTTCTAATGTGACGAATCGCGCGTAATATGGTCCTCTATGATGCAGATGTTAACACAATTGGCATAGCGATGAACGTGTCATCATTAAGATTCGCAAGATTTCGTGATTCTGTTTATTCAGTAGTTAACATTTTAGATAAAAAGAATTAAAAACAGAAAAAAGAATTGTGTTCTCACCATTAACACCAGAACGAAGAAGATGAATCAGCAAACAGCCACAGAGACCGTCCCCACCACCCCCACTCCCCCAACAGCACAAAACACCACATTACACCAATTTGCTCAACCGACGTCAAGAGTTGCACACACAGCGCATCGTGCTGCAGGAAGAGCGTCGCCGTATCGAAGCCGATCAACACGACAACGAACAGCAGATTCTGGACACGTGCCACCACAAGTGGGAGCGTGACCGGAACTACACGCCTCAGCCGTACGAAAAACCGGATTTCAAGTGCTATGTGTGTGGTTGCGTGGATTACCGGTCCTGAGATGCTCCTCGAGACTTGTGAGTCGACGGTCACGCACTACACCGGTGCTGGAGCCGTGTTTGCCAGTTGCTCCAGCACGTGCTCCAGCACGTGCCCCACGTTCGGCATATGCGCCACGACAAAAGCGGTTTCCAGTGATTGGCCACTATCGCACCTCCGCCGTCGGGAGAGGGGCTGTAGTAACGTGTTGGACCACATCGCCAAGTAAAGAAGCGGATGAAAAAGGACCGGTACACTCGTGTTTTATCTGCGTATGTCGTGGGTGCGCGGCGTGTGAATGAACACCTACCGAGCGTTGCGTCGCGTGCGTCGCGTGCGTCGGCGTCGTCTGCGCCTGCCCCCAGTAGACGACTGTCGTTTTGTACATCCCTTCGTCTCCAGCAACATCGACACCGGATACATCTCTTTGCGCAACGAGGACACCGTCGAACAGTAGTCGTCGTGCAACTGCGTGCTTCGGGTGGTGCACGACGACTGCCGGTTGGACAGCAACGACCTCGTGGCAGACGAAAGCGTCGTAGCGATGGGCAGGTCCTTCACGTGGGTACAGAAGGACTCGTTTGCCAGCGAACCACTGCCGATGTTGGTCATCGACGGTAGCAAGTCCAGTGTCTGCATATGGTACATCATCGCCACGAGCGTGAGCTGGTCACTCCAGCCCTCGTAGTGCAGGTGCAACGGCGTCAAGTAGGCACACAGCAACTGCAACGGCGAAAACTGCAAAACGGACAACCCGAAGAAGTCAATGTTTTCCTTCTTGCGTGTGAACGTGTACACACGACTCTTCATACGCTTCCACCACGACTGCTCGGTGTCCGTAGTACTGTTGGACACCGACAGCTTCTTCATCACATCGCGCGTGTTGGCTTCGGCCTCCCTCTGGTGTTGCCACGCCCGTTGCAAGGATTCGGGTGTGATATCGTCAGGCTGGATGTAGGACTTGCGTCGGTGCGATGAGGACTTGCGTGTGGAACGTCTGGGCAGGCGAGGTGCTGGCGTTGGTGCTGAGGGTTCGGTTGGTGTTGGTGTTGGTGTTGCTGATGGTTCTGGTGCTGATGGTTCTGTTGGTGTTGGTGCTGGTGCTGGTGCTGGTGTTGGTGTTGGTGTTAATGTTGATGGTTCTGTTGGTGTTGGTGCTGGTGCTGGTGTTGGTGTTGGTGTTGGTGTTGGTGTTGGTGTTGGTGTTGGTGTTAATGTTGATGGTTCTGTTGGTGTTGGTGCTGGTGCTGGTGTTGGTGTTGGTGTTGGTGTTGGTGTTGGTGCTGAGGGTTCTGTTGGTGCTGAGGGTTCTGTTGGTGTTGGTGTTGGTGTTGGTGTTGGTGTTGGTGTTGGTGTTGGTGTTGCTGATAGTGTCGACGGTATTGGTGGTGCGGAAGATGTTGAGGGTATTGGTGGTGCGGATGGTGTTGGTGTTGCTGAGGGTATCGCTGGTGGAGCCGAAGGTTTGGGTAATTCGTTGAAGTAAGTGTCCAAATCGGCAGAAAACCCATTCGGACTGAGTTTGTAAGGGTTCGCGGGGTTCGTGTTGCTCGATAGGCTTGAGTAGGTTTCTGGTGACCCACCGTGCTGTGTGGGTGGCTGATGGTCGGTGGTAGCGATGGGGTTGTCCTTGTCCTTGTGCGACTTGCCGAAGAACCGGCTGAGTAGCCCTCTGCGCTTGCTGTGACGTTTGCCGTTGGACAAGCGGGTGGCCGATTTGCGTGTACGGAGCCGGTTGGAAGCGTTCGTTTGGAAGTCGGACAAGTTGCTCGACGGGGTGTAGTGGTGAGGAAAGCACTCGAACAGCTCGTTGTCGACCCGAAGCTGGGCACTGACTTCGACCACCAGACATTCCATCAGCTCTTTGGGAATGAGCAACGCGGACCGCGCGAGCTGGTAATACGTTTCGCGTTCGGCCCACGCGTGTTCACCCATTGCAGTACGTATAATCTTTCGAGCATACGAGGTGAGCGGAACGGAGAACAGCGTGTGTTTGGTGGTGAAGATGTATTTTATACAGTCGTCGAACGTTGCATACACGTGCATAGTGCCCAACGCGTTCTCCGTATTATTGATGACCCTACCCACATCGCCCCCGAATATGCGTGTCACCGATGCGTGCAGTATACCGGTGCTCGGGTGGACGAGATTGTGCAGGGCCGTGCTGATGCTCTTCAGCAACGGCTTGCTCATCCAGTCGTCGAACCGCTGTTGCAGGAAGGTGTGTGATGCCAGAAGCACGTCGAGTCGGGTGAGGAACTGCGCAAAAGTGGTTTTGCCGGTTATCAGCGTGTTGTAAGCATAGCGCACACACAGCTCACTGCAAGCATCAGCGAGTTCCGTCAGGTGGTCGATTTCGTTACACAAGTACTGTCGTGCACGCGTGTCGGTTACCTGTTGCATAACGTACTTGTCTCGCACCAACAAGAGACCTGTGGTGAACTGCTTGTGTCCACCCTCGATGTGCTCGCGCAGTGCTGGATAGAACGAGGCAAAGGCTGACAGACGGGACAGCTTGGGACGACGGAAGGTGAGCTGGTTTACAAAGTGGTAGAACGTGTCAGGCATTCGCTTTCTCTTTCTCCTTCTTTGATGGATAAGCGGAGGAAAAAAGGCGTATCGAATGTACCACTGTCCAACCGCTTCATCACTCGTTTAGTCATCGTCTTCATTGCGCTTGCACAGGCAATTCGTCACATTCGTCACATTCGTCACATTCGTCGATGTGCCGTTCTTGAAGAGCGTCCATTATGTGCTATGTACGTTGTAGTAGATCGCGAGGCACGTGGCTCCAGTGTGGTTAATTAAAGATTTCCGCACCATGGAAACATTCCACCCATATCCGTCACGTTACAGACATCCCAACTATCCAGTGGTTGGTCGAATGCTTTTGCATTACGAAACATAGAGTTCATATCGGTCACATTACTGATATCTCACTCATGTAGCGGTTGATTAAAGGTCTCAGCACCATTGAACATCGCACGCATATTCGTCACGTTACGGACATCCCAACTGTTCAACGGTTGGTTAAAGGCTCCTGTATTACTAAACATAAAACGCATATTCGTTGTATTACGGACATTCCAACTGTTCAACGGTTGGTTAAATGCCTTTGCATTATCGAACATAAAACTCACATCTGTCACATTACTGATATCCCACTTATGCAGTGGCTGATTAAAGGTTTCTGCACAACTAAACATTGCATGCATACTTATCACAT
>JYMV01043376.1_pt1 | contig 10795 bp, 17 predicted proteins | sample 338911 | NCBI WGS metagenome assembly JYMV01 (sample SAMN03354496, study PRJNA234377) | hydrothermal vent metagenome | biome: Deep sea; feature: Hydrothermal plumes at the Eastern Lau Spreading Center, Western Pacific Ocean; material: Seawater | place: Tonga | collected 2009 | depth 2000 m m
TCCTTTATGGAATGTTCTAATTGTACAACAAAAAAAAGAGCCTGTTAAGCCCTTTAATTAATATAAGACGTTTTAAGAGTCTTTAACTGGGAAATAGTACCTTAGCACGTTGATCTACTTCTTTACGGTAGCCTGCGTCTGTTTGGTAGCGTTTATCTGACATAAGAGTATATAGCTCTGCTTGTGGGTCTGCTACAACTGCCTCTTTACTTGGTGTGCGTTCCATTGCTGGCGCTTTATTACCTAGCCCCATAAAATACTCTAAGAGTTCGATTCCTTCTGCATTTGTCGCTACTGCATTAGTAAGTTCTTTTACTTCATCAGGTAAGCTTGTTTGCCATTGTTGAATCTCTTTAATTCGCCCTGCTGCATTTTCTCCTAATGCTTCAACTACTCCAGCTACTCTAGCGTCCTCTTGTGCCATCTGGTTAGACACGAAAGCTTCAGCAAATTGATTGTAACCGTCTTGGCTCATATTTAACTCTTTGGCAATTTCGCCCATACCCTTCATTAAGGGATCATCAGCACTTAATAAAGAGACGCCTTTACTTTCCATAGTAGCTGTTAACTCTTCACTGAATGAGAATTCACCATAGCTTTCAGGTGCGCCAGTAAACGAGCTAAACTTAGAAAACATTTCCTTATAGCCTTTTGCTTGCTCAGAAATAGATTCTTCCATGCTGCGTCCATCGGTTACATACTTGTCTTGTAACCAGTCTGGGCGTTCTGCTGTTGGTTGGTCTGTTGGTTGGTTGATAGGTTCGTCATTAATTAAACTACCTGTTGCTGGCGTATCCAAGGATAAGTCTGCTGGTTGGTCTGTTGGTTGAATTGTTGGTTGCTCTGTTACTTCTACCGCTGGAATTGATGCTGCTAATGTATCTAAGTTCATGTTATACCCTTGCCTGTTAATTGTTTGTAGGCGTTTATTATATATCAAATGTTGAACTAATAGAATGTTATTTATAATCTATGTTGCTTGGCATTACGCTTTATAGTGGGAAAGTATTACTAGTGGCTACCCTTTATAGTGGGGAAAAACTAAAAGCTATTTATTGGTGATAATAGGTAAGATAGATTGATATGATTTTGTCTTAATCTTTACTGCTTTAATTTGTTGCAATAAGTAATGACCGCAGTGTGTTTCTTATTTAAGGAAAAGTATAACTGTAGTCATTGAAAAACTAAGCTGTAGACCTTTAAACATAAGGGTTTCGTTAAAAATCCCGTTACGTGAAAAAGTCATACGTTTTTTATGCTGTTTATGCCTATTCTACAAAGCTAAATAGCTGTCTAATTGTGTTGTTTTCACCTTCTCTATAGGCTGCGTGTGTCGCTTGTTTGCTACCCTCTACGTTAGAACTAAACACTGGACGGTCTAATGTTTTAGTTTTGAAGTGTGCTAATAGCTCTAACCCTTCTTTAGAATTAAATAGCTTCTTACCAATAGCCACTATTCTTTTATCTGCTGCTATCTGCTTTTCGCTACGTTGTGCTTTGTTCATGAATTACCCCTTAATCGATTGAGTGACGGACACTACGCCTAATAGTAGCGCCCGTTATTAACTTATTGTGCTGGTGGTAGTTGTTGCTGTTGCCCTTGTTGAGCTTCAGCAAATGCTTTCATCTTCTCTTCAATCTCTGAGCTTGTTGGCATTTTAGCTGCAGGAACTCCCATAGTTTCACCTAACCATACTAAAGAGTCTGGGCTCATCATCATAGGAACCATATTAGGAGCTAATCCACCAATAACAGATAAGTAGTTGAGCATGTTCTGCCCTTCTTCTTGAGTCTGCGCCTTAGCTAGTGTCCCCTCTACTTGTATAGAAACTTGCTTACCATCTAGCAAAAGGTCTTTAGGTACCATGCCGCGATCAGCCAGTAAACTATAAACGCGTCGAATAAGTTTATTAACAAATTCTGTTTGTAAGCGTCCGAACTGCGCCCCTAATTGCTGTAGCCTTAACTGGTTACGTATAGATATTTCTGTAGCTGACTTGGTAGCGTCTTGCATATTACCCATAGAGCCAATAAAGAAAGCCTCTTTAATGTCTTGCTCCATATCTTTGATCATAAGCTGACCCACATTAAAGTCTGCGTTACCACCTAGCGATTGAATAGGTACGCTGTTGCCTTCCCACTCTGCAGTGATAATCTCGTTAGGTTCAAACATTATAGCGTCTGGGTTGAGCCCTGAGCTGTCGTTAACTAACCACATATTATTAACTTGTGCTTCAGCGTTCATAAGAGTTAGTTTTTTAAGCATGTTAACTGTCTTGATAGTAGGTAACATATTCCATGCGGGGCCACGGCCCATAGCTTCACCCGCTCTAGTATCCCAACGAGGCGTAACCCATGCTGATTCCTTCATATCATAAGTGTATATCTCATGCTTAAATTCCTTGGCTACTACTTGATAGATGTACTTAGCTTTGTTGTGCTTGTCTGCTGGGTGAAATACAACTGCCTCGATAATATCTACCTTGGCGCTAGGGTCGTCATTAACCTTTTTTTGTAGCTTCTCGCCTAGAGTACCGTTAGGCCACCTTTGCATAATGTTACGAGCGATAACTGTATAACAACGGAAGTTAGTATCTATATCACCAAACGCTCCTAGCTCTGGGTAGACTTCATTGAATGGTACTGACTGAAATTTAAGGGGCTCGTCTACACTGCCGCCATCAGTAACAAGTAAAGAACCTGTGCCAATACCTAAGTCGTAGAACATTTCTAATACCTGAGAATCGAAATTAGACTGCCATATAGCATTGATTAGTATTTCGTTGACCGGTGCTAATTTATCACGCCATTCGTCTTTTTCAGTATCAGGTATATTAGCTCCTGGTACTAAGCTAGCCCATTTAGTGTAAGGTCTGCATAAACTAGATTGTAATAAGCCTGCAAATTCCTTTAAAGCGTTGGGCGCTGTGTCGTCGTATAGATCATTATCACCACGTTCACCAGCTTGTGTACTGTTATAAGCATTCCTGCTTGGCATAACATAGCGGTAACATTCTTGTAATTCACTATCAAAAACAGCTTTGTCTTTTTTTGCTGCATCTGCCCTTACGATTACTTGCTCTGCTGTAAGCTTCATTGTTTAAGTCTCCTTTACTGCAGGCATTACGCCACGTTCGCCAGTACGCAATAAACTTCTACGTCCTAATGATTTGTTTTTGACTCTCTTTTTACGTGCATAGATAGCCGCTCCAGCATCCATTTTCTGCTTGTTTAAAGAAGCTAACTGCTCCTGTTCTAAACGCTTTGTTGCTGCGTCCTTCGTTGGTACCTTAGGTGTGCTGGGCATGTTTTACCGCTCCTATATTGTTTAAATGATTGTGTAGTTGATAAGGCGTCATAATAGAACGCTTACCAATGCCTAAATAACGTTTAACATTCTCTACACAAGAGTCTATTACTACAGGGAATTTTAACCTATTTGCAGGTTTAATAGTACAACAAACTTTCTGAACTATTAAGCTATCAAGATCAAGTGTGTTTTTAATCCAGTCTAACATTGCTGAATCACCGCAATCATGCTCTAAGGGCAGCACTTGTTGAAAGTTAAAGCTTATCCCGTGGCTAACAAAAGTATATTCATAACCGTCATAGGTAACTAGGCCACAATGCTCATACCCTTTCTGTAAGAACCTTTCCCACCAATGGGGTTTGTCTGAACTGTAATATAATACAAATAGCTCTCTAACCATGCTACCGTCGTTATCCTGCCTCATATCAAACGAATGGTATTTCAAGGCGTTAACTAAGGCGTCAATATTTGGTGTGCCTTTCTTAATCATCTTGGCTATCCTCATAATGTGTTAATTTAGATCTTAATACTCTGTTAGAATACTTTAGGTTTTGAACTTCCTTTTTTAGCTCTATGACTTCCATATAGAACGCATTAGCGTAATAAAGCGCTGCGGGTAGAGTTACTACCATTACCCAAAAACTACTCTTCATTTCATCGTATGACATAATTTATACCCTGTTTAATTCACTTAATTGTACAACATTACAGTATTGATTGTAGAGTTTAATTTACCAGTTAACTTTACGCTGTGCTTTGCGTCTTACTGGTGCTTTTCTTTGGTGCTGTGGCTTATCTTCTCTATACCAGACAGCAAACATTCTCATAGCATCTGAGCCGTTACTAGCCCAATCATGTTTAGGTTCTTTACTGAATACCTTTGTTAGCTCGTCATACCTACGAATATAGCTAGTCAAAGCTTGGTAGCCTAGCTTAGTCGTTTGCTCGTTAAACCAAAAATGACAGAATAAAGCTCTTACTTGCTGGATACCTTCCTCTCTACTTACCTTTGCTGGTGGTGACGCAATAGCAACCTTGTAACCGGCTTTCTTAAACTTAGCCTCTACACTAATAGGTGCATTCATCGTCTTATGTTTAGCATCGTGAGGTAAAATAACAGTATCAATTCTAACGTTATTGGTTTGCTTGAACTCGTCAATGTAGTTAATAAAGTGTTCCGTGTCCTTTAATGTGTTTTCGTAGTAATGAACAAAGCGTATTTGTTCGCCTTTGAATTGTATGAACCACCAGCAAGCTGCATCACTTCGCCCAATATCTGCGCTAACGTATACCGGTAAATTTGGTTCTATTGGTATAAATGTAACCCGTTCTTCACTGTTAACCTTTCGTATCTGCTCACCGTAAATAGCACCAGTTATTGCCGCATCGAACGAGCAATAATATTCTTGTTGAATCATATCCTCGCTCATACCTAGCAAGCGTTCTTCTTCTATGTAGTTATCATCATATAAGCGATTGCCGTTATGATCGGTCGTTGTTTCTACAGTTTCAATTTGTATAAACCACTCAGGCTTTAACCCTTTACTAAGTCTATGCGCGTTTAACCTCTTTGCGCCCTCGATTAATTCCCAGCCATGATTTTTAGCTCTTGGTGTGTATGGAAACAACGCCCACCCACCACCACGTTTAATGGCAGGCTTTAAGAATTCCCACCCTAACGGATTGCCGACGCTATATTCTGAAAATACAACGCCTCTTGGGTTAGAACCAACTAAGCGATCGTAGTTGTCTGAACCAACAAGTTTTATAATAGAACCATTAGTTAAATGTACCGTCATTTCGTTTTCAAGCTTACGATCTACTAACTCTTTTGGTATATGGTCTAATAAACGAAAGCCATCTAAATCGCTATTTTGCCAAACCGCTAGCTTTGCTGATGCTGCTGTCGGTAAACAGTAAAGGTATAGTCCTGGTGTTTCCCACTCGTCAACAATGAAGCTTACAAACATATTCCATAACGTTTTGTCTTTGCCTGCTCGTCTATGCCAAACGAATATAAAGTTTTTCATACCTTCTTTCTTGGCGTCCCATGCTTTCTGTTGAAAAGGATAAGGGTCGTACTTGTAGGGCATATCTACCTCTACTTCGTCCCATACCAATTCTGTTTCATCTTCTACTAGTACGGTTAGCCCGTTAACTTCATTAAACATACAACCCCCTTATTTAAACGCGTACCATCTAACTCTTACTTTCTTTACTTCTGGGTTAACCCCTGTGAATGTAAAGCCTATAAAGTCTGGCGGTGATTGGTAGCTAAAGTAATGGCCCTGATTGCTTCTTAGTTGAGCTACCGTAATAGTGTCATACCAAGGAACTGCCCAATCATTAGTCCACGGTACATTGTCAGTAGTGCCGCTTATGTTTTCACTGTCGTGTATAACAAATGACTGTACACTGCCGGTTGTTGGTTCTATTGCATTTTCGTTACTATCTAGGAATGTGACAGACTTGAGCGACAACTCGTTATAATTACAAGCGTTTGGCACGTAAGTAATAACGGTTGCTGTTCCGTTTATTTCCTCGGTTTGTTCTATTAGTTTATAACCCATCATTAACCCCTGCTTATGGTAATGGTAAGCTTAACCTTTACCTTTGTTGCGCCAACTACGTCAGCTATACGAACCTCTAGTAGTTCTACTGGTTTATTCATAGTAGAAACGCCAGAATTAAGACCTGTAAGTAAACCCATGTTACCAATAGCATGCAAAGCGTGTTCGCCTTCCTCCATATTTGAGCTATAAAAAGGCAATGCCTTGTACTGGGTAGGATCTTCATCGTCTAGGCTGCATCTAATGTCGAAAGTTGCTGTTGTTGGTGTGACTACGTTTAAATCATCATCATAAAAAACAATAGAATGTATTGTTAAAGCTTTATGGTATGCAGCCCCATTAATAGGCATTTTTAATATAACGCTGCCGCCTGGTAAGTCTGTTATTGGTGAATTAATCTTTTTATATGACATACAGCCCCCTTATAGTTTGTTGTTAATAATTACTTTGGTGTTATTGGTTTCGTTAATCTTACCCATACCTTTTATTTCGGCTATGGTTTTAAGAGCCTGAATCTTGTTAGTCATAGTGAATGAGGTTTCTATAATGTCACCGTCCTGTGTGCCTTGCGTCTTTACCTTGTAACTAGCTAAGCCTACACTGCTATGACCTTCAAACTTATCTATAGGCTTTACGGTTCCATCTGAATTCAAAAGGTCTTCTACTCGAGCCATTCCACACGCTGCTAACTCTGCCAAGATAGCGGCCTCACTAAGATCTAAGGCTTTAGACTTCTTAATGCGGTAGTACTCCAAAGCTAGTTGTACCTCTTCTAACTGTAATAGCTTACGCGCACTAGCTGTTGCCCCTGACACATCACCGTAAACTTTCTTATAGGCAATAGCTAAAGTCGGCTCAAAGGCTAACGCTCTTGCAAAGTCATTATGATTTTCTTTAATGAATATAGTTTCGCCATCATGTAACGTTAATTCAATGTTAGACCCTGACATAGTTAGCCCCTTTTTCGTTGGCTACTACTAAGGCGTCTTTCATACGTGCATCTGCGAACCAAGGGTTAAATAGTTCTGATACTTCATACTCGATAGATTCCATATAATCGTGCAACAAATTTTCATTAAGCTTAAGTTCTCTAAACTGCTCTATAATCTCTTTTAGTATTAATCCTCCCATTGCTGCCTGCTCCCTATCCTTTGTAGCTATGACGCTTATGGCTTTCTTATATAGTCCTTCTAATTCATCTGGTGAATATTTCATTATGATTATACCTTCTGGTAAGTATTATTAAGTTATTAATGCAACAATTTTACCTTATATAGTCCCTTTGCACCACACATAAAAAAGCCCTCGATTAAGAAGGCTTAGTAGTTGGTGTTAATCATTTCTTTTTTTGTTGCTGTTCGTGGTACTTCTGCTGTAGCTCTCTTTCTTTGTCTACTTCTCTTTCATAATGATCTGAATAATGTCCCATGCTATGCCCCTTTAATGTCGCGTTTAGTTTCGTTATATTTAAAATCTTTCTTGCTCTTGTTTAGCTTTGTATCATAGTGAGATATTAACGCCTTACACTTCTTTGTGCGCGCTTCTGCTTTAACTACTGTTACCTTTCCATTCTCTACCAATTGATTAGTGTTGAAAATGTATTGCGTACACTGTGTAACAGCCTTTAAGGTTGGCGCTGTCTTAATGAGTTCTGCGTTAACGTTCAAAGTACAGATAGTTAATAGTAACAATAATTTATTCACTGTTATGTTCCCTATGCAAATAATGATAATGATATTGAAATTGTTAAACAGATAGCCATACATACATTAGCAAGCTTTCCATAATCAAAAGGTTTTCTGGTGCTATGGTTATCCTTTTCTCTGGTTAGGTTCTTAATAACCTTGCGGTGTGCTTTAATTTGCTTGTGTAGGTCTGCCTTAGTATGTGTGCTATTCATTGCGTTACCCTTACCAGGTTAGTTAAATATCGCTAGATACTTTTAAATGGTTAGCCAGTTGGTGCGCTTCCTCTTGAATTTCAATTATTTGTTTGTTTAACCCTTCCTGCAGAGCCTCTGCTTTATCTTTTGTAATAGCGTGAACTTTCATAAGGCGTTTAATTTTAAGGTTGTGCTGTGTGTTTGCGAACGCTTGTGAGGTTGGTTCGTTGCTATCTTTAGGGTTTTTGATTAATTCGGATAACATTCTCTTGCGCTCGCTACGTTCTTTTAAATAACTATAAGAGCTACATAGAGCAATGGTTACAATAAATGTAATAGTTATAACTGGGGCGTCTGCACCTAACTGTGTGATTATACCTTTCATTTCTATTTCCCTATCTTAGTTAGTTTAAAGTCTGGGTGAATATTAAGCTTTAGCATTACTAGCTCTATAGCTGGATTAGTTAGTTTAGCGTTACCGTTAATTACTCGCCAAGCTTGAGAGCGTGAAAACCTTAACGCTGATTCTAAAACCTTTTGATTATCTATATGTGTTAGTAATTCTTCGGTGGTTAATAATACTGTCATTTTATGGCCTTTGGTTTGTAGTGGTTAGTGTAGGTATTATAACACCCTTGTTTCTTATTGCAACAATGATACAACATTATAAGCATCTATTTATACGCGAGTAGTTGTAACTTAGTTGGCATGGTGAAAGTTAAAGATATTAACCAATGGCGGATATATGAACTGTAGTAATAAATCGCACAATAGTTAAAGTAAATTCACGTTTGTAGTAAATAAATTCACGATGATCATTAATAAAGTACTCTTTTAGTATTTATTTAGTATTTATTTTATATTTATTTTTGTATTGAAAAAAGTATGTATAAAATCATGTAAACCTATATAGAGTACGCTGTGTAATACAATATGAATATTCTATTATTTCCATATATGACAAATGTCTTACGATATATGGTAAACGTGCTGTTGACTTAAAGTAAACCTCGTATACACTCAGCTTTATTAAATCTTGTTAGGACTTGTTAAAGCAAGGTGGTTAAGTTAGTTAAGTAAGTAGGTTACTTTGGTCGGTTGATTACTAATACTTAATTAATAGAGGTGTTGCTTTGGTCGGTTAGCATCTTATACGATTAGATTTATGTTGAAAGGTTAAAGCCACTGGTTAAAGTGGCAGGTGAGGTTTTGATAGGTTGTATGCGTACTGCAGTATGTATTAAGCGGTTAGGGCTTTTAGAGCTTCTAGTGATTGTTGGCTAACAGTAAATGTTTTAACGTCTGCTGTTCTGCTATCTACAATTACTTCTAGCCCAAGGCGTGAAAGTGTATTGTTAAACCATGCAACAGGGTTCTTTTTGCTGGCGGTTGTTAAAGGTATATGAAGGAAGCTAAAGTATTCTTTACTCTGCTTAAGCATAAAACTTCTAATGCCTCTCTCGCTGTCTGTGGTCCATGTTTTACCGTTAGTAGTAAGGTTGTCTAAGTCAATGCCTGCAGCTTTGGCTAAGCGTCTTAAAAGCTTACCGCTTTCGTTATAGTGTGTTACTTGTACGCTTGATTTTGTGCCGTTGATAACTTTAAATAATTGGTCTTTGTCTTTTGCTGTAGCTTCTTTGGTGGTCATAGTAGCTATAGTTAAGTTTCTTAGCCCTTTAGTTAACAATGCTTTGGTTTCGTTACGTTCTGCAATATAGGTGGCTAGCTGTTGGTCTACGCCTAATTTAGTTCTTAACTCTGCCGCTTTAGCTTCTACGCGTTTAGTTTTTTCTACTTCTCTGCGTTCTTTGCTTACTTCTAGGGATTCTTTACCCTTAGCTTTGCTGGTTTCGTTTTCCTCTTCTATAAGGACGATTTCAAAGCCTTCTAGCTCTAAGGCGTCTAATAGATTTCCTTGAAAGTTATTTTTAGATTTGTTTTTCTCTGCTGTTACTGTACACCATAGCTTAGCAAACGAATCTACCATTACATCACCGTGAAGGGTTACGCCACAATTAGCGCTAGTAATTAGCATTGGGTCGGTTACTAACTGCTTGATAACTCTTTTTTGTGTTTCTGGTAAATTGTTGTAACGTTCTGCCACTACTAAATGAAACTCGTTTAATCCTCTGAAGCGGGCCATTTGTTGCTGACACTGCTCAACATAACCTACTGAGTATCCGTGGCCTTCGTCAACACTTACACCGGTACCCATTGAAGGAGAGCCACAAACGGTAGAATAGTTTTTAACATGTTCGTTTATGTCTGCAACTATGCACGATACTGAATCAATAGTGCTTGACGTTACCAAGAGACTATTGCCTTCTCTAGCTTCTGAGAACTCTGTAGCGCGTTCTTTCTCGTCACTAAAACAATAGGCTTTTCTAGGGTCTGTTGCTGCCATGCCTACCACTTCAGATTTAGAGTTATAAATATATACTTTAGCTTTTTGCGCTTTGCGTGGCTTATAAGTATTGACCAATTTCATAATGGCCTTATTTCCTAACTGGCTAATAAACTGATAGCTGTTATCACTTAGGTTAGCGTCTGATAAAATAACAGTATCTGCTCTATAACAAAAAGAAGTAAGCATAGTAGTTGATAGCTTGGCGTTTCCTCTCATTGTGTCCGACTGTGTGCAATGTCCTAATACTTGCTCACATTCATCAATAAAAACTACGTCATACTGTCTAGTAGCCGTAATATTAACTAATGACTCTGGCGAACATACCAGGCGGTGAGAATCTTGTAAGCTTTCCTTTCCTAAAATTTCCTTAACGTCTTCGTAGTAATCAAAACCAAGGTCTGTAGCTATCTGTTGGTTTAGTGTTCTTCTGTGGGTTACTACTAAAACACTTTGCTCTAACGATAGCGAATCAATAAACGCCTTAACACTAGTTGTCTTGCCTGTTCCTTTTTCGCCTATTAGAAGGTTTATAAATCCCTCCTGAATACTACTAGTAAAGTATTTGTTATGTTCGGTTGTATAAACATAAGTAAGATTAGTAGCAAGCTGATCTTGTACCGCCTCTA
>JYMV01016580.1_pt1 | contig 10794 bp, 8 predicted proteins | sample 338911 | NCBI WGS metagenome assembly JYMV01 (sample SAMN03354496, study PRJNA234377) | hydrothermal vent metagenome | biome: Deep sea; feature: Hydrothermal plumes at the Eastern Lau Spreading Center, Western Pacific Ocean; material: Seawater | place: Tonga | collected 2009 | depth 2000 m m
CAATGAATTGGTGGTGGTGGCTGCATTTGAAGATCGTGACAAAATCCAACAAGTACTCACCACTATTTTTAACGATACACTTTATACGCCCGAGCCCTAGCCCTATTACCGCACCGTTTGGGTAGATCCGGAAAATTTCAATGATGTGTGGGTATAAGCCAGTTAATAATTACTATTAACCTAAACAAGCTCAAATCAGACTCATTGTATAAACTTATTTTATAAAAATGATACTCACCATTAATGAAAATTTTAGGGGTTTTGCTCAATCCCCGCCTATTTGTCTAGCGAAACGCAGTGCAGATGGAACGGAGGCTTTTATGAGGTGGTTTTTATATTTTTATGGTAGTCTAGCCGGTAAAACTACTTCTAGCATTTCCAAATTATCAGCACATTGATCAAAACTATAGTTTGTTTGTGCCGGGATCACAATAGCGTCTCCGGGTGCTAGTGTATGTTCGCCATTGCAATTCAGCGCACAATTTCCATTAAGAACGAACATGAATAAAAATTCTCCATCATGGTTGTACGTTACGGTGGCCACAACATCCTTAATGCGTGCAACCTGTACACTGGCCAGGCCAGCGGTAGCAGCTGTGATGCCAATATCACGGTAATCAAAGCCGGATATATGCCATGGTTGCCAGTTCGCGTTTTCTGCCACATGTAGCACGTAACGCTGACCATTAAAATCTCTTTCCGGTTGCAGCCCAGTGGTTGGCAATTCTATATCGTGTTCAGCATAGGTCATGTGTTCAGCAGGGCAACTGATTTCAATTACTTCAAATCCTGGTGAGCATTCCAGAACTCGGTGCCGAATCTCCGGTGGTTGTAATACACAGTCACCCGCTTTCATTATAAACGGCGGTCCTTGGTCTTCATATACCACCTGCACCCAGCCCTTATAAATATAGATCATTTGGAAACGGATGCGATGATAGTGAACATAATCTGGAACAGGGCCTCCCTCAGGAACACGAATATGTGATGCAATAAAACGCCCACCCTGCCGATCAGGTATAAGATCTCGATACTGCATTCCAGCCCTTCCTATTCCCCAGTTACTGCTGTTCCCTTTTGTATGCACAAACGACTGTTGAACAGCTGGAACATGATAGTCCAAAATTTCATCAGTACCTAATTGGATTCGCGATTCATTATTGAATACAATGGCGGTTCTGGGGCTGTCCGCTGGGAAAATATACTCCAACGTATAACCAAGCGTATCTATATAGTGATCCAGTGTTTTTTCGAGATTATCACAAGATATTATTTGGTCAATATTGTTGTTTAGTTCTTTCATTGTTGATTATTCAGCTAGAAAATCGGCACAGACTTAAATAACATTATATATTTCACTAAAGGATTTCTTGCTAATAACCGGTACTTCTGCATCCTCAGCGGGATATCCCACTGGAATTAATAGGAATGCACGTTCATTATTCGGGCGTTTCAATATTTCCTGTAAAAATTTCATGGGGCTGGGGGTATGTGTTAATGACACCAAGCCAGCATTATGAATAGCCGCCAATAAAAATCCGGCTGCAATTCCCACGGACTCGTTTACATAATAATTTTTTCGCGGTTCATCTTTACTTGTATCCATAACCTGTTTAAACATGACGATCAAATATGGAGCCGTTTCCAAAAACAGTTTATGCCAGTCCGTTCCAAATTGATTCAGGTCCTCCAGCCATTCTTTGGTGGCGCGGTGGCCATAAAATTCTTTTTCCTCTACTTCAGCTGCTATACGTATCTCTTTTTTCACTTGCGGGTCTTGGACTATGACAAATGACCAAGGCTGTTTATTCGCACCGGATGGTGCAGAACCAGCTGTTTTAATACAATTTTCAATGATCTCAATGGGGACTGGGTGGTCAGAAAAATCCCGCACGGTGCGACGCGTGATCAGCGCTTCTAGTAAATGTACAGACTTCTCCAACATTTTATTTTCAGTCATTTTTTCAAATTCTAATTTTTGGAATAACATGGCTCCTCTTTTTTCATTAGTTTTTACAAGAGGAAATTTAACATAATCAACTTCCATGCGCCTGTTTGAATCCATATTACTAATAATATTACTGGTGTTAATCTATCAGCTTGTTTTTTCAAAACAAAAAGAAGAGCAAACAATGCACTTGCTCTTTTTTGCGCTTATTCTTGTAGTCGTTCATTTGATGGTTGAAGGCTATCGCTGGCAAATAATACCCGCTTATTTGAGCTTTGGAATATTATACCTTCGTATAAAAATAGGCGAACTGAAATTTACTCAACGATTCAATAAACTTACCTGGGGGTTGTGGGCCTTATTCGCCATTAGCCTGCCTGTTGCTGTCCCCGTGATAGACCTTCCCGAACCAACAGGCCCTTATCCAATTGGAACACAAATTTACCATTGGATTGACAGCAGCCGGGCTGAATGGTTTACCCCGGAAAATGATCAAGACGTGCGCGAATTGGTGGTCCAAGTATGGTATCCGGCAGAAAAGGTATCCGGAAAACCAATGCCTTACCTGGATAATCTAAACCTGCGCACTAAAGCTCTTGGTGGAGCTGGGGGTGTTCCAGGGTTTCTTGCGAGTCATATTGATCTGGTCAAAACACACTCTTTTTTAAATTCTACAGTAGTCTCAGGTAAACAATTTCCGCTTTTGATAATCTCCCATGGCATTACCAGTTTTCGTCAGATCCATACTGCATTGATCGAAGCACTAACCAGCAATGGCTATATAGTTGCAGCGCCGGATCATACCTATGATTGTAACCTGACTGTTTTTCCAGATGGACATACAGCTGATTACAGATCGGAAATTACTGGTCACCCGGACAGCGTTCGAATTCGTCGACAACAATTAAATACACGAGTAGCAGATGTCAGATTCATATTAAATCAAATGCTGGCCATTGAAGAAATCAATAAAATAATAGATTTTGAAAAAGTAGGTGTATTGGGGCATTCTTATGGCGGAGCGACGGCTATTCAAACAGCATATGAAGATGATCGCTTTAAAGCGGCATTATGTTTAGACGGCTGGATGAATCCAGTCCCGGATCACATTTATGAAAAAGGCATTCAACAGCCATTTTTGTACTTGGGGCGACCCCGTTGGAATAATTCCGATTACCCTACAAGCCCTTTAAAACTTGTGCAGTTTTTGCAAAATGTAAAAAGTGAAAAATTTAACTATATATTAAAGGGCTCCCGTCATCTGGATTTTTCAGATTTACCTTTATTTTCGCCCCTATCAGAATTTTTTCTTGATACAGGAACAATCTCTTCAAAAAAAGCTGTCAGTATTACTAATGAGGTTGTATTATTATTTTTTGACCGGTACTTAAAAAATATAATGAATCATTTTCCAAAATCTGTTGCCAACTATTCTGAGATTATTATTAATCCAGCCTCCTGAACTATGTCAACTAAACTTGTCTTCTCCATCTCTATCATTGCTCTTCTGTTTACTGTGCCCTGGTGGACTAATTCACCTACACTCATTTTTGGATTTCCCGCCTGGGCATTTTATTCTTTATTAGCCACTATCGCTTACTCCTTTATTATTGCAATTCTTCTGCACGTCCACTGGAGTACCGGAACAAATAAGGACAACTAACTATGCATAATGAACCACTTCTGGGTACGGGTGGTCTTATATTTATGGGTTTGTACCTGTTTTCTCTGATTGGAATTGGGTTAGCCGGACGTTTGGCGCGCAAAGAAAATACATTGTCTGATTTTTACCTGGCTGGCAGGGGCATGGGTGTTTTTGTGCTTTTGCTTACATTGTATGCGACTCAGTACAGTGGCAACACCATGATCGGTTTTGCCGGCAAAGCCTACCGCAGCGGTTACCAGTCATTAGTGATGGTCGTATTCATGAGCTCTATCATTGGCGCCTATCTCATCTATGCGCCGAAATTGTTCAGGTTGTCAAAAAAGCACGGTTTTATTACTACAGGTGATTTTATTCACCATCGATTTAAGAACACAGCGTTGACGATTATTATTGTATTGCTTTCAATCGTTGCCCTTGGGAATTATATACTTACAAATTTGAAAGCGATCGGCTATATCGTTGTTGCTGCGACTGGCGGGAAAATTGGTTTCGCCCAGGGGATTATTATACTATCGCTTATTATGGTAATTTATGAAACGCTGGGCGGTATGCGCAGTGTAGCCTGGACAGACGTAATCCAAGGTGTTATTTTACTGTTGGGCGTTATTCTGATATTCATTGTCATCCAGATAGAATACGGCGGAATGGTAACTTCAGCCGACATCATAAAAACTAACAACCCACAATTTTTCATACCTCCAGATTGGACAGAAAAACGTTTATGGTTAAGCACGATAGGTCTAGCCTTTTTTGGTATATCCGTTTATCCCCATGCCATCCAGCGCATATATGCTGCAAAAGATGAATCTACATTAAAGCGTTCTTTACAAATCATGGTCTTTATGCCCCTGGTAACTACAATGTTTATGGTGGTAGTAGGTTGGGTCGGTCTGGCGCAATTTCCCGCTCTCGATCGCCAAGGCAGTGAACAAATCACAATCATGATGCTTCAGGACATTAGTACCAAAATTCCTGCTATGGGTATAATGATTGTACTTTTTCTTTCTGCTGCGGTTGCTGCCATTATGAGTACCGTTGATTCTGCTTTACTAGCCATTTCATCTATGGTAACCAAAGACCTTTGGGGGCGTCTGCAACCGAATAAAACACAGGGAGAACTAATTAGACTCGGTAAAATATTTTCTTGGCTGGTGATGGGTATGGCTGTTTTTCTGGCTATTGAACTGCCACAAACAATTTGGCGTCTTATGGAAATCAAACTAGAATTATTATGTCAAATTGCACCAGCTATATTTTTGGGTTTACATATCAAGGGTTTGCGTTCTGCAGCTGTCCTTTCCGGTATTATCATAGGAACATTAACAGCTGTTATTATTATACTGCACCCGGTTTTACCTGCTAAGCCCTGTGGGATTCATGCTGGAATATGGGGACTAATCACAAATGTTGCTGTATTGGTTGTAATACAATTACACCTACAAAAGAAATAGAAATCTTCCGCTTTCCTGCTTTTAGTTAATCTGTTTTCAGCCGTAAGCTCGTCTTTCAATTTTTAACTATTACCGTGACGTTAACCGCCACTCTACCAAATTTCCCCGCGGCACAGCGTGTCTTCCAATCCGTCTAAAATCACCGCAATTGTCGGAGCTCAATGGGGCGATGAAGGCAAAGGTAAAATCACTGATTTCTTTGCCGGCGATGCTGATTACGTAGTTCGATTCCACGGCGGAAACAACGCCGGCCATACGGTCATCGTCGAAGGCACCACCTTTAAACTCCACTTAATTCCGTCTGGTATTATTTATGGTGAACCCATGAGCATTATCGGTAACGGCGTGGTAGTGGATCCCAAAGCGCTCTTGGATGAAATCGTTTATGTAAAAGAAAAAGGTATTGAACCAAGGCTCATGGTTTCTGACCGAGCACACGTGATCATGCCTTATCACATCATCTTGGACGGTGCCCTTTCCGGACACCAGGGGAATCTTGCCGCAGGAAGCACTCGCCGCGGTATCGCACCGGTTTATGCTGATAAAATGTACCGCAACGGTATTCGGATGATCGATCTACTTGAACCGGATGTCTTCCGTGAAAAACTTGAAAAGGGCTATACTTTCTCAAAAGGGCTGATTGAAAAAGCCTTGGGACAATCGCTGGATATTTCCATCGATGAAATATTTGATTCCTACATCGCTTACGGTCAGCTGTTGAAATCCTATATCTGCGATACGTCCGTTGAACTCTACAATGCCCACAAATCGGGAAAATCCATTTTGTTTGAAGGTGCCCAAGGTATCAGCCTGGATGTGGACCACGGTATTTATCCTTACACCACCTCAAGCAACACAGCTGCCGGACATATTTCCACCGGAACCGGTGTAAGCTTTCGAGATATTGACCGTATCATTGGTGTGGTGAAAGCCTATTTGAGCCGCGTGGGAGAAAGCCCTTTGCCATCAGAAATCCATGGCGATGATGCAAAGTCACTTCGGGATAAGGGCTTGGAGTACGGCACTACCACTGGACGTCCACGACGGGTGGGATGGCTGGATTTAGTTCAAGTTCGCCAGGCGGTACGGGTCAATGGCTTAACCGAAATCGCTCTGACTAAACTGGATGTATTGAATGGCTTTAAAAAACTTTCTGTATGTGTAGCCTATGATGTTAATGGTGAACATATCACTGAAATGCCAGCCAGTCTCACACAGTATCGAAAAGCCAAGCCAATTTATGAAACTTTGCCCTGCTGGGGAGATCTCCCTGAAAATATTTGGGATAAGGGCTTTTATGCCCTGCCGGATACTTTGAAAGATTATATCGCATTTATTGAGCGGGCAGTAGACTGTCCCGTTAAGATCGTATCTGTGGGGCCACAGCGTTACACAGGAAATTGTTAATTTCTCTGGCTTAACTGATAAAGAAATCAGGGCCAAGCTTACTGATCTCAATATTCCCCTTACCGCAGAAGAAGTGCTCAAAATCCAGAACGAAATGCTAGGTCGGGCGCCATCCCTTACAGAGCTTGTACTATTTTCTATCCAGGGATCGGAACATTCCAGCTATAAAAGCAGCCGCTCCCATTTAAAACAATTCACCACCACTGGACCTGATGTGGTCCTGGGCGCCAAGGAAGACGCCGGTGTGGTGGCTGTGGCTACTGACAATGACAGCCACCGCTGGTGCGTGGTCATGAGTCATGAATCTCATAATCACCCATCTCAAATTGTTCCATATGAAGGTGCTGCTACGGGTGTTGGTGGGAATGTCCGGGATGTGATGTGCATGGGCGCCGAAGTCATTGCTTGCACCGATTCGTTACGCTTTGGCGAGATCAAAAAAAACAAGACCAAATGGATCCACGACGGCGTGGTGGCGGGGATTGCCGGCTATGGAAACCCCTTGGGCATTCCCAACATCGGCGGTGATCTTTATTATCATGAGGGATATAACGAAAATTGTCTGGTGACTTTGGTGACCCTGGGCATTGTACGGGAAAATGATATTATTCATTCCTACGCACCAAAAAATGCAGCCGGATATGATCTCATTTTAGTTGGTAAGCCCACAGACAACAGTGGCTTCGGTGGCGCCAGTTTTGCATCTCTGGAACTGGAAGAAGAAAAGAAAGAACAGAACAAGGGCGCGGTGCAGGAGCCCAACGCCTTTCTGGAACGACATCTTTTGAAATCTACTTATGCTTTGTTTGAGGTTCTGAAGGAAAAGGGACTTGTAGAAAATATCGGTTTTAAAGACTTGGGTGCCGGTGGCGTAGCCTGCGCCAGCGTGGAGTTAGCAGAAACGTCCGGCTACGGTTCTGAGGTGTGGATGGATAAAATCCATATCGGCATGGATAACCTGCATCCATCCGTTTATCTTTGTAGTGAAACGCAGGAGCGGTTCATGTGGGTTTCCCCGCCGGAAGTCACAGCTCTCATCTTGGACCATTATAATAAGGTGTTCGACCTGCCTGGCGTGAGCGCAGGCGCTATGGCCTCTGTAATCGGAAAAATTCGTGCGGACGGCCAATACATCGTCCATAATGGGAATGAAGAAATTGTGAATGCGCCTGCGGCAGAAGTGACAGAAGGTTTTTTATACGATCGTCCTTATGAAGTAAGAAAAAATAATTTTACCGAACCCCATTTATCGGTACCCGTCGACTATAATCAGGTATTGCTGGATATCCTATCCCATGAAAATATGGCGAGCCGTGAACCCATTTTTGAACAATATGATAAGCAGGTTCAGGGTCGGTCTTTTACAGAAACAGGCCTTGCAGATTCTGGTGTCCTGGCGCCGTTTAATTCGGAAAAATATCCTGAAGAAATTCGCAATGTGGGCATTGCCCTATCAACCGATCACAATCCACGCCACGGACTTATCAGTCCGTACTGGGGTGGTGTGAATGCAGTTGTGGAAGCAATGCGCAATGTAACTGCCGTTGGTGCCACACCCCATGCTATTACTGACTGTCTGTGTTTCGGTAACCCGGAAAACCCCCACCAGATGTGGGAATTTGTTGAAAGTGTTCGCGGTGTAGCCGATGCCTGCCATGCTATTACCTTAAAAGATAATCCAAATGATGCTACTCCCATTATCGCCGGGAATGTAAGTTTTTATAATGAATCCAAAACTGGTGCCATTCCACCCAGCCCGATTGTTAGTTGTCTCGGAAAGCTGAAAGATGTGAACAAGACCATTCCAATGGCCTTCCAGAAAACGGATTCTATTTTGCTCATGGTTGGTAAACGGAAAGATGAGTTTGGCGGTAGCGTATATTACAGTCTGTATGGTGAACTCGGTGCTAATGTGCCTAAGCCAAATCTGGAAGAAGTGAAAAACCAGATTTTTGCGCTCACCGACTGTATTGATAATGGCCTTATCCTGTCCAGCCATGATATTGCTGACGGCGGTATTGCCTCTTCCATCGCTGAAATGACATTTGGGAATGAGATCGCCTGTGAAGTGACAATCTCTGGAGAAATGTCAAAAGATAAATTGCTCTTTTCCGAAACAGGGGGATTTGTTCTAGAAGTTACATCGGAAAATATAGATGCCGTAAAAAACACATTTTTTAAATATGGATTAGGAGTCGATGTTATTGGCCGCACAATAGTTCAGCCGTCATTGGTGATAAATGATGTTATAAATTTATCCGTCAGAAAAGTAAAAGAAGCGTGGACAAATGGCCTACGGGAAAAATTATAATGGGTAAAATCGATTATAAATCATCAGGTGTAGATATTGATGCCGGCAACCAATTGGTGGACCGCATCAAGGACGGTGCGAAGTCCACCTTCACATCCAATGTGCTGACCGGAATCGGCAGTTTTGGTTCGCTCTACGACCTGACACCCCTTCTACAAAACTATAAAAATCCCGTCATGGTGCAAAGCATTGATGGGGTAGGCACAAAAACTATTATCGCCCGCAAGCTCGGGAAATTCGACACCATAGGCATCGACCTCTTAAGCGCCTGCACCAACGATATTTTGGTCATGGGTGCGAAGCCACTCACATTTCTTGATTATATTGCCAATGATAAACTCAAGCCGGATATCGTTGAAGAAATTGTCCGTGGAATGGTAAAAGCATGCCGTGACACCAGCGTGTCTCTGGTGGGCGGAGAAACGGCAGAAATGCCCGATACCTATCTTCCCGGTGAACATGATCTTGTGGGAATCATCACCGGTGTGGTGGAAAAGGACAGGATCATTACCGGCGATACGATCCTTCCCGGCGATGTGGTGCTTGGCTTGCCATCTAGCGGATTGCACACAAATGGTTATTCTCTTGCTCGTAAACTTTTCTTTGAAATTGGCGGCTATAATGTGCACGATACGATCCCGGAATTTGATAAATCAGTTGGGCTTACATTGCTGGAACCTCACATTAATTATACGAATCATGTATTTGCTGCATTGGATAAAGATATCAAAATAAAAGGGGTTGCCCACATTACCGGTGGCGGATTGGTTGAAAACATACCCAGAATTTTACCTGACGAGTGCGGCGTGAAAATCCAAAAAGGTTCCTGGCCTTCTCTTCCTGTCTTTGATGTGATGCAGTCTATCGGCGATGTGGATGAAAATGAAATGTTTCGTGCTTTTAATATGGGTGTCGGGATGGTTTTTATTGTGGATCGGACAGATGTAAATGCAGTAAAAAGTGCATTGAGCGATCTAACGGAAGTTTGCGAAATTGGTGTTGTGTGATTTTAAAATGAGCTTAAACATCGCCATTATCCAATTCCCCGGTTCCAACACGGAACGGGAAACGCTTATGGCCTGCCGTCGTGTTGAATTGAATCCTGTTGAATTTTTATGGAATGAATCCCCGGAAAAATTATCGGAGTTTGACGGTTATGTGATCGTGGGTGGATTTGCTTATGAAGACCGATCCCGTGCCGGTGTCATCGCTGCGTTGGATCCTATCATGGAGCAGATCAAAGTTGAAGCGGCAAAAGGGAAACCTGTTTTAGGCATCTGCAACGGGGCACAAATATTAGTGGAAAGCGGACTTGTCCCCGGACTAAACAACCACCGCGTAGGTATGGCCCTTACGGACAATAAGCGAGTGCAGGGCAGTCATGTGGTGGGGGTCGGTTATTATAATACGTGGGTAAACCTGCAAATGTCTGTTCGGTCTGACCGTTGTGCTTTTACGTATCATTTAAAAATCGGCGATTGGATCAATATACCATTAGCCCACGGCGAGGGACGTTTTATTATTCCGAATGAACTACTGAGGCAAATGATTGATAATGATCAAACTATTTTCCGCTACTGCGACAATGACGGGATCACCAATGATGAATTCCCCACCAATCCCAACGGTTCCTTATATAACCTTGCTGCGGTGTGTAACCCCGCCGGGAATGTGATGGCTATGATGCCCCACCCGGAACGGACGGAAAATGGGGATGCCATTTTTTCATCCATGAAAGAATTTATTGAAAAGGGGAACCCGGTTACAGACCATACGCTTTCTTTCGAACGCTCCCATTACAAAGTGGTTGATTATAAACCTAATCCAATCGCCGCGGAATGGATTGTTGATATGATTATCACCGATAACGAAGCTTCTTCTGTTGGTAATGTGCTGGATCATTTGGGATTTGATATTTCTATTTCCCGACAAACACATTGGGAAATTTCCACGGACGGCGAGCAGGAGCCCATCCTGCAAAAAATTGATTCCACCGGTGAGCTTTACAATT
>JYMV01010446.1_pt1 | contig 10793 bp, 11 predicted proteins | sample 338911 | NCBI WGS metagenome assembly JYMV01 (sample SAMN03354496, study PRJNA234377) | hydrothermal vent metagenome | biome: Deep sea; feature: Hydrothermal plumes at the Eastern Lau Spreading Center, Western Pacific Ocean; material: Seawater | place: Tonga | collected 2009 | depth 2000 m m
AGTCAAACATTTCATCCGGAGTGGTGTAACCAACCGTGTCCGGAATGTTCAGGATTGTAGCACCTGCACGTACTGTCTCGGACAATACTTCCACCAAAAATTCCGGATCACTGCGTGTTGCGTCTTCGGGACTGAACTCTACATTATCCGTAGCTTTTTTTGCTCTTTCTACAGCTGCAACGGCCATCGCCTTCACGTCTTTCGGTTCCATCTGCAGCTTATGTTTCATGTGCAGTTCACTGGTCGATATGAATGTATGGATACCCCAATTATTGGCATCACTCAAAGCTTCAATCGCAGAATCAATATCGTTTTTGGAAGCTCGGCAGAGCGAAACCACTGTCGAGTTTTGAATTTGCTGACCGATATCCCGGACGCTTTCAAAGTCTCCCGGAGACGATGCCGCAAATCCGGCTTCAATTGTATTCACGCCCAGGCGTTCCAGTTGCTTGGCAAGGGTCAGCTTTTCTGCTGCTGACATGGAACATCCGGGGGATTGCTCTCCATCACGGAGAGTCGTATCAAAGAATTTTACCTTTTCCATACATCTCCTTGCTTTGATTTCAGCCTTTGGGCTGCTGTTACAAATTACTTGAACCAACAAAGTTCAAGCCCTAAACGCCGGAATGAATTTTCTGACGACAAAATAAGTTTATAAAAATTCCGGATCCACTTCCAAACGGCTGGGTGTCGCACCGCATTGACCTCCATATTTCCCGGAATAAGGCTTTTCCGCAGGCTGGCTCATTTGGACAAAAACTATCTGACAAATCCGGACACCTTTTTTTAAAACAATTGAAAATCCGGATTGATTTTCGAGTTCCAAAGTTATTTGTCCGCAGAAACCCGCATCAATGAAACCCGCGTTTTGCACCTGCAATCCCAAACGTCCGATGCTCGAACGGCCTTCAACATAAGCAGCCATATCATGAGGAACGCGAATGGATTCTGCGGTGCTGGCAAGTACAAAATGATTCGGTTCTAAAACAAATTCGTCTGTCTGCACATGTTTGTGTGGAACTGCCTCTCCTAAAGTGATTTTGTCTTTAACCGGTTCCGGCCAACTGAAAGAGTCTGAAAGTGTTAAATCCACACTTGATGGTCCAATTGTTAAACCCGGAGGCAAAAAACCGTCTTCCACTAATTTTTTAATGCCGATATCAGGAATAATCACTTTCAGAATGAAATGAAAAGTTAGGGCAAATCAAGGCACAATTCATGCGTTTCCAGTAACAAACTTACCATATTAACAAAATACTTAAAAGCAAATGTTAATCTCAGATCTAAAAAGACCATGTGTTAAATGTGATGGAAGCGGATTTCAGGCAGGATTTGATGAATGGGGAAGCATACAGACTAACTTGCGAAAGTCATGTCCGGTTTGTTCTGGAAGAGGACACAACCTGACAGAACTTGGACAGAATTTATGGAAATTATACCGCCCAATGCTGCGGGACTTGATTCGGGAAGAGTTACAGAAAGAAACTATGGTTCAGAAATAATTAAATATAAATTCAAAATCCGAAGCCAACGCCAACAAATCCTGTTTCCTGTAAAAAATAAACAATCAATCCACCAAGGCAAAGAAATGGCGCAAATGGAATTTGTGTTTGCAGCAGATCCGAAAAATTTTGATTCGTCTTTCTTTGTGTGAGCAATGAAATACCGCCAATAATAATTCCGTTCAAAGCCGCAATCAGCAAAACTGCTCCCAGTCCCTGCCAGCCGACCCACAAACCAATCAAACCAAGCACGGCTGCATCTCCTTCACCCAATCCTTGACGATGGCGGAAAGTTTCATACAAAAAACCGGTGAAATAAAGAATCCCGCCTCCAATCAGCATTCCGGACAGAGAATTCAGTATTTCCTGGGGCGCAAAAAATGCGAGCCATAACAATCGCAGTGCCAGCGCCAAAGCGACCATTCGTCCTTCAATCAACAATGTTTTCCTGTCAATCCAGGCAATTCCAACTAGCGCAGTGACTAAAACGAGGTCATTCAAAAGCTCCGGACTCCACTGCCTCCACACTGAAAGAGTTGCCGCCGCAATCGACATGCCTGAGAAAATTATCCAGCGCGAAAATTGATCTGAATTATTTTCTGTTGTTGGTTGTGGAAACTCTTTTGACTGGCCGGTATCAAGTTGTTTCAAAAATAAACTAACCCAGCGCTCAAGAATCCAGGCCAATCCTGCTCCAATTACTACACCTCCGGCAATGGTAGTTATTTCAAACATTGAGGATTATTTTTGGTTTTAGTGCTTTATGAAAACAATAAAAAGCTGAGAATTTACTTCCAACACAGTTGTTAAGTTTTTTCTATTTCTTCGTTAGTCACTTTTGATGCCGTCTTAAAAAGTCCTAAAACCGTGTCATTGCTTACGAAACGAGAAATCTTTCAGAAGATAAACACTAAAATTATTAAGATTTCTCCCTACGGTCGAAATGACAAATTGTGGAGACAGTCAATCTTCAGGGGTTTGCGAATTTTATTTTAAATGATCCACCCTGCAAATCATCATAGCCATATTGATCCATTATTGCGTGAAAGGTGACGGAACCTTCAAATGTGCGGTCGTCTGCGCGAGGCGGTTTAACTTCTATGCTGGTTCTAGCTTCGCCGTCAGCATTGAGTTGTATGGAATCGGGAAGAGTCAAATTATAGTAGTCACTGGTCAAAAGCACTGGTCCGGATCGTTTTACGGCATGATCTGTTCCCAAGCGGACAACCTGAAAGTGCAGGTTTAGTTTTAAAGATTTATTTGGGGAAAAAACCGGTGTTAAGGGTTCAATCCGAAGTTTCAGCTGATTTGGAACAAGACTCAGTTTTTGAGGCAAAAAATCGGTACTCTGAATATGGTAGAGTCTTTGTCCCGAAAGTATTTTTACAGAAGAAACCTTGTTAGAGACCTTGACGATACCGGATGAAACCGAAATATTATTTCCAGTTTTTTTCTTGGTAAATCTCAGTGATGCATCAGAAAGCCGCAAACGAAGACCTCCTCCGCCTATTTCTACAGGATTTTTTCCGCGCGCGAAATGTCCCCAAAAACTACCGGAACGCAACACAAGTCGATAGCGCACCCAGCGGGAATTGTGGCTCTTTCTGGCGCCAATCGTGAGTTCTGTTGAGCTAAACAACCGTACTTCGGAACCATCGCTAAAATAAATTGTTGCTCCGGATTTTTTTTCTGTCCGGACTCTGTATCTGTTCCACAACATTTTTCCATCGAAGCCTTCCATCATTTTTTTGGCTGGACCTGCCTTAACCTCACCTTTTAGCTGGGAAAGCACCGCCAAAGCCGGAACAGTTTTTGCAAAAGCAAGCACCGGAAATGAGATACTCAGCAGTAAAAGACTGATCGAAATTAAATGCCAGCGGAAGAATTGCATGAAATGTTGAGGAGCTTCAGTTTTAGCGTTCCCGACGGGTAAAATCCAGCAGCGGTTTCATAATTAATTCAGAACTCCACAGACCATGACTTTGCAGAACTTTTGGCAGAATCACATAGCGCCCATTACGCAAACGTTTTCCGGCATCCCGCACAGATAAAAATCGCGGCTCTGCTTTGGCCGTAAACAGCAAAGTCGTGGTTCCCAGTGATTTCAAGTCGTCGCCCAAACCTTCCCAGTTGAAGGACGCTTCCAGTCCAAGGGCATACGCTTCCGGATTGCCCTGCATAATAAGCTTTTGCTGATTTACGGATAAATGGTCTAAAGAGTGCCATTGCTGCAGATATGCACTCAATTTTCCTGAGCGCAATTGATCCAGTTTTTCTTTCAAATATTTTGCCTCTTCAAGCTCCTGATATGGTTGTGCTCCGAAAGTAATCAGGGAGCGAATTCGGCGTGGAAATTCTTTAGACATTTGAAAGCCGACTTGTGCACCCAATCCTACACCCAAAAAAAAAGTGTAATCGGCCTGCACTTCACGCAATATGTCCAGAATATGACGGATGCGGGAGGCGATTGTGTAATGAGAAGCATCGACGGGAGCATCGCTTAATCCTTGACCAAGGGGCTCAATCATCACCAGCCGGAAATTCTGCTCCAGTTGTTTCACATATCCACCTTCCCTCCAGGCACTCATCGGAATCATGTGAGGAGTGTGCAGAAACATCCAGGGACCTTTATCTCCGGCAAGTTCATAGTGAATTTTTTGTTTATTTGAAACAACGATGGACATTATTCAACTTCTCTTTTTCAGGTTTTCAGTTTAAATCTGCGGATTTGTTTTATTTTAATTCCGACCCGCGGAATTTTGTATTTCGTGTTGCTCCAACTTTTTCATTTTCTGCAATTCTTCTTCAGATGGACGGTGTCGCCAGCGACGATGAAACCAGGCCCATTGCTGCGGATTTTCGCGAATGCGCTGTTCAAGATGGAGATTCATTTTCCTTGTGACTGAATACACATCCTGTTCCATTTCAGGATACTGTCGGTCAAAATTACCCAGCGTTTCAAATCTCATTCTGAAAGTTCCATTTGTCTGCCGAAATACATTGTAACTCAGTACAGAAGCACCGGTTTTTAAAGCAAATACCGCAGCTCCAACTGGAGTCTTTGCAGGAATTCCGAAAAATGGAACCCAGGTACTGAGTACATTTGTGTCCTGATCTATGGCCAAAACCAGTACCTCTTTGTTGCGCAGGCAGTTCAGTAATTTTCTGATTGCGCTGGAAGTTCCACGGCGAAGAATTTCCATGTTTCCGTGTTCGCGCTGACTCTCGATCAGTTCGTTGATGCGTCGATCAGGAAAATTTGTTGTTGCCGCCTTCATCTTAAGTCCGGAGCGTTTAGCGTAGGCCGAAATTAATTCCCAGTTCCCTGAGTGCATGGCTAAAAGGATAACCCCTTTTTCCGCTTGAATTGCATTTGTCAGCGCTTCTTCATTTTCTACCTCAAGCAAATTTGCTTCATCTTGCAATATTTTCGGTAAGCACAAAAACTCAAAAAGCATTTGTCCAAAATGGCCAAAACACTCTTTCGTCCATTGCTTACGCTGCGCCGCATCCAACTCAGGAAAAATAAGTTCGAGCTGTTTTTCAACAATTCCGCGGTCCTTACGAAGTACTTGATAGGCAAAACTGCCAACACCGCGTCCCAATTTTTGTAACTGTGACACAGACAATTTTTTACCCAAATACAATCCAAAACGAAACACCGCATATTCGACTCCACGCCTCAGGGATGTCGTCCAAACCGGACGATTTTTTTTGAATTCATCGTAGGTCGGCTGAAGTATTTCAGTTTCAGATTGTAGACTTTCGGTTCCCAAAATTATAGTTTCGGTTGTCTGTTACCCGTTTGGGGGCTAAGGCAAAAAGCTCTTAGCTTCAAGTGTTTCGAGAATTACTTTTTTGATAGTTTCCGCATCAGCCGGAACTGTTTTGCAGTGTGTTTCCAGCTCGTCCAGCAGAGCCAGTTCATCCGGAAGTTCCGGTTCATTACCCAAAGCTTTCCGGACTGTTTCGCCAAATTTCGCCGGATGCGCGCAGGCCAGACAAATTACTGGCGTCTGAATATCAGTTTTTTCAGCCGCACACACTCCCACTGCAGTGTGTGGGTCTAATAAATATCCTGTTTGCAGATGAAATTTACGGATAGTCTCGACTATTTCTTCGTCATCGACACGTGCGGAAATGAAGTCGTTTTGAGCATTTTTTAGTAGTTCCCCCTCTATAGTCAATTTCCCTGTACGCTCAAAATTATTCATCCAAAGTTGAAGTTGTTCCGCAGAATTTCCCGCAAGATTGAAAAGATAACGCTCAAAATTGCTGGAAATTTGAATGTCCATTGATGGACTGAAAGTTTCTATGATCTCAGCCCTATGGTATTCTCCTTTACTGAAAAATCGGTGCAAAATGTCATTTTCATTTGTTCCAATAACCAGTTTATCAATGGGCAGCCCCATGCACTTTGCGTAATATCCAGCCAGCACATTACCAAAATTTCCGGTGGGCACAACAAAACTGACCAACTCAGATTCGTCGTTTGCCACTTGAAACCAGGCATAAAAATAGTAAACTATTTGTGCCAAAATACGAGCCCAGTTGATGGAATTGACTGAACCCAAATAATAATTCTTCTTGAATTCCTGGTCGCTGAAAAGCGCTTTCACAATCGCCTGTGCATCGTCAAAAGTACCTTCGATAGCCAAGTTGTGAATGTTTGGATCAAGGACTGTGGTCATTTGCCTTTCCTGCATTGGACTGACCCGTCCTTTCGGATGAAGCATAAACACATCCACTCCTTTTTTCCCGTGCAATCCGTGGATGGCAGCGCTTCCTGTGTCTCCTGAAGTTGCGCCTAAAATTCTCAAGGGATGCTGGCGCCGGTTCAAAAAATACTCAAACAGGTTGCCTAGAAACTGAAGTGCCACGTCCTTGAAGGCAAACGTCGGACCATGAAACAGTTCCAAAATATGGAGTCCCTCCACCGATTTTACAGGCGTGATTTCAGGATGACGGAATGTGTTGTAGCTTTGCTTAATCAGTGGTTTAAGTTCTTTCCGCGGAATTCTGTTGCTCGTAAAAAGCAGCATTATTTCAAGACTTAATTCTGTAAAACTAAATGAACGCCATTCCGGAAGCTTATTTCGGACATGCGGAATTTCATTTGGAACCAGCAAACCGCCGTCATCCGCGAGCCCCATCATTACGGCCTCCTCAAAGAGAAGGTTTTTAACTTGCCCCCGTGTACTTGAATAGCTCGTCATTTTGTTGTATGTTTGTACTTGCTTAAAAGTTGGCAGCCTCTACTTTTCCGGAAGTTTAACGGAAGTGTTTTGCACTGCTGAAAAAACGGATTATATAAAATTAACCGATGTTATTTTCAAAACATTTATTTTTATTCTTTTTGTTTATTTCCGGAAGCTGTCCGATTTTTGCGGCATCATTTCCGTTACTTCCGGAGGCACAAGTCTATCATACTGTTGGAAGTAGAGGAAGCACTTACAGCACCGGAGCACTTGGTTTGTCACTTCATCTTTATGATGAACCGAATGGTCCGGGACGTTATTTCCATTTATTGGCTTTGAGCATTCCGGGAAAAACTATTGGTTGGAAAAGCAGAGTTGGAGATTTGTTTTTGAGTGAAAACGGGTCCGGTTTTGAAATAGGCGTACATGATCAATGGGTGACTCCATCCGGAAAAGGTGCGACTTTGTCACTGCGGAAAATCCTGTGGCCAAAAGTTCGTCAGGGTGACACAGAATTGGGTGAAGCCAGTTCAGACGTTTTACACATGGGCTGGAGTTGGATTTCCGGAAGTCCAATCATTACGGTGTGGTTGATGGGATTGGATATTGCGACTCTTAATCTTCCACACGATCGGAAACTTGAAATGCAGTTTGCACTGGGAATACGAACTGCTTTTTGATTTCACCTCCAAAGGAATTCAATGTCCAATACTAATTTGCCCCATAAACGGGAGGAGCGGTTTTTCGAGGATTACATTCGGGGCGCCGTTTTCGTATTTGGGCCGCTTGATGTCGATGAGGATGAGGTACTTGAATTCGCCCGGCGCTATGATCCACAGCCTTTTCACATTGACCATGATGCGGCAAAAAAAGGACCCTACGAAGGTCTGATCGCAAGCGGCTGGCAGACTTGCGCTTTTGTGATGCGGGCGCTTGTTGATAATTACTTTTCTCCAGCTTCAAGTCTAGGTTCTCCGGGAATTGATGAACTGCGCTGGATGATTCCTGTGCGTCCGGGAGATAAACTCACGGTACGCGCCACCATAATCGACACCAAGCGTTCACGTTCGAAACCTGACAGGGGTATTGTCCGTACCTTCATCGAAACTCTCAATCAGCGGCAAGAAATAGTTATGAGCTTCCGTTCAGTGAATTTTATGCTTTGTCTTAATATTTCCTCTACCGATGCCAAAGACTGAGTTTTAAAACAATTACACACTCCCCCTTTTGTATTGGCGGTCTGCCTTCAGCAAAGTTCTAAACTTGAAACGGAACTCAGTCAAATCTTGTTAAATTGAAGACTTTTAGTTGAATTTAAGCATCCGTCCAACTCCGGATTAACCTTGCCGTTTATCGCAAATAATGATTCAATAACACCCTGATTTAATATAAAATTTTCTTTATAGAGTTTAATTTTGCTTGATCCATCAGTTCTCATTTTTTTAAGCAGCGGCCTTTTTCTGGGTTGGTCACTTGGCGCAAACGATGCGGCCAACGTTTTCGGTACAGCGGTTGGCAGCCGCATGGTTCGTTTCACAACTGCGGCAATAATTTGCGGAATTTTTGTGGTTCTTGGCGCTTTTGTCAGTGGAGCCGGAGCCGCACAAACTTTGGGTAAACTAGGTGCGGTGAATGCCATAGGCGGCTCCTTCATGGCCGCTCTGGCCGCAGGTTTGACAGTTTATTGGATGACTAAAATGGGCCTTCCTGTGTCAACCAGCCAGGCGATTATTGGTTCGATTATCGGCTGGAACCTGTTTAGTGATTCTTACACAGATGTTTCTTCTTTACTGAAAATTCTTTCGACCTGGATCATTTGCCCCTTGTTATCTGCTGTAATCGCGGCGCTTTTATTTACATTGTCCAAACGCTTTGTACGAAAAATGGGAATCGGACTGATACGTTTCGACGGTTATACCCGTCTTGCTTTAATCCTGGCGGGAGCCTTTGGTGCCTACAGTCTGGGAGCAAACAACATTGCCAACGTGATGGGGGTTTTTGTGCCCGTAGCACCGTTTCTGGATATGCAGTTTGGGCAGGGTTTTAGTATTTCTTCGGCTCAACAATTGTTTTTAGTTGGGGGACTGGCAATTGCTGTCGGTGTCTTCACTTATTCCAAACGGGTTATGATGACAGTTGGTTCGGAATTGATGACTCTCACTCCATTGGCTGCATGGGTTGCGGTAATGTCTCACTCGATTGTTCTCTTTCTTTTTGCGTCTGAGCGGCTGGAGCAGTTGCTGGCCAATATGTCTCTTCCGACAATTCCGCTTGTCCCGGTTTCAAGTTCACAAGCAGTAGTTGGCGCGGTAATTGGAATTGGAATGCTTCAGGGAGGCAGGGGAATTCAGTGGCCCCGTGTTTACAGCATTGTCAGAGGCTGGATTATCACTCCGCTCATTTCATGTTTGATTTGTTTTGTCGGTTTGTATTTTATGCAAAACGTTTTTCAGCAAACCGTACAGCGCGATTCAAATTATCAGCTTTCTGCAAGTGTTATCGAAAAGTTTCAAAAAGAAGGAATTGAAACGTCAGGACTGAACGAACTGTCAGGAACTGTTTTCCGGAGTTCGGCCGAGGTTGTGCGCTCGGTTAAGGAAAAAGTGACTTTGTCAAGTAAACAGGGTCTGAAAGTGGTGGAGTACTCTTTCCAAAAAAACCTGGCTATTACTGCTGAAAATATTGCGGCCATGGACAAAAACGGCCTGTCCTCAGTACAACTGAAAGCCCTGAATCAGTTGGAGGGCAGGTCTTTCGACTACCCTTGGCAACTGGGAGATGCTTTGGCCGAAATCAGCACAGAGTGGGTAGTCCGCGGAGGAGGGTTGAAGAATAAATTACATGACCGTAAAATAAAACAAAAACTTGCCTATTTATACAGAATTTTTCAACGGAGAGAAATATGAACCCTTTGAGTTTGTTTTTTAAAAAACAGTATGCAATAGAAGAAAAAATTCAACGCCTTTTACGATTCCTCGAGGATATGGCGCATCTCTATCAGGAAGCCTATAAGGCATTTCTTGATGGGAGTTTTGAGGATTTAACTCAAGGTAACGACGAGCTGGATAAAATTGAAAAAGAATTGGATGATATTGGACGTCAGATTCAAATGTCCTTGCTGCACGAATCTTTGATGCCGGATTCGCGTGATGACCTGCTTTGGTTTTTGACCAAACTGGATAAAGTGCCAAGCAGTTTCAAGCACTCACTTGGCGATATTGTCCTCGAAAAACCGGAAATTCCGGAAGACTTTATTTTACCTCTGAAAGATATGCTTTCACACACTCATGATGCGGTGCAAGCTCTGGCATATGCAACGGACTCGCTTTTTTCAGACTTGAGGGCAGTCCGGCAGCATGTGGAAGAAGTCAGTCGTCAGGAAAGTATGGTAGATAAAATTGAGCATAAACTACTGCAAGCTGTATTTGAGAATGAAAAATTAGAACTGGCGCGCAAGTATCAGCTAAAAGGAATATTGAAACAACTTGGCGCGGTCACAAATCTTGCCGAAGATGTTGCGGATGCAGTACTAATTTTGGCAACCAAGCACGCCACCTGAGTGTTTTCTGTGAATATCATGACACACAACGTATCGGACGGGTCTTGAAAATTTCTGATAAACCCCGCTGCGGAGAACAAATCCGTGTCTGGATGGATTTTGCAGATTGTTCGATATTCTGCCAAGCCACGGGACAGCGGTTATGACCGAGGCAAAGACCCAGCACGTCCCCTGGTCAACACTGACCCGGGAAGGGCACCTGCCTCGCGTGTTGCTGCTGTGTTTCGGGGTTTGGCTCTATGCGGCGGATTCCACCCTGGTGGCCACAGTGATGCCGGTTGCCGTGGAAGACATAGGTGGACTCCCCTACCTGAGTTGGACCTACTCTCTCTATCAACTAGGCTCTGTGGCGACTGGAGCCATCGCAGGCTTGATGGTACTCCGCACAGGGATTGCCAAGGCGCAAATCCTCGCCGGAGTTATCTATATCCTCGGCTGTGCTATCAGCGGTTATGCTCCGGACATGCCCACCATGATCGTCGGTCGACTTTTGCAGGGCATGGGAGGAGGCGGATTGGTGTCAATTGCGTTCAT
>JYMV01045738.1_pt1 | contig 10793 bp, 9 predicted proteins | sample 338911 | NCBI WGS metagenome assembly JYMV01 (sample SAMN03354496, study PRJNA234377) | hydrothermal vent metagenome | biome: Deep sea; feature: Hydrothermal plumes at the Eastern Lau Spreading Center, Western Pacific Ocean; material: Seawater | place: Tonga | collected 2009 | depth 2000 m m
TGATGTTTTTTTATCTACAAAATCGGAAACTGCTCTAAGACCTCTGATAATAATACTGGCATTTTTTTTACTTGCGTATGTCATTAATAAACCATCAAAAGAATCAACTTCAATATTTGAAATTTTTTCATCTTGAAGAACCTCTTTAACCATCTCAACTCTTTCATTTATTTTAAATAAAGTATTCTTTTTGTTGTTGTTGGATACTGCAATAATTAACTTATCTACAAATTTAATTGATCTTATAATTATGTCTACATGTCCTTTAGTGATAGGATCAAAGGTTCCTGGATATATTGCAACTTTCATAGTCTTTTATATTTTATTCTTCAGAATTAATATTCAAGTCTTTAATTGAAGCGGCAGATAATACCTTTTCACTTGATTCAACTTTAAATAATGTAACTCCCTGTGTTGTGCGACCAGCAATTCTAATTTTATTTACTGGTGATCTAATAAGTTTTCCTGTTCCAGCTATAAGCATTACATCATCTTTTTCATTAACTGGAAAAGAAGAGACAACTTTTCCAGTTTTTTTGCTTACCGCCATGTTAGCAATTCCCTTTCCTCCTCTACTGGTTACCCTATATTCATATGCAGAAGTCCTTTTTCCAAAACCATTATCAGCAACTGATAAAATAAATTCTTCAATATTTTCCATTTCAACAAACTTTTCTTCAATTATTTTTATTCCTTTTGAAAGTTTGCTAAATGGCATACTTCTTTGTAGTTCTTTCCTTCTTATAGAATTTGCAATTTTTAAATAATTATTTCTTTCATCTATAGAGAACTTTGCATGTTTTAGAATATACATTGAGATAACTGTATCATCTTTAGATAATCTAATGCCTCTAACTCCAACAGAATTTCTACCAGAAAACTTTCTAACATTAGATATAGGAAATCTTAGACATTTTCCTTCTTTTGTAGATAAAAAAACATCATTTTCTTTTTCTTCACAAGTATGGACACCTATTAATTTATCATCATCAGACAGTTTCATTGCTATTTTTCCACTAGATTGTATTTTAACAAAATCTGATAAAGCGTTTCTTCTAACTGTTCCTTTAGCTGTTGAAAACATAATGTTTAAATTTTCCCAAGAAGCTTTATCATCAGGTAAAGGTAAAACTGCAGTTATATTTTCACCTTTAGTTAATGGAAAAATTCCAATCATTGGTTTACCTCTAGCGTTAGGTGCAAATTCTGGAAGTTTAAAAACTTTCTTTTGATAAACTTTTCCTTTCGATGAAAAAAATAATACTGAAGACTTTGTATTACCAATAAAAACTTGATTTACAAAATCTTCTTCTCTTGTAGCCATAGCTTTTCTACCTTTTCCACCTCTTCTTTGTGCTCTATAGGTTTTTAATGGTACTCTTTTTATATATCCTCTATGAGTTACAGTAATAACCATATCCTCTGATTCAACAAGATCCTCTCCTTCTATGTTAGCTGTTTCAGTGTCAATAATTGTTCTTCTTTCATCAGAAAAATTTTCTTTTATTTCTATAAGTTCTTTTTTAATTTCATGAACAAGCAATTCTTTTTTTTGTAACAAATTTAAATATTCGTTAATTTTTTTTCCTAATTCTTTTGCTTCTTCTACAATCTTACCCCTTTCCAAACCGGTTAATTTTTGAAGTCTTAAATCTAAAATTGCATCAGCTTGTTCAGGAGATAAATCATATTTTCCAGCTTTTTTTAATTTATATCTTGGATCATCAACAATTTTAATGAAACTAATTAAATCTTTTGCAGGCCACTCTTTTTTTAAAAGACTTATTTTTGCATCATTTGGATTTTTTGAATTTCTTATTAATTTAATTACTAAATCTAAATTATTAACAGCAATCATTAAACCTGTTAAATTGTGAACTCTTTCTCTTGCTTTTGATAATTCGAAAAAAAATCTTTTTCTTGTTACTTCTTCTCTAAAAGATACAAAAATACTGATCATTTTTTTTAAATCCATAACCTCAGGACTTGTACCGTCTTTCAGTGCTAATGCATTAACACCAAAACTTGTTCTTAATTGAGTATGTTTAAATAAATTTGCTAAAATAATATCTGGATTTGCACCTTTCTTAATTTCAACAACAATTCTTACTCCTTCACGGTTGGATTCATCTCTTATATCAGAAATATCTTCAACGATTTTGTTTTTTGTAACTTCGGCAATCTTCTCAACTAATTTAGATTTATTAATCGTATATGGAATTTCAGTAACAATAATAGATTTCTTTTTATCCTTTGATTTCTCTTCTATTTGAACTTTAGATTCTATGACAATTGACCCCTTTCCAGTCTTAAAAGCTGATAGTATTCCACTTGTACCTTTTATTATTCCACCAGTTGGAAAGTCAGGACCTTTTACAAATTTTGTTAATTCCTCAATTGTAATTTCTTTATTATCTATATATGCAATACATCCATCTATTACTTCTCCTAAATTATGGGGGGGGATATTTGTTGCCATTCCAACTGCAATTCCACTCGCTCCATTAACTAATAAATTTGGAACTTTTGATGGTAATACAGTAGGTTCAATAGTTGAACCATCATAATTTTCAATAAAACTAACTGTTTCTTTATTAAGATCATCTAATAATTTATCAGATACCTTTTTTAATCTTGCTTCAGTGTAACGCATTGCAGCAGGAGCATCTCCATCCATTGAACCAAAATTACCTTGGCCATCTATTAGAGGTAATCTTAAAGAAAATTCCTGTGCCATCCTGACCATTGATTCATAAATAGCACTATCCCCATGTGGGTGATATTTACCCATTACATCACCAACTATTCTGGCTGACTTATGATAAGGTTTATTATAGTGAAATCCAGATTGTTGCATTGAATAAAGAATTCTTCTATGTACAGGTTTAAGACCGTCTCTTGCATCAGGAAGTGCTCTGCTAACAATAACACTCATTGCATAGGACAAATAAGAAGTTTCCATTTCTTTTTTTAAAGAAAGATTTACTTCATTTCCAAAATTACCATTGCCTGAGTCTTTATCAACCGGTGGCCCTTTTTTATTAGAACCATTATTAGAATTTGAACTACCTAACGTTGTATCGCTCAAAATAAACTCCTTATTAAAATAAAAAAATTAGAACGGTATATCTTCGTCATTAAGATTATCAGATTTATCATCTATATCTTTTTCTTTATTTTCTTTAGCATCAATATCTTTTTCTTTATTTTCTTTAGCATCAATTCCTTTTTTTGAACTATCATCATTTTTTAAATTTTTGGGCTCTTCAGTCAATTCTTGATTACTACCCTTTGCACTGAGAATATCAATTCTACAACCGTAGCCTTGAATTACAATTTCAGTTGTATATTTTTCAATTCCTGAATCATCTGTCCATTTTCTTGTTTGAAGTGACCCTTCAATATAAAGTTTAGTACCTTTCTTAACATAATTTTCGACAACACCAACCAATCCTTCGTTAAAAACAACAACTCTATGCCATTCTGTTTTTTCTTTTTTTTCTCCTGTTTCCTTATCTTTCCAAGAATCTGAGGTTGCCATTGAAAATGAGCAAACTTTTTTTCCATTCTGCATTGTTCTTATATCAGGATCTCCGCCAAGATTTCCGAGAAGAATAACTTTATTTACTGAACCGGCCATTTAATAAAATAAAATGCTTAATTTAAAAAAAAAAATAAACTATTTTAATAATAATTAGTAAATATAGATTAGTCTAACATAAATTATGGATAAAATTTCTATTATAGGTGCAAAGGAACATAATCTTAAAGATGTTAATATAGAAATACCAAAAAATAAGTTAGTAGTAATAACTGGTGTTTCAGGATCAGGAAAATCATCATTAGCTTTTGATACAATTTATGCTGAAGGACAAAGAAGATATGTAGAAAGTTTATCAGCATACGCAAGACAATTTTTAGAAGTTATGCAAAAACCTGACGTAGATTCAATTGAAGGTTTATCTCCAGCAATATCTATTGAACAAAAAACAACATCAAAAAATCCAAGATCAACTGTTGGCACAATAACAGAAATATATGATTATATGAGACTATTATTTGCAAGAGTTGGAATACCTTACTCACCAAAAACTGGCAAGCCTATAGAATCACAAAGTGTATCTCAAATTGTTGACAATATATTAAAAAAAAAAATTGGAAATAAATATTTTTTGCTTGCACCTCTAGTTAAAGGTAGAAAAGGAGAATATAAAAAAGAAATTTTGGAATTAATTAAAAAAGGTTTTCAAAGATTTAAAATAAATGGAAAAATTTACAAATCAGATGATTTGCCACAATTAGATAAAAAATTTAAACATAACATCGATATTGTTGTTGATAGAATAGAAATAAATAAAGATATAAAAAATCAACTTACTGATAGTGTTGAAACTGCTTTGAATATTTCAAATGGCATAATTTATATTGAGAATTTTAATTCAAAAAAAATAGACATTTTTTCAACAAAATTTGCTTGTCCTATTTCGGGTTTCACTATTGAAGAAATTGAACCTCGATTGTTTTCATTTAATAATCCTTTTGGTGCTTGCCCGGACTGTAATGGTTTGGGAAATAAAACATATTTTGATTCTGAAATGGTAGTGCCTAATCCTAATTTAAGCCTTTCTGAAGGCGCAATTGAGCCATGGAATAAATCATCAAACGATTTTTATCAACAAACACTTATGGCATTATCAGAAAGTTTTAATTTTAGTATGGAAATACCATTTAAAGATTTAAAAGAAGATGTAAAAAAAATTATTCTTTATGGTAATAAAAAGAAAAAAATTAAATTTGAATATAGTTCATTTAGAGGAACATATCCAATTGAACGTACATTTGAAGGAGTTATACCAAATTTACAAAGAAAATGGTTTAAGAATGAAAATGAGTATTATAGAGATGAAGTTTCAAAATATTTAAGATATGACACATGTGAATCTTGTAATGGCTACAGATTAAAAAAGGAAGCATTGTCGGTAAAAATAGATAATTTACATATCGGAAAAGTTAGCATTCTTACTATTGAAAATGCAATTAATTGGTTTAAAAAATTAGAAAGTAAATTAACTAAAACCCAATACGAAATTGCTAGAAGAATATTAAAGGAAATAAATGATAGATTAAACTTTCTTAAAAATGTTGGTTTAAATTATTTAACATTATCAAGAAACTCGAGAACGTTATCGGGAGGTGAAGGTCAAAGAATTAGATTAGCTTCTCAAATTGGTTCTGGTTTAACTGGGGTTTTATATGTTCTTGATGAGCCATCGATAGGATTACACCAAAGAGATAATAAAAGACTTTTGAAAACATTAGAAAAATTAAAAAAACTAGGAAACACAATAATTGTTGTAGAACATGATGAAGAAGCAATTAGAGCGGCTGATTACATTATAGATTTTGGCCCAGGTGCGGGTGTTTACGGCGGTAACATTGTTGCTAAAGGTGAATTATCTGAAATTTTAAGTTCTACGGAATCTATTACATCACAATATTTAAATAGGTATAGAAGTATACCTACGCCAAAAGACAGAAGAAAAGGTAAAAAAAATCAAATTTTAATTATGAAAGGTATAAATACAAACAATTTAAAGAACGTTACTGTAAAAATTCCATTAGGAACTTTTACTGCTGTTACAGGTGTATCTGGTAGTGGAAAATCTAGTTTAATTAATGAGTCTTTATTAAAAGCTGTCGGAAAAAAACTTAATTATCAAATTCAAAAACCAGAAAAATATAAATCCTTAGAAGGTTTTGAATATTTAGATAAAATAGTAGAAATAAATCAAGCTCCTATAGGTAGGACACCAAGATCAAATCCTGCAACTTATACAGGCGCCTTTACACCTATAAGAGAATGGTTCTGTAATTTACCACAATCAAGAGAAAGAGGATATAAGGCTGGAAGATTTTCTTTTAATGTAAAGGGTGGAAGATGCGAAACATGTCAAGGAGATGGGGTAATAAAAATTGAGATGCATTTTTTGCCTGATGTTTATGTCAAATGCGACTCATGTAAAGGAAAAAGATATAATAGAGATACTTTAGAAATTAAATTTAAAGACAAAAATATAGCAGATGTTCTTGATATGACCGTTGATGAATCATTAGAATTTTTTAAAGCTATACCTAATATTAAAAATAAACTCCTTACACTTAAAAAAGTAGGGCTGGGTTATATTAAAATTGGGCAATCTTCTACAACTCTATCTGGTGGTGAGGCTCAAAGAATAAAATTAGCTAAAGAATTGTCAAAAAGATCAACGGGTCAAACGTTATATGTTCTTGATGAACCAACAACCGGCTTACATTTTGAAGATGTAAAAAAACTTTTAGAAGTATTACATTCTCTTGTTGATAAGGGTAATACAATTATTGTAATTGAACATAATTTAGAAGTTATTAAAACAGCAGATCATATAATTGATATGGGCCCTGAGGGAGGGGAAAAAGGTGGAAAAATTATTGCAGAAGGTTCTCCTGAAATTTTATTAGTAAAATTTAAAGACAGTTATACTAGTCAATATTTACATGGTGTACTAAGAATTGAAGATAAAATAAAAAGAAAGACTTTACAAAAATAATTTTTTTCTTCATTATTAACACTAATCAATTTGAGGTCTTATATGAATAACCCTTTAGAATCTTTATCAAAAACTGTATTAATAGGAATTATACTTACAATAATAATGGTATTAGCAATTAACCTAATTTATTAAAATTATGGATTTTTTTGAACCTGCATATCTAGTCTTTTTTTCACGATGGTTACATGTTTTAAGTGGTATAATGTGGATTGGTCTACTTTGGTATTTTAATTTTGTACAAATACCGTCTATGCCAAACATACCAGATAATCAAAAACCGGCTATTAGTAAAGTTATTGCACCAAAAGCATTGTTTTGGTTTAGATGGGCGGCTTTAGCAACTATAATAACTGGGCTTTCGACTGCCCATTTAAATGGTTATTTAGTTAATGCTTTAACACTTGGAATAATTGATGGTTCTCAAAAAGATACTGCGATTGGTATTGGAATGTGGTTAGGTATAATAATGGCATATAATGTTTGGATGATTATATGGCCAAATCAAAAAATTGCACTCGGAATTGTATCAGCAAATGATGATGAAAAACCTTTAGCAGCAAGAAAAGCAATGTTATTTTCTAGGACAAATACTGCTTTATCTATTCCTATGTTATATGCAATGGTATCAGCTCAAAATCTATACTAATTAATTGGAAATAATAATGCGCCAATATTTCTTCCCTCTGAAAAAAGAATATTTAGAGTCCTACAAGCTGCGCTAGTAGACATTAATTCAATTTTTGAATTTCTTTTTAAATAAAAATCTTTACCAAATTTCGTATCAATACCTAAAATTAAAAAATCCAATTTATTTTTTAAAATAATATCATTTAAGAATTTTTTTTTTAAATCTTTAGTCTTTAGATATTTTTTTTGTATGACTTTATTTTTTAAAATTAAAATAGGGTTTTTATATTTCTTCCCTGATATTAAAAATTTATTTTTACCATATCCACTTATTTTTATTTTTTTTTGATTTAATAAATTAATTTCCATCTTTAATTTGTCTATTATCTTGTTTAAGATACGTCAGGATTGGTGATGCAACATATACTGAAGAATAGGTTCCAATTAAAACGCCCCATATAAGAGCGATAATAAAACTAGAAATAACAATACCCCCAAAAGTATATAGTGCTATTAATGCCAAGAGAGTTGTTAAACTGGTCGTTAATGTTCTTGAAAGTGTTCCGTTTAAAGATATGTTAATGACTTTATCGAAAGTGATTTGTTTATATTTTCTCATTGTGTCTCTTATCCGATCATAAATAACAACTGTGTCATTAATTGAATATCCAGCAATTGTCAGAACTGCTGCAACAGTTGCAAGGTTAAATTCCAACTGTAAAACTGAAAAAAAACCTAAAGTTAAAATGACATCATGTACCAATGCTATAATTGCACCAATTGCAAAGTTCCATTGAAATCTTATCCATATATATATAAGTATTCCAATTAATGAAAAAATAACAGCAATTATTCCTGCGTTTACTAATTCACCCCCAACTTTTGGTCCTACAAATTCAGCTCTTCTATATTCTACGGATTCACCACTTAAACTATTTTTTATAATTTGTATTGTTTCACTTTGTGTATTTTCGTTATTTTTTTTATCTTGAACTTTAATAACAATATCATTTCCATTACCTATAGTTTGTAGTTGAATTTCACCTAAATCTAATTTATTCATCTTCATTCTTAAATTGTTCAAATCTATATTTTCTTTGAATCTAACTTCAATTAAACTTCCCCCGGTAAAATCAATTCCTAAGTTTAAACCTTTAATAAAAACTAAGGACAAAGATAAAAAAAATAAAATAGATGAAATAAATAAAGTTAATTTTTTTATTCTCATAAAATTAATATTAGTCTCACTCTTAATAATTCGTAAAATAGGCATTTTATAAATTAATCCTTTCTGGTGATGTTTTTTTCAACCAAATAAGTATTAAAATTCTTGTAAACATTATCGCTGTAAACATTGAAGTCAAAATACCAATTGAAAGTGTTACTGCAAAACCTTTGACAGGGCCGGAACCTAAACCAAACAACATTATTGCTGCAATAAGTGTGGTGATATTTGCATCAATAATAGTTTTAAAAGCTTCTCTGTATCCAGTATCAATCGTTGCAATTGGGGAAAGACCATGTTTGATTTCTTCTTTTATTCTTTCAAATATTAATACATTTGCATCAACCGCCATTCCAATAGTTAAAACAATACCTGCTATTCCTGGAAGTGTTAAAGTTGCTTTGATTGACGTTAATATTGCTAATAAAATTAACAAGTTAAAAAATAATGCAATATTAGCAAAAATTCCAAAAATTCCATAAATTAGAAACATAAAAGTAATAATTAAAACAAATCCTAAGATTGATGCAAATTTCCCAGACTTAATTGAATCTGCGCCTAAACTTGGACCTACTGTTCGCTCTTCAATAATATTTAATGGGGCTGGCAAAGCGCCAGCTCTTAAAAGCATAGCCAAATCTGTTGCTTCTTGAAAAGTGAATTGTCCAGTTATGATTCCTTTCCCGCCAGTAATTGGTTCTCTTATGTTAGGTGAACTTATAATTTTTTTGTCTAAAATAATAGCTAATCTTTTTCCAATACTTTCACTTGTTATTTTTCCAAATTTTCTTCCTCCCTTATTATTAAATTCAAAAGATACAACTGGTGAACTTGTGTCTAATGTAGGAAAAGCATTTATTAACAAGTCTCCTGATATAGTATTTCTTTTTTTTACAGCATATAATACAGGACTGCCGGATGGATCTAATTCGTTATCTGATTCATAAATAATTGTTCCAGGTTTAGACTTGCCAGATTTTAAGTCATTCCATGATAAATCATCATCAATAATTTGAAATGTTAATTTTGCAGTTTTACCTAACAATTTTTTTAATCTTTCAGGATCGGTAATGCCAGGAAGTTCTAATAATATTCTTTTTTTTCCTTGTCTTTGTATAGAGGGTTCTTTTGTTCCATATTCATCTACTCTTCTTCTTACAACTTCTATAGATTGTGATACTGATGTATCTTGAATACTTTTAATCTTTTGATTATTAAAAAAAATCTTTATTAATTTATCGTCTACATATTCAAAAGTAATATCCTGAGAATATTTTGATAAGATTTTTGATAATTCATCTTTTTTGTTTTCATTCTTAATATTAAAAAATATATTATTATTCTTAATATTAAATTTTGAATAAGGTATTTTATTTTTTCTTAAAGATAATCGTAAATTATCAGAAAAAGATTCAAAATTTTCTGATATAACAGATTCTGTATCAACTTCTATCAATAAATATGAACCACCTTGTAAATCTAATCCTAAAACAATTTGATTAGACGGGATAAAAGAAGGAAGTTTTTTTAAAGTTTCTTTCGAAAAAAAATTTGGAAGTGAAAATATAATAGCAAAAAGACTAAATAGAATTACTAGGAATAATTGCCATTTTTTGAATTGTACCATTAATTTAAAATATTATTCTATTTGTTATTGGTATCAGATGAATAATTAATAACACTAGAAATTGTTGGCTTAGATATAATAATCTTAACATTGCTTGATATCTCAACTTCTATCTTATTTTCATCTATAACACGAGAAACTTTACAATAAACACCTCCAGCAGTAAGTATATCATCCCCTCTTTTAATTTTACTCAACATTTCCTTATGCACTTTCATTTTTTTTTGTTGAGGTCTTATCAACAAAAAATAAAAAATAACAAATATTAATATTAATGGAAGAAAAGATACAAAAGCGTCATTCATAATAAATTAGTTAAAAGATATTTTTTTAAATAGTATATTTTTTTAAAAAAAATTAAACATTTAATTCAATTAATACCTGAAACTAATGGTACAAATCTAACTTTCCAATATTTTTTAAAATATAGTTTTCTATTTTTTTTTATTACTTTAGTTATATATTGATCGTTTTCATACTTTAATGGTAGAACTAAAACACCTCCATCTGATAATTGGTTTATTATCTTTATTGGTAAATTTTTAGATACTGCTGTAATTATTATTCTTTCAAAAGAAAATTTTGCAGGCCATCCTTTCATTCCATCTCCATAATAAAAAACTACGTTATTTATCTTAAGATTACTCAGTATTTTTTTTGCTTTTTCTAATAAAATTTTATGTCTTTCAATACTATAAATTCTTTTAAATAATTTTGATAAAAT
>JYMV01001533.1_pt1 | contig 10791 bp, 11 predicted proteins | sample 338911 | NCBI WGS metagenome assembly JYMV01 (sample SAMN03354496, study PRJNA234377) | hydrothermal vent metagenome | biome: Deep sea; feature: Hydrothermal plumes at the Eastern Lau Spreading Center, Western Pacific Ocean; material: Seawater | place: Tonga | collected 2009 | depth 2000 m m
AAAGTTAAGAATTCTGTTTTCTACAAAAGATTTTATAATACAAATGATCCTTTTAATACTCAAAAAGAGTTAAATCAACTTCATTCAGGGAATCATATGCTTCATTCAATGTATGGATCAAAGGGCAATTCCCAGTTTACTCTAAATCAATTAAGTAGAATTAAAATAATTGAAGTATATGATTCAATTGCTACAGCTATAATCTATAAACCTAGAAATCCTCATTCAAATATGGAAGTTGGTGATTATATCCTTTACTAATAGGGTGTAGTCATATTACTATATATGGATATATAGTACTATACATAATATATATTATCAGTATAAGGCTATATTTTCCGACAATGCTCGATAAACCAGGCTTGATAATCATCCTCTAAAATATAACCATCCATAACAATAAGCTCCGGGATATGATAATTATGATGCTTTAGTATAATATTTTTACATTTCTGAACATTTTCAGGAATTGTTTTAATTAGCAATAAAATCTCACTTGAATGTTCAACTTTATCTTTCCATTGATAAACTGATTTGACATTTGAAATTATTTGTACACAGGGCGATGCATTATTATTTACCAATAGTTCAGATATTGATTCAGCTATCTTTATAGAATCTATTGTGGTTTGAATTATTTTAATTTTCATATTATTGTTTTTAATTAATTCTCTGTAAATTAAACATAGCTTTTTGAAATGAAGTATTCGCAGAAGGATTTTTTATTTTCAGAACTTTCAACTTATAATATGGGAATCTTTATTTGACTTATTCAAAAGCAGGCCTTTTCCGGCAACTGTGTCGGGATTAAGGAAACTTGCGATTAAGCGAGGGATACCCACTGTAACCAATAAAAAGGTTATCTGAAAATCGGGTCCTTTTGCGAGTACTTTGTTTACTTCTCAATTATCTGCCTGATTTTATCTAAAGATTCCCGATTTCCCTCAACTTCCAACCGTATTCCATTATAATCAGACTTTTTCTTTAATACTCTCGTTAATGTGTAAATGGTATCTAAAAGTTTTGTCTGCTTAAATGATAAATGAAATACATCTTTTTGAAATTCTGAAGTAATGGTTTTTTCTATTCGGTCACTCAACTCCTTTAAGCCAATATTCTTCAGTGACGATATGAAGCTGGCCTCCTTAAATCGTGTTTTTAACCCGGATAATTGTTGAGGGTCAGTGATGGCATCAATTTTATTTAATACAATAATATTAGTTTTATTGGGCATATCCATCTCTTTCAATACCTCTTCAACAGTATCGATATGTTCATGTATATTGTCAGAAGATGCATCAAATACTTTTAGTAGTAAATCCACATCCCTGATTTCTCCCAGTGTAGATCGGAATGACGCAATTAAATTATGAGGTAAATTCCGAATAAAACCCACGGTATCACTTAATAGTACTGGTATGCCAACTTCTATATTCTCTAATTTTCTTGTGGTAGTATCCAGAGTGGCGAATAATTGATCCTGCACCAATACATCTGCATCTGTTAAAGCATTCATGAGCGTTGACTTTCCGGCATTTGTATAGCCTACCAAAGCAATTCTAAAAGCATTTACTCTTCTGTGATTTTGAACCTTTCTCTGTTTTTCAATGGCGGTGAGTTCTCTTTTTAATTTGGCAATCTGATTCCTAATTAACCTCCTGTCAATTTCAATCTGGGTCTCCCCCGCTCCTGCCCTTGTCCCAATTCCCCCCATTTGCCGTTCCAGGTGAGTCCAAATTCGAGTTAGTCTTGGCAGAAAATATTCAAGTTGTGCCAATTGAACTTGTGTTTTGGCTTCTTTCGTTTTGGCATGTTTTGTGAAAATATCTAAAATAAGTCCTGTTCGGTCAATAACTTTTGTGGTCTCCCCAGCTATTTTTTGGAGGTTTTTTATTTGGGTTGGTGAAATATCATCGTTAAAGATTATTAAATTGCAATCTAACTCGCTGGCTTGATTTATGATAGTTTCAGCCTTCCCTTTACCAATAAAGGTTGCAGGATCAGGTCTGCTCCGGTTTTGTGTAAACTTGCCAATTATATCCGCTCCAGCGGTATCGGCTAAAAATTTTAACTCTTCTAACTGTTCTTCAATTTGAACCCGGGAAGAGCCTTTTAATATAACGCCTACCAGAAATGCTTTTTCTCGTTTATCGTTGTTTTTTTGCATTTGATATTATCATTTCAAGTATGAGTAATAAAATGGTAGCGTATAAGAAATATCTCCATAATTCAACGCCAATCCTCGCCTGTTTTATTTCTGACAGGATATCATCTTCCATGGAAATCATTTCAATATTACCTGGTGTAAATTCTTTAATATCCTTAAAATCCCTAACTTGGCTTTGCAGTTCTTCACTATTAATGTTTACTGCTATTTTTTCAATTTCAATATCATCTGTTTGAAGTCTATGGTAGCCGGGTGTTTTTAGCAAATTCACAGTAACTTTATTATTATTATCAATAATTAATATCTCTTTTGAGCCATCCGGCGGAATATGGTATATCCTATTTGAATAATACTCATCCAGAATCTGTTCCCAGGAGGTACCTGTACTTTTGTATATATCCTGCTTATTGGTGGTATTAGAGTAAATTAAATAATGAGTAAAAGGTAAAAATGTACCTTTAATGGGAAAGTTGGTCCAATTTAAATTCAGTGCAAATCCGAAGATATCTAAAATGCCAGACTGCAAAGAATATCTATTCCAAATTGGGCTGTCGTCATTCAGTTGCATTTTACTGAATTCAGGATGAAATGGCAGAGACAAATAATTAAAGAGTTTGATATTTCTGTCCTGAGCGGCTTGAGGTGAAAATAAATTGTGTAATTCATCAAATTGTACAGAATTCAGATTTATTTCCTGAAAAGAACCATCCCCAAGTGATTGTTTACTTAAATTTTTGTACTCTTTCGAAATCTCACTCCAAATATTATTAATATATTCATAAGTGTTGCCCTCAGAATTAATATTCGGGAATATTACTAAATGACCACCATTATAGAGATATTCTTCAATTTTACTATCAGATATATCCTTCAGTATTTCCGGATTCAAATGGAAAATAATATCCTGTTCATGCATTTTTAGTTGAGGACTGTTAAAATCTATAAATTCAGAAATTATAAGTGATTCTCCAAATTTGTTCAATGCCTGTAGGGATTCTCTAATATAATATGATGATTCCTTTGAGTCACTGATAATTGCTATTTTATGTCTATTAGGAATATTCAGCGTAAAATAAAAACGATTATCTTCCATTCTATCGTCCCCGTCCAACTCTACTATTCCAGAATGGCTTCCGGATTTTGACAGAGCAGTTTTAAAGGTAAATATTTTGATATTTCCAGGATTGAGTGAAATTAATTGCTGCCCCACAATCATTTCATTAATGATTAATTGTAATAAGCGGTTTTCAATATTTTCCACACCACTATTTTGAATAGACACTTCAATTTCCATTTGATCATTTGGGAGGAGAATTTCATTTACTATATTTAATTGAGTGATAGCTAAATTATTTTCAATTTCAGGTGCAATAAATGTGTAAATATGAAACGACTCCAATTGGTCACTATTGTTATTTAATTCTTTTATGGATGAATATTGCCCATCGGTTAAAATGTACAATTCTTTTGACGTAAATTCGCCTTCACTATTAACTGCCAGGATGTTCAGAGAATTAATTAAAGATTCACCTAAAAATGTAGATTTTACAAGGGATTCAATTGGAGGTATATCTTCTCTCAGTCCTTTAAATTGTAATCCGCTGTTTGTGTTTATCCAAATTAATTGATTTTTATCTGGAATTTGATTCAGTATTTTTCGGACAGTAATTTGGACATGATCTCTACTTCCTGTCATGGAGAAGCTGTCATCCAGAACAATAGCATGCAAAGCAGATTCCCCAGAATTTTGTAAATTAAATATTCCATTAATAACAGGTCTGGAAATCATCATTACTATACAGAGAATGATAATGGTTCTAAGTATGAGCAATAATATTTGTAAAATCTGGAGTTTGCGGATAGACTCCTTTTCCAGTAACTTTAAAAATCTCAGTGTGCTGAAATCTATTGTTATGAGATTTCGGCGATTCAGCAGATGAATAATAAGTGGAATTGCTGTTAAGGGGAGCAGCCAGAGAAAAAATGGTGTTAAAAAGCTCACCCAATTCCCCCAAGAGTTAATATGAATGCAATTACCATCGGAATGAGAAGATTATCATTAATACGGGGTGTTGCAAATAATTCAACTACTGTTGCGGTTAAAACTGCAATGAAATTAATATAAAAAGCTACAGGGGATATTGTAAATACGATGATAGCAGCAGTTATGAAAAATGCAGCAGAGCCTTCTAAGGATTTTGAAAACAATTGTGTTTTCCCAAATTTTATGCCAATAATTGCAGCAGCTGAATCGGCAATGCTTAATACAAGTAATCCGATAATTGCTGAATTTTCATTAAAAATACAAATGGTGATTGCAGCGCCAATAATTACCCATGAAGCTCCTGATAAAATTCCTTGTTCGATGGGTCGGGTGAAACCAGTAAATAATTTGGAATAAATACGATATAAGAATTTATTGTTTCGTCGTCCATAATCTAAAATTGGTAGTATAATTGCAATGGCTATTATCCAGGGCTGAAAAGAATCTTTTCCAAAATACCATAGCATAAACGGAATAGATGAAGAGGATAAATGGATGAGTTTCCGATTGATTTCTTGACGGTATTTTAATGGATCATGCATTCATTAAATCCTGGTACCTCTGGGAAATATTGTCAGATTTGAATAGGCCAGATCCTACAATGGTTACATCAATACCAGTAGCATAAACTTCTGAAATGGTATCTAGATTCACCCCGCCATCCACTCCAATGGTGATATTTCTACCCTTTGTCATTTGCACAATATTCTCCATTTTTTTAAGAGTGGAGTTTATGAAAGATTGCCCACCTTTTCCGGGGATAACAGACATAATTAAAATATAATCCAGATAATCTAAAAGTGGTAAAAGACATTTTTCATCTGTATCAGGATTTAAGGCAATACCGGCAGCAACATTATTCTCTCGGATGTATGATAATTCCTCTTCAGGATTGTTACTTGCTTCTATATGGAATATTAATGTGTCAGATCCAGCTTTAATGTACTGGTCAAATGATTTATGCGGGTTTTGGATCATCAGGTGTGTTTCTAAATGGCAATGCGTACAGTCATTAATTGCATCTATTATTAATGGGCCAAATGTTATTGATGGCACGAAATTCCCATCCATTATATCCAAATGTAAGCGGTCTGCACCAGCAGATTCAACTTTTTTAATGTCCTCAGAGATATTTTTAAAATTTGCAGCGAGAACAGATGGTGATATTATTCTCATATTAATTCTCCTCTTTATCAGTACTTATCAGTAAATTAATTGAAGCTGGAAAAGATACTCTCATTCCAGCAGTCATATTTTGTTCAATAACAGTATTAGGGACGAGTTCTGGTTGAAATTCGTAGGTAATTTCACCCACTCTAAGTCCCTCATTTATAATTAATTTACGGGCACGAGTTAAACTATAATTAACAATATCTGGAATAATATAATAATCTGGAGGTGCGCCACGACTTACCCCCAATGTCATATTTGTAGAAGATTTAACGGTTTGGCCTTTTCTTGGGAGTTGAAAGGAAATATAGCCATCAGAAATAACATTGTCATATTCATATATTATAGTGTCTATTCCCAATCCCAACTTTGTAAGGGTCAATTTTGCATTTCGAAGGCTTAAATTACTAATATCCGGAATTTCAATGTCCTCATCCTTACCAGCAACGGTTAAGTCTATTGTGCGGCCTTCTTTTACCTTGGTAAATGCTCTTGGAAACATTTTTATGACTGTCCCCGGGGTATGGGATTCTGAATAAGGAATGAGTATAGGTTTAGTATTAAAGCGAAGAGACCGCAATTGATATGTTGCCTTTTCTAAATATTCACCACGGACATCCGGCAGGTAGTGTTCATTGTTATATCCAACATAATTAGGTAAGATAAAATAGTCTAATATTACAATACCCGAGAACGAGAAAAATGTAAAAGCAATGAGATATTTGAGTAGGGATCTACCCATTATTTACTAATCTTACTGCGAACCCTCCATCTATTTTATGTTCCGGTGGAAATATTACCATGGCTCCTTTATCGTCAACATATTCTGCGGGAATATAATCCTTAGCTGACTCAATTGAATAATCTGGGTGTGATTTCAGGAAAGCATCGATAACCATGTAGTTTTCTTCCGGTTCAACTGAACATGTACTGTAAATAATTACACCGCCGGGGTTTATATAGTTGGATGCAGCCCATAATATTTTTCTTTGAAGCAGATGCATTTCTAAAATATCGTCAATTGAACGTCTCCATCTAATATCGGCCCGTTTAGCCATAACCCCTGTTCCAGAACAAGGGACATCCAATAGCATTTTATCTGTCATGGGCACTTCATCTTCCGTAATATCCACCAAATCTGATTCAGTATTGGAAATGTTTAACCTTTCCAATGTATTATCCAGACGGATCAAGCGCTCCTCATTTGAGTCAAAAGAAAGAATAGATCCGGTATTGTTTAACTTTTCTGCCATATAGGATGATTTCCCGCCAGGCGCTGCACATGCATCCGTAATAGATTCCTTTTCCTTAGGATCCACCAATTGTACTACCAATCCTGCCGATGGATCCTGGACGGAAATCTTACCTTCTTTGAAAATATCACTTTTGATTAATTCCTGATGTTTTGAAGTTTTAAAGAATTCAGGAATATGTTCGAATTGCTCATATTTTATATCGTGTTTCTTCAAATAATTTTTGAATTTTGTAGGAGTATATTCCAAACGATTCACTCTAAACCATAGACTTGGATATTCATTATTCCATTCAGCAAGCGCTTTGGCTTGATCGAAGGATTTATCCTTAATCCATTTGCTGATTAACCATTCAGGGTGGCTTAGATAATCAGCCACATTAGCAATGGGAGTGTGTTCGTCTGGTACATCTCTATCCTCTAATTTGGCTAATGTTCGAAGAATGGCATTTGTGAGACCACCCAGATTCGGATGAATTTTTTTTGCCAGTTGAACAGTAGTAGTTACAGCAGCATAATCCGGAACACTATCCATGTAGAACAATTGAAACACACCAAGTCTAAGCAGTATCCGTAAACCTTCTTTCAGATCTTCATAATCACCAACGAACACTTGACGGAGTTCCCAGTCTAATCTGCCAGTCAGCCTTACAGTACCTTGCACCATCATGGTAATAAAGCGTCGATCCTGGTCGCTGATATTATCACCTTCTCTACGAAATATTTCAGCTGTCACATCAGATAATCGACGATCCCTGAAAGCGGCTTTCTTCATTATTTCCCATGCTATTCTTCGTGTTCTTATTTCTCTTTTAATCAAATATTCCTCCTGTTATTTTTGGAAAACCCAAGATAAATTGATCCACCGGTAGTTTCTTTTTACCTTCGATCTGTATGTTAGTAATTTGTATTGGTTCGGTGCCTGTTCCAATTTTAAAAAATGAGTTAGTATGTTCTATCTCACCGGGAAGGAGCCTTGCGTTGTGTAAGTTTTGAAGGACTTTAGAGCCAAATAATTTTACTCGTTTATTTTTATAAAAAGTAAAGGCTCCTGGTTTTGGTGAAAATGCTCGAATCTGATTATGAATCATCAAAGCGGGATTACTCCAATTTATTTTACAATCCTGTACACTAATTTTGGGGGCAAATGTAGCTTTATCGCCATCTTGTTTAATTGGTTTAATTTTATTTTGAGCGAGAGCGTCTAAAGTCTTAATGACCAGATCAGCTCCAAGGAAGGATAATTTTGATAATGCCTCACCAGTTGTAACAGAATTATCAATTGGCAGGGATTGTTGCAAAAGTAAATCACCGGTATCCACTTTCTTCTGAATCAGAAATGTGGTAAGACCAGTTTCGGTTTCACCATTTAATATGGCGTGATTTACTGGAGCCGCCCCCCTGTATTTAGGGAGCAGTGATGCATGGAGATTTACAGCTCCTCTAGGAGGTATATTTAGAATTGATTCTGGTAGTATTTTATAAGCCACGACAACATAAATATCTGGATTAATTTGTTTTAAAATTGAATGTAATTGTTTACTTCCTGTACTTTCCGGTTGATAAATAGGCAAACTATATTTTTCTGCACTTTTTTTAATTGCTGCGGATTTAACTTTTAATCCACGGCCTGATTTTTTATCTGGACTTGTTACTACTCCCAATATTTCATGAGATGAATCATGGAGGGCATCAAGAGTAGGAACTGCAAAGTCAGGTGTACCGAAAAACACCAATTTCATATTGCTATTAACTATTTAATTTATAAAATAATTCCGGTAGATGGACTGCCATTTTTTGAAATTTCTAAAAGACGCTTCTTTATCAACATCTTTTTTCCAGGCGACAGATAATCTACAAATAATTTACCTTTTAAGTGATCTAATTCATGTTGAATTACACGAGAAATTAATCCGTTAAATGTTTCTTCATGAAAGTTTTGTTCTAAATCCTGAAATTTTATTATAATAGTTTCAGGTCGTTCAATTTCAGCACGAATATCTGGCACACTTAAACAGCCCTCCTCCATAATGGTGGATCCTTCCGATTCTATAATTTCACTATTAATAAAAATATATGGTTTGCTATCTTCTTCACCTTCCAAACATGAGGTATCTAAAACAAGCAGATTCAAGCTATATCCTACTTGATTGGCAGCTAATCCTATTCCATGTTCCTCATACATAGTATTAAACATTTGTTCTACTAAATGAGGTAATTTCGTAAAATCTGTTACATCCTCTACTTTTTTACGGAGAATAGGATCTCCATATTTAAATATCTTAAGGATGGGGTTAGCTGTTACTGTCTGGGATATCATCATCATTTTTGTTTGCAGGTCCAGCTATATATGAACGGGCAATATTTAATTTTATACCAGAGCCCACATCAATAGTGACCTTGTTATCATTTTTTCCCTGAAAGCTGACAATCTTTCCATATATTCCTCCTCGAGTGAGTATTTTATCACTTTTTTTTAACTGGGAAAGTGAATCTGCTTGTTGCTTCCGTTGCTTTGATTGTGGTCTTAGGATAAGAAGATAAAAGATTAAACCAATCAATATGATTGGTAAAAATGCGGCTATCCCGCTACCAGTTTGCCCATTGGTTTGTGCGAAAAGAAATTCCAATTTGTCTCCCTGTTTTTACTAGATATTAAAATTTTCTATTGTATTGCTGAGATTTTACCAAACCCCCAACGCATAATTTAATAAATTTATTAGATAGTATGTCATAAATCATAGAAAATTTATCCCTGTGCAAATTGGAAATTTAGATATTGTTAATCCTTTATTCCTTGCTCCCATGGCTGGGATAACTGATCATCCTTTTCGGATACTCTGCCGGGAAATGGGTGCTGGCGTTGTATTTACTGAATTTGTAAGTGCAAATGGAATTATTCGTGAAAATATGAAAACATTGGAATTAATGAAATTCACGGAAAATGAGCGCCCCATTGGAATTCAATTATTTGGAGAAACTCCAGATATTGTAGGTACTTCAGCCAAAATGGTCTACGATTTATTGAAGCCTGATATTATTGATATTAATTATGGTTGTCCTGTACCTAAGGTTACTAAGAAGGGGGCCGGCTCTGCGGCCTTAAAGGATCTCTGCCTTATGGATGACATTACTCAAGCCGTTGTAGAGGCGGTGCCAGAAATACCCGTAACAGTTAAAATGAGGGCAGGATGGGATCAAAACAGTCTGGTATCTACCGAAGCAGGGGTTCGAATGGAAAAGATTGGTGTTGCAGCTATTACCCTCCATCCGCGCACTACTAAACAGCAATTCAGCGGAATGTCAAATTGGAAACTAATTAAAGAATTGAAAGATGCTGTAAAAATACCCGTAATAGGAAATGGCGATGTTAAAACAAGTGAAGATTATAACAAAATGAAGGCTATTGGCAGGGCAGCTTTGGGGAAGCCATGGATTTTCAACTCCCTCCAAAAGAAATCGTCTGAAAAGTTTATAATAGATCCAGACATTGGTCAAATAATTAATATATCACGGAGACATTTTGTAATGTTGACGGAATATTATAATAATAATCTCAGCGTGAATTTAGCTAAAAAACATTTTAATTATTATTTTAAAGGGTTTGATGGTGCTTCCTTTTGGAGAAAGCAATTTATGCAAATTGAAAATACGGATGAAATTTTCTCATTATTGGAGAAAATGGAAAAAGCATTGGCTTCTAATTTGTATTAAATAAGCCTAAATTTTGGAATTGTAGAAAGAGTACTGATTTTTCCCAGACTCTTTTGCATAATACATCGCTTTGTCAGCATTATTTATTAAAGTTTCAATACTATCCCCATCATGAGGGTAAATACTGATTCCTATACTTGTTTTTGGGAAAACCATTTTTTCTTTAATGGAGATAGCATTTTTGTTTGATAAAAGAATTCTCTCAGCCAATTTAACCGCATCTTCAATATTTTTTATTCGTGGCATTAGAATTGTAAATTCATCCCCTCCTCTTCTGGAGACAGTATCAGATTTCCGTGCACAATTAATAAACCTCTGAGCAACAGCTTTAAGCATTACATCTCCGGCATCATGACCTAATGTATCATTTAATTCTTTGAACTCATCCAAATCAATAAAAATAACTGCCAAGCCCTCATTTGATCTTTTTGCCTGATTTAATGC
>JYMV01000232.1_pt1 | contig 10790 bp, 12 predicted proteins | sample 338911 | NCBI WGS metagenome assembly JYMV01 (sample SAMN03354496, study PRJNA234377) | hydrothermal vent metagenome | biome: Deep sea; feature: Hydrothermal plumes at the Eastern Lau Spreading Center, Western Pacific Ocean; material: Seawater | place: Tonga | collected 2009 | depth 2000 m m
AAAAACTCAACTTTTTCGTTTGGAACAGTAAGACAGTTTTTTAATTATCCTTTCTTGGGCTGGATGGAAACTTTTTTTTCTTTTTCCTCAGGTTTGACCAGCGGAATGATTTTATTTTCTTTTCCTGTCATATCACAGGAACCATCCAATATTCCTCCCAGCTCAATATATAAAGCGGGCGATTTAATATTACCTACCACTCGGCTGTTCGAATGGATCTCAACCTTTTTGGAGGCTATGATGGTTCCTTCCACACGTCCCAAGCAAATGACGGTTCCCGCAAAAATTTCCGCCCTTAGATGTCCCGTCTCCCCAATAATCAGCGTATCGTCGGTGTTGACCTGGCCTTCGAACTTGCCATCAATGCGAACGGTGCCCTCAAAAGATAACGATCCGTTAAAAACCGCACCTTCGCCCATATAGGCCTTTATTTGGTTTTCTTCTTTTTTCATCTTTTTTTCTCCTCCCCACATGAGAATTACCGCCTATCTAAGTTTAATGTTTATTCTGGCCGATCAAATCTTTGATGCGATCCAGATCGTCATCAGAGTAATAAGTCACCACCAGCTTGCCACCCTTTTTTGCCGGCTTGATGTCAACCTTGGTTCCCAACCTGCGCTCCAACTCCTTTGCCAGATCTTTGATAAAAATATTTTTTTTTGAAACCAGGGATACAGGTTTTGTAGGCACCGGTTGTTTTAATCTGCTTACCCGGCTTTCAGTTTGCCTAACTGTAAGGTCCTGTTTGAAAATTTCCTTGCGTAGTGCTTCCCTTTGTCCAGCATTGTCCAACCCCAGCAAAGCCCGTGCATGGCCCATGGATATTTTTCCGGAAATTAAATCTTCCTTTATATTTCGGGAAAGCTTGAGGAGCCGCAAGGTGTTGGTCACTGCGGTTCGGCTTTTGCCTACCTTTTTAGCTATCATTTCCTGAGTCAGGGCAAACTCATCGGAAAGGTGGGCATAAGCATCCGCCTCTTCTATAGGATTGAGATCCTGACGATGGATATTTTCTATGATGGCTAATTCCAAAGCTTGGGCATCGGTCACTTCCCTAATTAAGGCAGGGATTTTTTTTAACCCCGCTTTTTTTGAAGCCCGCCACCGTCTTTCGCCCACCACCAGTTCATAGCCCGTATCCGATTTTTGCACCAGTATCGGCTGCAAAACGCCATTCTCACGAATGGACGCTACCAATTCCTCAAGTTTGTTATCATCAAAATATTTTCTGGGTTGAAAACGGTTGGGTGAGATTTCATCGATCAACAGTTCCGTGTTTTTTGCCGGTCCGTTTTCGCGGGATTCAGGAACTCCCATTTCAAAGTCCGGAATTAATGCATTGATGCCTTTACCTAACGCTTTTCGATTCATACCCCAGAGCCCTTTAGTGAAGGGTTGACCCGTTCATCGAATTTAGATCGGGAAATAATTTCTTTGGCCAGCTCTACATAAGAATCCGCACCCCGTGAACGACCGGCATAAAGCATAATAGGTTTTCCATGACTGGGCGCTTCACTCAGCCGCACATTTCTTGGAATGACCGTTTTTAGCAGGAAATCACTGAAATATTTTTGCACCTGGTTCTTTACCTGCGCGGCCAAGAGGGTTCTGCCATCATACATTGTCAACAAAATACCCTCCACTTTTAAATCGGGATTGATGGATTTTTTTATCAGCTTTAAAGTTTTCAGCAAATGGCTCAACCCCTGAAGAGCATAGTATTCACATTGCATAGGAATTAAAACTGGGGTCAATAGACCTAATGAGGGGGGACAATCTATGATTATGAACTCAAACTCCTCACGCACCCCATTGAGCGCGGACTTTAAAACTTTTTCTCGCGACTCTTTGGATACCAGTTCAATTTCAGCGCCAGTAAGGTCCACCCGGGATGGAATGATTTTAAGCGTTTCAATTTCCGTGGAACAAATGACTTCTTCCTGGCTCGCCTCACCCAGCAAAAGCTCATAAATCCCCCGCGAATCGGCCTGGATACCCAACCCGCTGGAGGCGTTGGCTTGGGGATCCATATCAATCAATAACACTTTTTTGCCCGAAAGAGCTATTGAGGCCGAGAGGTTAATTGCTGTGGTGGTTTTTCCCACCCCCCCTTTTTGATTTGCAACACTTATTATTTTGCCCATAAAACCTCTCGGGAAAACAGTACGGCAATTATGCTAAAAGTAGCATAAATTCAATCCTCTGCCAATATCTAAATGGGTTATTTAATAAATTGTTTCACGTGAAACAAGCGGAGAGCCTCCGCTGGCGAATCGCAATATCTTCATCCTGCAAGCAAACGTTCTCTCGGCTTCACGAGTTATTACCCCTGCGGGGCAGGAGGACTGAGGAAGAATATCACCGCCACATGCCAAGGGGATGTTTCACGTGAAACATTTTTCAAAAACCAAAAGACTTGAGACCACTCCGTGATAGCTGGTTATAGCAACCTCTTTTTGTAATGAAAACTCTGGGTGGGAACCCAATTGGTTCTCTCCAGGGCTCTTTTTTAAAACAACCATCCCTCCTGAGGGCAAAAACTTCGTGCTCAAGTTCAGGCATTGTTGCACCCCTGATACAGCTCGAAAAACCACAACATCGAATGGGCCGGCCTGATCACCTGGAATATCTTCTGCCCGAGCATTAAACACCTTCACCTGCTCCATTGCAAGATCCCGCACCACTGTCTCCAGAAAACTGCATCGCTTGCGCTGGCTTTCCAGCAAAACCAATTGCAATTGCGGAAAAATAATTTTTAATAGTATTCCAGGAAAACCGGCACCACTACCTATGTCCATCATACGGAAACCGGGTTCGATGGCCCTGACATACTGCAGGGAATCAAACACATGCTTTTTAAGAATCTCTTCGGGGTCTTTTTCTGCGGTGAGGTTAATTTTCTGGTTCCATTTCAGCAAAAGTTGCAGATATTGCTCGATCCGGGACACAACTAGCGAGGCTTCAACATCCAGACCCAGTCTGGGATCCTGCAAAATATGTAAAATTGGCCCTTGCATAGGGGAAAAAGGAATTCAGGAAGTAAGAATCTTTTTAAATTCTCGGGTAAGAGAGGGAACTACCTTAAGAACATCTCCGACTATACCATAATTGGCAATCGAAAAAATGGGGGCATGGGGGTCCGTGTTGATTGCCACAATGCAACGGGACGAAGACATTCCGGCCATATGTTGTACCGAACCAGAAATCCCGCATGCAATATAAAGATCCGGGGAAACGGTCCTGCCGGTCTGGCCGACCTGATTGGAATATTCCCTCCACCCATTATCCACAACAGGTCGACTGGCACCAACCGCCCCTCCAAGGACTTCAGCTAATTCCTCCAACAGTTTAAAGTTTTCTGGCCCCTGCATTCCCAATCCGCCCGAAACCACAATACGGGCCTCGGTAATATCCAATTGGGAACCCACCTTTTTTACCAACTGTTGCGCCTGTCGTGAAAATTCCGGCAACTGGATATCTTCTCTAATAACTTTTCCCGGCCTGGAAATTGGAAAATCCGTTTCCCGGAAAACATTCGGTCGTAAAGTAAGGACAAAGGGTTTTTTGCCTTTAAACCGGACTGTGGAGAGTGCCTTTCCCGCAGATACCGGCCGCACAGCCTCGACATCGCCTTCCTTCCATACAGAAAGGGAAATACAATCCGTAGCTACCCCTACCCCTAATTGGGCAGAAAGAACGGCGGATAATTCCTTACCGTTATTAGTCGCCGGCAAAAACAAATAATCCACTGGAGATTTTTCAAGTTCCCGCGTTAATGCAAAACCATAATTCTCATGAATATAAGTGTTCAAGTTGGGATGTATAAGAAAACGGACTTCATCCGCTCCATTTTTAATGAAAATGTCTGCTCCCTCATCCTTATCATGGCCCAGATAAAAAGCAATGACCTTGCCTGAAATCTGATCAGCTAGTTTCCGGGCGGCACTAATCACTTCCAAAGAAACGGGTTTGATTCCTTCGTGGTCGTGTTCGATCACAACTCCCAGGACCTGGCTCACAGAAAACTCCTAAAATTAAAAAAGGGTGCCCAAAGCCCCGATAACCTCAACAAAATGATAACGCATTGGCCTAAAGGAAATACCTCCTGTTATAAAAATAGCCTATTTCAGCATTTTTATTCAGTTGTGGATCGGGGCTGTCAATATTTACCGGGAGGACGAAACAGGGGAAGATCTAAAATCCATTCAATCTCCCAAATTTCACCAACGGTTCCCAGCCCGAGAAGACAAACATACAAAACCAAAAGACCAATACCAAATTGGCTTTTATATTTTTGCACTACAGCTTTTATACCGCCGGGGTTGGGGGAATCTGAAGTTTCATTCATAGGATGGAGGGTTTTGATTAAATGATTTTTTCTTCTTCACGCAACAGTCGAACCAGATGGCCGCAAATTTCTTCTTCGCTACCTTCTAGGATTATTCCCTTTTTTCGTTCCGGGGGCAAGCAAAGATTTTCCTGAATCAATTTATTGCCTTTAAAATTGAGGGTCCCTTCCTCGATGCCGAGGTCTTCCCTGGAAAGAGTTAAAACTTCTTTTTTCTTAGCGGCCATAATACCTTTAAGGGACGGCAACCGAGGTTCATTTAGACCTTTCTGGCAGGTCACCAGAAATGGAAGTGCCAACTCACGAATTTCACTGCCCCCTTCTACCTGCCGGGTTATTTTCGCTTTTTTTAAATCATCAGAAAACTCAATCCGCGTCACCACAGTTACAAAAGGGATACCGAGAAAAGTCGCTAGAGTCGGGCCGGTTTGAGCCATGTCCACATCCACAGCTTGTTTGCCACAAAGAATCAGGTCATAAGGAACGCTTTCTATATAGCGCATCAATATTCTGGTCACAGCATAAGAATCCAACCCTACAAACCTGGGATCCATTAAATGCACGGCTTTATCCGCACCCATGGCCAGAGCCCTTTTTATCGAATCCTTAAATCCCTCAGGCCCGAGCGACAAAAGGGTGATTTCGGTATCCGGCTTTTTCGCTTTAATGCGCACCGCTTCTTCAATCGCATACTCATCATAGGGATTGATAATGCGGGAACTTCCGGGAGAAACTACCTGGCCGTTTTCAATTTGGATTGTCGCAGAAGTATCCAGGACCTGTTTAATGCAAACAATGATTTTCATGGCTCATTAAACCCAATTCAAGTTAACTGGCAGTATTAATATTATCTCAGAGGGAACCATTATGCAAAACCACAATATCTATTCAACCTTAACTATACTTTGTAATCAACTCGCAGAACCCCACGTTGAATTTTCCAAAATTCTGCTAGAATTTTTTACTTCAAAACATCGCTCATTTTTTTCAGGCCGGCATTGACATGGTCGGAGAGCGCTTGACTGCTGATTTTCATGATTCGTCCAGCGAGCTTTTTTTAAGACCCCCATAAAAAACCAAGGAAACAGCCATCAACTGCTTGTCTGTCAACCTCATCTCTTCAAGGTTTAAAAACCCTTCTTTTAAATAGGAAAATTCAGACCGTGGACGATAATCCTCGAATTTAACATCAAAATTCTGGGCATTGCGAATAATTTCCAATTCACCGGGAGGGAAAAACCTCAAATGGTAATCATCCTCTGTCCCATAATTAAAACCAGGATTAACCAACTCATTTTTTTTCCAAGAATCAAGCATGCTTATAATTCTCCAAGTATTTTTTAAATTGAGGGCCATCATAAAAAATAAAATAAGAAAACCAAGGGGGTGGATTCGGTTCGAGCCGGTCGGAAATAAGCCTACGCGGTAAACAATCGGGCAAACCAGATACCGGAACCCCATTAATAAAAACATTATCGAGGGAAAACATAGCCCGCCAATATTCACGCCCTACTCTGAAATGAAACCACATAGCTTTTAAAGAAGGTTCCCGGCGATATAAATAATTGCCACAATAAAGGCAATGCCAACCTACATCCGTCTCGTACAATTTTTTTTTACCGCAACCCCTTTGCAGGATTTCCCCTGTTTCCAATTCAAAAGACACCGGCAAACATACCTTCAATCTCTTTTTTTCAGAGGATTTATCACCAACAGAAGAACGCGAGATTCGTATTTTTTCCACAATAGTCCCCCTCCAATTAATTTTTATGGTCGAAGAAGAAGTCCATGCAACCACCAATTTGAAACTTCCCGTTAACCCTCAGCCAAGGCTCAACTAAAATCCCGCCCTTCAAGGGCTAAAGTTTATTTCATCAAACTGTTAAAACCAGGAACAAACATCACTAAGCCGAAAGGAGTTTTTCCCAACCCAAAAGCAAACAACAAGGCCAAATCAACACAAAAAAATATTACTTAACAGATATTTTCCCAATAAAGAATATATTTTCCGGGTAACAACTGTTATAATTTTTGTTCCCCATGCTCTACTCATTGCGTTTATCTGGAAAAGCCATATAGAAAAGAAACGAGAGGTGTTCGAAGAAAAAAATTTTGCCAGATAAAAAAATACTCCAAAATTTTTCTAACTTATTGAATTAAAAATATTTAATATATAAATCATTTTTCCTGCTTTCCAAAATACGCCTTGGAAATGCTATAATCAGTTGATCAGGAAGAATTAAAAACAACAACCACTTCAACATGGCCCAAAGGGTTTACCGAAAAACGAATCGCAAAAAAGGGTGAATTTCGAAATAAGGACATTATTCCTGATTCGGAATTTTAATATGGGATATTTGTCTTTTTTGTCAAGCATTTTTTCACTCCGTTATGACAAAAACACGGGTTTGGGAAAGAATAGAGTCTTTACCGGGAAGCAACAACCTTGCCGAGTTTTGCCGAAAGATCGGCTTGAATTATGAAAAATTTAAAAAAAGCCATAAGCGTAACAATGGACCTCTTGATTCAATAACCTTGGATAAAATCGCTCGCCATTTTAAGACTGGATTTGGGATGGCTGATTACTGGTAAAACCTCTTCAACGCCTCTTAACCAGAGAATCGGCAAAAAACTTAAAAGGTACAGGAAAAAGAATGGTTGGTCTCTTGAAGAAATGGGCCGGCGTGTTTGCCTCTTTCCGCAGGTTTTACAAAACTACGAAAATGGTCACTGGCCCATTTCCCCTGACCTGCTGAATGACCTGGCAGAAAAAATGAATATTCCTCCTTATGAGTTTTTAAGGGAAGGCGATAAACTTCTTCAAGTACCTGAACTGAAAATTTATCAACCCAAGAACATTGCTGGAGCGCCAACAATTAAAGGGGAGGATTATATTTCCATTCCTCTCACAGACTCTTCCATCGCCGCCGGCCAACCTATCATTCAGGAAAATAATATCGAAGACTATGTCCTACTTCACATACGAGCGGCAGGAAAAAGAAAAAATCTGGTGGCCAGCCGCGTAGACGGGGATTCCATGGAGCCCATGTTACATTCGGGCGATATCGTGGTCATTGATCGGGACGACAAAAAACTATTGAAAAACCGCATTTTTGCAATCTATTACGACGAAGGTTTAACGGCAAAATATGTGGAATGCCAAAAAGATCTGTTAATTCTCAGGCCGATCAATCCTATTTCACAAGTACAAATAATCAACCTCAACGAACATCCCGACCCCATTGTCGGCCGCGTCATTGGTGCTTGGAAAGAGCTCTAAACCACCGCGTTATTCATATAATTTGGTTTTACAATTTCAGCCCTGGTGGGCATAATAGGTGTTATGAATGGTTCGAATGGTGAAATTTCAAAGCCCGCTGACAAGAAAAAAGACCTTGGCCCCCCTCTAAAAATTTTAGTTGCGGATGACACAGCAGTTAATCTTGCTTTAGCAACGAAATTGTTAAAAAGGCGGGGTCACGAAATTACTTCCGTCGAGGACGGGCTTCAGGCTTTTGAAACTTTCAAGAAAGCCTCCTTTGATGTTGTCCTGATGGATATCCATATGCCTGTCATGGACGGTTTGGAATCCACAGCTAAAATCCGCGAATTTGAAGCTTCCCAACCATCCCGCCCGCCCACTCCCATCATAGCCATGACCGCAAATAACGAGAAAAGCGATCATGAAACGTATTTAAAATCGGGAATGAACGGAATCATCACCAGGCCTATGAATATCAAAACCCTCGTTTCACAAATTCGCGAAATCATTGCAGGCTTTTCAGGCTGATTTTTTTAAGGACTGGAAATCGCTTCTTTCTGATAATAAATGGTCACCACAATCTTATTCCCGGCGACAACCGATCCCACCTGGGTAAATTTCAAACCCAGCCGGTCCGATACTAGAAACCCAATCGAAGAACCCAAAACCGTTTTTCCAAACTGGCTCCCGGCGGTTAAGGTTCACAGATAAGGATTTAGACATTTCTGTTTTCTCCTGCGTTCAGTGCTCCGACAATCTGGTTCACTGATTTTGCAAGTTCGTTTAGCTGTTTAAAAATTCTGCTTATCAAAGCTTCATTTCTTCCAACAGCGACATAAAACGCTTTCTCGTCGACGTATTGTTCAAAAAGGTATTTTTGATCGCCCTGTCTTACCAGTTCCAGGTCCCGAAGGGAGCTTTCAATATCTTCCAGGTTTTCTTTAAAATCACGGAACCGGCGAAGGTTTTCAGCAAGCATCCATCGTATCAGCCAACCGATGGTTCCCAGTCCCAATAAAAGTAGGAATGAAATCCAGGGCGTGAGTGCCCGGAACAATTCAAGGTTCATAAGTGATGTTTGATAAATATGGAATTCATTGTTCGGTGTTTAACCCGCATGAAAATGTAGATATTTTTTAGGATTTAAGGGGTTATTTCTTTCTAATTTTTCTGGATTCCGGCCCTTAAAGTGGTGAGACCCAGGGCTTCGAATAAGCTCATCATGTGGTCACTACTTATAAATTCCACTAATGTTAAGTTTCCTGTCACCAAATGTACCAGCGAAACCAGGGTTATTAAGGCGGAAACAATATATGTTTTTTCCCGTTTAACCAATTCATAACAGGATATCTCCCAAATGCTATAGATGTTGTGTCGTTTTTTTGTCGTTGGGGGGAGGAAAAAAGGCCGGGGAATTCCGGCCTTTTCCCGAGGTAGGCAAAAGCCCTGTGCACAGAAGGCTTGAGAAGAAAATAAGAACTAATAGGCTCTATTTAACTTGGCATATGAGAAACCTATGTTGACTCAAAATCCTCTTTGTAAAAAGATTCTCAAACAAGTCCTCTTATATGTGACCGGGGACAAGGTATGGACCTCCTAAACTACTGCAACAGTGAGGTTTTTATCCCTTAAAAATTAGGTGTTGCAGGAAACCCTCAATAACCGGTTCCTTTTAAAACGTGTAGGTAAAAAACTCGCTTAGAAAACTTTTGTTAATACTGATGTTGGAGGGTTTTGATCTATTTCTAGATTTTTGCGGTTGCTTTTAGGGCTCTTATTTTATATATTAAGCGCCAATTTCCCCTTCCTATAACTCATTATTTGGTTCTAAAAACTATGGAAGCAAAGGAAGCCCTTTGGAAAAAATGTTTAGAAAAAATTGAAGAACAAATACTCCCTGAGAGCTACTCCACTTGGTTTTCACCCACTTATCCGAGAACTTTTGATGGTGGTTTAATGACCATCGCGGTTCCAAATCAATTTTATAGAAAATGCCTCATAGAGAATTACCGTGACTTGATCGAAACTAGTTTGAAGTCCGTAACAGAAAAACCAATTCTTGTAGACTTTTGCATAGAATCGGGGAAAATAGCCCAAACGGAACAAAGCAAACAAAGATACGAAACCCCGGTTATTGAAGCCGAACAAATTTCTTTTCCCCCTGTTTTATCTTCTCTTAATCCCAAATATAATTTTTCGAATTTCGTGGTCGGATCAAGTAACCAGTTTGCCCATGCGGGGGCTTTGGCTGTTGCTACCAACCCGGCCATAGCTTACAACCCCTTGTTTTTATATGGTGCGGTAGGATTGGGTAAAACCCATCTCCTACATGCTGTTGGTAATAAAATTTGTGAGAATCATCCTGAATCTCGGGTTCGGTATATTTCGGCGGAAAGCTTTACCGTTGACCTTATTGAATCTATTAAAAGGGATAAAATGCCCTTTTTTCGAAAACGGTACCGGCCACTGGACGTCTTGTTGGTTGATGATATCCAATTTATTGCAGGTAAAGAACGGACCCAAGAAGAGTTTTTTTATACTTTCAATACCCTTTACGAGTCTCATAAACAACTCGTCATTTCAAGCGACAGGTACCCTAAAGATATTCACAATATGGAGGAGCGGCTACGATCCCGGTTTGAATCTGGGCTGGTCGCAGATGTCAATCCCCCTGACCTAGAAACAAAAGTTGCCATTTTGTATAAGAAGGCTGATTTCCACCAAATATTTATTCCACAGGATGTCGCTATTTTTATTGCCAGTAATATAAAAACCAATATTCGTGAACTAGAAGGTCTTCTGCTCCGGGTAATCGCTTTCTCCTCCTTCACCCACAGGAAACTTGATTTGGACCTAGCTAAAGAGGTACTAAAAGACTTTACTTTAGATAAAAATAAACACTTCACTATCACAAATATCATTAAATCTGTGGCTGGATACTACAATATTAAAGTTGCCGATATTAAGTCCAAAAGGCGAACCCGCGACATTTCTGTACCTCGGCAAATAGCCATGTTTATATGCCGGGAACATACCAAATCTTCACTCCCCGAAATTGGCCGTCAATTTGGTGGCAAAGACCACACAACTGTGATTTTTTCCTATAAAAAGATATCAAACTTAATCAAAGAAAATAAAGAGTTAAAAATTTCTGTCCAAGAGATTATAGACCTTATTGAA